>Ga0326513_10000976_pt1 | contig 23606 bp, 15 predicted proteins | sample 2_2465_0518_D_FD_203654 | JGI IMG/M metagenome (GOLD analysis project Ga0326513, IMG submission 203654) | Bovine rumen microbial communities from UC Davis, California, United States - 2_2465_0518 | ecosystem: Host-associated > Mammals > Digestive system > Stomach > Rumen | place: USA... | reverse complement strand
GAGCGTGAAAACGTGGGTAGCGGGACGCAGCAGGACACTGTCCTGTGCTTCCGCTATCACAGGCATCAGGAATGCCGTGAGGAGTATGGACAACAGTTTCTTCATCATTCCTTGTCGGGTTCCAGGATGAGATCTCCGGGATCATCGGTGTCGGTGTCCTCAACGGGGGGAGCCTCAATCTCCTCCACCTCAGTCTCGGGCACATGGGTGGGTTCGAGCTCGGTGATGCGGACAATGCTGGCGGTCGAAATGCGTTTGCCCAGCGTGTTGACCTTGCGCACGGGCACAAAGTCCTCGGCCTCGATGACGAGGGGGTCCCTGTCGGCATCGCCCTCGCCGAAGGTGAACTGGAAGCGCGGATAGGGAGTCTCGGAGAGGAGGTCCATCGTGAACCGTTTGCCCTCGCCCAGCATGTTCTGTTTGCGGGCAGAGGCTTCAAGCATGCAGCGTTTGAGGTTGTGGCAGTTCTCGGTCTCCCAGTCGCGCATCACCATGGTCCAGACCTTCTCGGGGTCGTATTTCTCGACCTTGAGAACGTTGGGCTCGTAGTGGTTGCTCTCGTCGAACGAGGTGATATAGTAGTCGTAGTTGTCGAGGATGACGAGCACCTTGTCGTTGCCCAGGAACTCGCCGAGATATTCGCCCTGCTTGTCATAGTTGAGACGCTGCACGTCGCCGTCCCACCAGACGGGACGTCCGCCGAGGGTGGATCCGCCCTGGGCCTTGACGCTGATGCGCTGGAGGTCGGCTTTTGTGAGCAGCAGGCCGCGTACGCCCCTGCCCCGGATGGGCAGTTCGGCAAAGTCGCGGTCGAAGACCTTGGTGGTGGGTATGCGGTTGCGCGACTTGATGGTGATGCGGATGACCTCGGCCTCGCCGTTGGGATTGACGCTCATATATTCGATGCGGCTGCCGTCCTTGCCCTGGGTCATGTCGTAGAGTTTGTCGCGCTGGAGCGACACAATGGGGAAACGCTTGATATAATAGGGAGCGCCCTTCTTGCCGTCACGATAGACGACGTTGTAGATGGTGCGGTTGTCCTGTTTGCGCCACACTGAGATGTGGATGATATCGGAGTCGGTACCCACGAAAGTCTTGCCCTCGACCTTGAAAATCTTGTACTGGCCGTTCTTGAAGATGACCAGGATGTCGTCAATCTCCGAACAATTGCAGACAAACTCGTCCTTGCGGAGGTCGGTGCCAATGAATCCCTCGTCGTAATTAACATAAAGTTTGAGATTCGACTCAATGACCTTGGTGGCATCGACGTTGTCGAAGTTGCGTATCTCGGTGAGACGCTGCCGGTTCTGTCCGTATTTGTCCTTGAGATGCCGGAACCACTCGATGGTGTATTCCACCAGATGACGCAGGTTGCGGTTGACCTCGGCGATTTTCTTCTTGGTATCGGCTATCTCGCGGTCGGCCTCCTCGGACGAGAACTTGAGGATGCGCTTCATCTTGATTTCGAGCAGATGGAGCAGGTCGTCGCGGGTGATGTCGCGCACCAGACCCAGTTTATGGGTTTCGAGATAGGCGCGGAGACGGCGGTCGATGTGTTCGAGCGCGATGTCGATGTTTTTGGCTTCCTCGTACTCCTTGTCCTTGTAGATGCGCTCCTCGATAAAAATCTTCTCGAGGCTGCACACCATGAGATGTTCCTGGAGTTCGCCCTTGGTGACCTCCAATTCCTGGCGGAGCAGTTCCTTGGTATTGTCGGCTGAACGGCGCAGTATCTCCTTGACATTGAGGAAGTGGGGCTTCTTGTCGTAGATGACGCAGCAGTTAGGAGAGATGGTTATCTCGCAGTCGGTGAAGGCATAGAGGGCATCGATGGTCTTGTCGCTGGAGGCTCCGGGCATGAGGTGTACCAGAATCTCAGCCTTGGCGGCGGTGAAGTCCTCAAACTTGCGTATCTTGATTTTACCCTTGTCGATGGCTTTCTTGATGGACTCGATGAGGGAGCCCACGTTCTTGCCGTAGGGCACATCGCGGATGACGAGGGTCTTGGGATCGACCTTCTCGATGCGGGAGCGCACCTTGACCACACCGCCGCGTTCGCCGTCCTTGTAGCGGCTCACGTCGATGAGGCCGCCCGTCGGGAAGTCGGGATAGATTTCAAAGTCCTCGCCCCGCAGATAGGCCATCGAGGCATCGAGGAGTTCGTTGAAGTTGTGGGGCAGAATTTTGGACGAAAGGCCCACGGCAATACCCTCGACACCCTGTGCGAGGAGCAGGGGGAACTTGACAGGCAGGTTGATAGGCTCCTTCTTGCGGCCGTCGTAGCTGAGCTGCCAGGGTGTCACCTTGGGGTTGAATACCGTCTCGAGGGCAAAGGGCGAGAGGCGCGCCTCGATGTAACGCGGGGCGGCGGCATCATCACCCGTGAGGATGTTGCCCCAGTTGCCCTGCGTGTCGATGAGGAGATCCTTCTGTCCCATCTGCACCAGCGCATCGCCGATGGAGGCATCGCCGTGGGGATGGTACTGCATGGTCTGACCCACGATATTGGCCACCTTGTTGTAGCGGCCGTCGTCGATCATCTTCATGGCATGGAGGATACGCCGCTGCACCGGCTTCAGTCCGTCAAGGGCATGAGGGACAGCACGTTCCAGGATGACATAGCTGGCATAATCCAAAAACCAGTTCTGATACATCCCGCTCAGGTGATGAATCTTGTCATCGCCGGCAGAGTCGTCGTTGTGAGGCCGGTAGCCATTGCCTGCTACGATTTCTTCGGTATTCTCGTCGTTGATATCCATATAATTAGATCTGCATTTTACCGCCAAAGCCTATTTTGGCGCAGCAAATATACTCAATATTTCCCAATCTTCCAAATTTTCGGGCATTTTTTAAGTTTTTTAGACCAAAGATTTTGGATATTCGGGATTTATCCCCTATCTTTGCTCCATAATAAGGCATTTTTTATGAAAGACAATTCAGCAGAAATATTTCCCATTGTGGATGAGCGCGGTCGCGTGACAGGACAGATTACCCGCGGCGAAGCTCACAGTGGCAGCAAGGTGCTCCATCCCGTAGTGCATCTCCATCTTTTCAATCCCCGTGGCGAACTCTACCTGCAGCGGCGCCCCGACTGGAAGGACATCCAGCCCGGCAAATGGGACACGTCGTGCGGCGGACACATCGACTACGGCGAGACTCCCGAAGAAGCCTTGCGCCGCGAGGTGGGCGAAGAACTCGGCATCACGGGGTTCCGTCCGCTGCCGATGGGGATGTATGTCTTTGAGAGTGCCCGCGAGAAGGAACTTGTCTATGTGAACCGCGCGGTATGGACAGGCGAGGTACATCCCTCGGCCACCGAGCTGGACGGCGGACGGTTCTGGAGCCGCGACGAGATTTTGGAGAACATCGGCAAGGGGGTGTTCACGCCCAATTTCGAGAGCGAGTACCAGCGATTCCTGCTCGACGTGACACAGCCCGGCGAAGGAGCCTTCCTGCCGCCCACAGAAACGCTTCCCCGAGGCATTATACAGTCTCTTTGCGGAGTTTGTCCCGTCATCCCGTCGGACTGTTTCATTGCCCCCAATGCCGCGGTTATCGGGCAGGTGAGGGTGGGACACGAATGTTCGATATGGCACGGGGCAGTACTGCGCGGCGATGTGCACACCATCACGCTGGGCGACCGCAGCAACGTGCAGGACAATGCCACCATCCACGTCTCGACATGGACGGCATCTGCTGTGATCGGCAACGATGTGACCATCGGCCACAACGCCTGCGTCCACGGATGCACAATTCACGACGGTGCCCTGATCGGAATGGGCAGCACGGTGCTGGACGGCGCCGAGATAGGCGAGGGAGCCATTGTGGCCGCCGGCGCCCTCGTGCTCCAGAATACAAAAATCGGAGCGCACGAAATCTGGGCCGGCGTACCTGCCAAGTTCGTCAAAAAGACAGTGCCCGGACAGGCTGAAATCCTGGCCAGGCACTACACAGAGCTGAAAAAGTGGTATGAAAGTTGATCAGCAGGCCCCATTAAGCCCATTGAAAAACCAGATCATTTACCGGAGAACGTAAAGTCCGTCTTCACCACGTCATAGCCATAGATGGTCTTGAAATCGTCACGCATGGAAATGACATGGTAGCCGGCCTCGCGCCACTGAGCCCCGAGGTTGAGGGCCTTCTCACGGTTGGCGTGGTCGCGGACCTCGTCGTCGGCAATTAGCATGAAGGCAGCCGACTTGTACTGAGGATTGCTCAGCGCATAGTTATGCATGGAACAGTCGCCGCCACTGTTGCCGAACGAAAGCACGGGCACCTTGCCTATCTCCTGCATGATCTGCAGCACCTTGTTGGTCTTCAGGTTTTTGATGATGAGTTCGTCGGTGCGGATAAGGTCCTCAGCCTTTCCCATCGTATAATCGACACCCTCAACGGTTCCCTGACTGGAGGACATGAGTTTCACATCCATACCGATCACGCGGTTGGAGGGGATGCCGACGGACTGGGTCAGCGCACGGCAGATGAAACGGTCGGAGCCGCTGACGACATAATAGGTAAAGCCGTTGTCCTTCAGATAGTCGAACACCTCGAGCATGGGTTTATAGAAACTCTGGCCGTAGGTCATGCCTGAAAAACCGTTGGCTTCCCTGGCGGCATACGCTTTGACGTAGGAGTCGAACTCTGCCAGCGTCATGCCGGCATAGGCTTTTGCGGCCGCATAGGCATGTATCATGTCGAAGTGGTCGGGCAGTTTCTTGCCGGTACGCACAAAGTCACGGATATTCTGAGCAGCCTCCCTGACGTCATCAGGCGCATTGTAGGAATCATCGTCCAGGGCGCGGTATTCCAGCAGGTTGTACTCAAAATAGGTAGGATAGAGCTCGCCCACAAATGTGCCGTCCATATCGAAGGTGGCGATGCGGTCTTCTTCCTTGATAAAGTTGGGAGAATTCGGGTCGGTCACATCCTTCACATAATCCTGCAGGGCAGTCAGTGCCTCGCACGGGTTCCACTGCGTGAAGTATTCCTTCGTCTGCGGAGTCACTTCGTTTTCATCGTCCTTGCTGCACGAAGTCAGCACGGTAAAGGCGCAAATCAGGATGGCGGCCAGCATCCACATTTTAATCTGTTTCATTCGAGTTGGTTATTGTTTATTGATTATTGTTTCTCTGTCATTCGACGGGTTATTCCGAACCGCCGCCCAGAGCGATGTAAAGGGCAATGACGGCCTCAGCGGCATCATACATGTTCATGGCCTCGTTGAGCTGGGCCTGCAGCAGCGACTCCTGAGCGGTGAGCACTTCGAGGTAGCTGGCCTTGCCGTTGTCCATCAGTTCGTGGGTGCCGTTATAGGCCTCTTGAAGCACTTGCACCTGACGCTGGTAGTAGGTGTTTTTCTCGCGGGCAGCCATACAGTCGGCCATCGCCTCGTTCACCTGGTTGCCGGCATTGATGACGGTCTGGACATACTTCTTCTGAAGGTCTTCCTCGGTGAGCGAGGCAATCTTCTTGTTGGCAATCAGACGGCCGCGGGCAAAGAGGGGCTGGGTGAGCTGGGCGACAGCCGTGAGCAGCAGTTTGCCGGGATCGATAACGGCGATACCGGCATTGTTGGTCCAGCCGGCCGTACCGTTGAGCGTGATGCCGGGGAAGAAGGCGGCACGGGCAGCAGCCGTGTTATAGAAAGCCTCCTCCATGGCATGGTTGGCCATACGGATGTCGGGACGGTTCTCGAGCATCTGGGCGGGTAGGCCGATTTGGAGATACTTGGTGTCGAACATACGCTGGCGAGCATCCCCCTGAGCCTCGGCATGATGGAGGGGTGTGCTGCCCCACGTCTCGCGATCGATGTGCCGGGGAGTGGCGGCCAGCAGCTGACAGATGGCATTCTCGACCGAACGGATGGCCCGGCGTGTATCGACAATCTGGGTCTTCACATTCAGGTAGGATGCCTCCATCTGGTTGACGGCGGTGCTGTAGGCCTTGCCGTTCTCCCAGAGGGCCTGTTCGGTCTCCAGCGATTTGTTCCATATGCTGTCGGTCTGCAGGAGAATCTCCAACTGGCGGTCGAGCACCTGCAGCAGGAAGTACTGCTGGGCTGTGGTCGAAATGAGGTTGGCGCGCACGGCATCCTGTTGCATCTGAGCCTGCAGGAGCACGGCCTTGGCTGCGCGTTTCTTATTGGTGATGGAGCCGAACACATCCAGATCCATCGAAGCCTGGAGCGACAGGTCGTAGGTCTTGGAGGGCGCACTCCTGTCGAAACTGGAGAGGGCACCCTGGGGAGCCAGACTGAGAGCCGGCAGGTAGGCCATCTTGGCAGCCTTCAGCGAAGCCTGACTCTTCTCGACGGCGATGCGCGCCGAGTTGAGGTCGGTATTGTTGGCCAGCACCTGTTCGATGAGTTGCTGCAGCAGCGGGTCGGTGAAGAACTCGCGCCACGTCATCCGGGCGATGGACTCCTGACCGGTAGCCTGGGCTATGTCCTGCCCGGTGCCGAAGGCATCGGCGGGTGTGGGAGTCTTCAACTCATATTTGCCGTATATGCCGCAGCCCGAAAGCGTGAGGCAGGCCAATAGTGCAATGATGTTCTTTTTCATTCTATATCAAATTGGAAGATTATTTCGTTTTATCTTTTTTCCCCAAGCGGAAGCCAAAGAAGGCACGCAGACGCCATTTGTAGTTATAGACCGCGAGGTTGTCGTCGTCGCCGATGTTGGTGTAATTGTAAACCATCGACAGTCCGGCAAACTTGTTGCCGCCCCACAGACGCACAGCCGATGCTCTGGCCGTGACGATAAACTCCGGGAAATCATAGTGCTGTTTCGTCTGTTTGTCGTCCACCGTCAGGGAACTGTTGCTATAAACGATGAGTGTGGGCAGGAGCGAAAGGTGCAGCAGCCAGCCCTCATGGGGCACATAGTTGTAGGCGTAGCCTGCTCCGATGCCGACGTTCACTGTATTCAGCTTGAGGTACGTATCCCCGTCGTAGACCGCACGCTGTCCCATGACTGAAGCCGCCAGCAGGAAACTGCCGGCCGAACGGCGCTGGATGTAGCTCTGGGAGAAGGCGGCGGGATAGGAGAAGCGGCGGCTGTTGAATGCATAGTAGCCGTTGAGGTTCAGCGTCCGTACCTTCAGCATTTCGTCGGGCAGGTTGTAACGCGGCCAGCCGTCCTGGTCATACCAGCCCTTGAAGTTGCGGGCATCCTGCCAGATGAAGTCGAAACCGAAACGGCGGCGGTAGATATTCAAGTTCAGCTCGTAGTCGTGGTTCTTGCCTGAGAACTGGGCAGGGTTCAACGCCAGGCTCAGCATCAGACCCTGATAACCAGCGCCGAGGCTGATGGTGGTCTTGTTTTTGGCATCCATCCTCGACTTGAAGTGCTGTCCGTTGTCAATACCCTTGGTCTCAACGGTCAACCCTGACAGGTTCACCCTTGCCATGATGGTCCACTTGGACTGCGGACGTGCCAGATAGGCCGTATCATACCGCACCTTGCGGTAATTCTCGGTCAGCATGCTGTCCAGACGGTGGAAAATATTCTGGGCCGGCAAGGACGGAATCACGGCACACAGCAGAACGGCAGCCACTAAAATGGTCTTTCTCATTTCGGGAGGTTATTTTGAGGAGTCTCCTTCGGGAACTGTCTCTTCGGTCTTGCCCTGGAAACGCTCGTGCAGTTTCTGGAACACGATGAAGAAGGCAGGCACCACAAAGAGCAGAGCAATGGTACCGACGGTCATACCGCCAATCACACCGAGAGCCAGGGCGCGGTTGCCGTTGGCGCCGGCACCGCCCTCGATGACGAGAGGAATCATACCGATGATCATCGTGAGAACCGTCATGAGGATGGGACGCAGACGTTCCTTACATGCCTCAAAGGCCGCATCGACGATGCTAAGACCCTGGGCACGGCGCTCGGCGGCGAACTCAGTGATAAGGATGGCTGTCTTAGCCAGCAGACCGATGAGCATGATGACACCCGTCTGCAGGTAGATGTTGTTGTCCATGCCAGGCAAACCCAACAGACTACCCAAGTAGGCGAACACAAAGGCACCCATCAGTCCGAACGGTACGCTGAAAAGCACGGCCCACGGTGTGAACCACGAGTTGTAGAGCGAAGCCAGGATGAGGTAGATCAGGATGGCACAGATGACATAGATGAGGGATGTGGCATTGGAGTTGGCTGTCTCCTCGAGCTCGCGCGACATACCGCTGTACTCGTAGGTAGCCGTGTTGGGCATCTCCTCCCTGAACACTTCGTCAATGGCCTTGTGGGCATCTCCCTCGGTATATCCGCTACCGGTCTGGATGAAGCAGGAGATGCTCTGGAACAGGTTGAAGTGCTCGATGTTGGCCGGGCCGACAATCTGTTTGAGCGTGACGAACTCGGAGATGGGCGTCATCTTGCCGCTCCCCACCTGCATGAAGATATTCTGGAGCGACTGCGGATCGAGACGATACTCGGGCGAGGCGGCCGCCATGATACGATAGACCTTACCGAACTGGTTGAAGTTGCCGATATAGGCACCACCGCAGTAGGTACCGAGGGTAGTGAGAACAGCTTCTGGTGTCACACCGGCACGGTCGCACTGGGCAGCATCGACATCAACCTGATACTTTGGGAATCTCTCCGAGTAGGTTGATGAGGCGGAGGCTATCTCAGGACGCTCCGACAGCTTGGCCAGGAAGCGCTCGGTCTGCTTGGAGAATTCCGACAGGTTGCCGTCGGTGGGATCCTCCACAACGAGGCTCACACTGTTGCTCGTACCATAGCCGGGAATCTGCGGCATCTCGAAAGGCAGCACCCGTACATCCTTAATCTCCAGACAGTCGAAGTAGAAACGGTACATGACAAGCGTCAGCAAGTGGTTCATACCCGGACGTTCCTCCCAGTTCTTGAGACGAACCACCATTGTGGCATAGTTAGAACCGGCACCCGACATCATACCATAACCGCAGGTGACGGCAAAGCTCTCCAATTCGGGAATCTGCTTCGCTTTCTCTTCCACCGCTTTCACCATCTCACGCGTCTGCTGCAGTGTGCTGCCTTCCGGTGCTTGCAACTCAGCCAGGAACACACCTTGGTCTTCCTGAGGAACCAGGCCCGAGGGCAGATTCTGCATGAAGAATACGAGCAGCACACCGGCCGCAGCCAGTGAAATCCATGCCAAAACGGGACGTTTGATGAACTTCTGTACACTACGGCTGTATTTATCGGCTATGGCATTGTAGCTGACGGTATAGGCTTTCCGGGTGTAATAGGTCAGCGACTTCTTCTCGTCTTCCTGCTCCGATATCTTCATCATGATGGCACAGAGAGCCGGACAGAGCGTCAGGGCCGACACACACGAAAGACCCACGGACGAGGCGATGGTAATGCCGAACTGGGTAAAGAACGTACCCGAGGTACCGGGCATGAACGTCACGGGGATAAACACGGCCATAAATACCAAGGTACAAGAAACAACGGCCACCGAAACCTCGTTCATGGCCTGACGGGTGGCTTCACGGGCATCGCTGATGCCGCCCTCCATCTTGGCCATGACTGCTTCGACCACCACGATGGCATCGTCGACCACCGTACCGATGGCCAGCACGAGGGCGAACAGCGTAAGGATGTTCAACGAGAATCCCGCCAGCTTAACAACGGCAAACGTACCCAACAGCGAAACGATGATGGATATAGAGGGGATGATGGTGGCCTTGAAATTCTGCAGGAAGAAGAACACCACCAGGATAACGAGGATGATGGCAATGACAAGCGTTTCGACCACGTTGTGGATGGCGGCGAAAAGGAAGTCGTCGCTGGTCATCAGAGTCACGAACTCCAGGCCTGCCGGCATGGTTGACTTCACCTCCTCAAACGTCTGGTTGATGCTGGCGTTCACCTGAGTGGCGTTAGCGCCCGGCGCGGCGAACACCATGAACATGGCACCCGGTCGATCCTGTATATTGGAGGTGAAGTTGTAGCTCATAGCTCCGATTTTCACATCGGCCACATCGCTCAGCTGCAGCATGCCGCCGCCGCTGGTGCGCAGTACGATGTCGTTGAACTCCTCGACGCTCTTGAGCGTGCCTTTATACTGCATGGAATACTGATAGGAGTTCGCCGACTGCTCACCCAACGAACCGACAGCCGCCACGAAACTCTGTCCGCCGATGGCCGCGAAGATATCGTTGGGGGTCAGGCCGTACTGTGCCATCACGTCGGGCTTGAGCCAGATGCGCAGGGCGTAGGTGTTACCCATGCTTTGCACATTACCCACACCGGTGATACGCATCAGGCGCGGCTTGATGTTGATATCGACATAGTTCGAGACGAAATCCTCGTCATACTTGCCATCGGCACTCTTGACAGCGAAAATCTGAAGGATATTGTTCTGCCGTTTCTCCACAGTTACGCCGATCTTGTTCACGTCGGCAGGTAACAGTGCCTGTGTACGGGTCACGCGGTTCTGTACGTTCACCGTCGCCATGTCGGGGTCGGTGCCCTGTTTGAAATAGACCGTAATCTCCGCATCACCAGTGGAGGATGCCTTAGAGGTCATATAGGTCATGTCGGGCACACCGTTGATGGCCTCTTCAAGCGGTTGGATAACCGACTTCATCACCGTGTTCTCGTCAGCACCGCTATAGCTGGTGGAGATCATCACCGTAGGAGGTGCTATATCAGGATACTGCTCAACGGGCAATGTACTCATCGAGATGTAGCCCACCAGCGCTATCACAATCGAGATGGCGCACGCCATCACGTATTTATTGATAAAGATATTATTCTTCATTTCTTCGTTATTACGTTATAACGTTATCACGATATTGCGAAATTATTTTTTCACTGCTTCCGGGAACAGTACTCTCTGTCCTTCGGTCACATTGTTTGCCCCCACGGTTACGATCCGGGTGCCTTCGTTGAGTCCGCTGGTTACGATGAATTCTTTGCCGTTGCCGGGATCTTCAATCTTGACGGACAATGCGGTGACAGTGCTGTCGGCCTGTACCTTATACACCAGTGCTTTGTCCTGTAGGCGCACCACCGCATGCTGGGGAATAACAATCACGTCCTTTTCATCAAAAGACATGACAACGGAGCCCTGAATGCCGGAGTACAGATGACCTTCCGGATTGGGGAACGACACTTTGGAGGTCAGCGAGCCTGTGGCGGCGTTGACTACACCCGTCAGGCTGACAACATGGCCCTTGTGAGGATACTCCGTACCGTTCTTCATCACAAAGGTGGCTTCGGGAAGATCGGCAATGTACTTATCCACATCCGCAGCCTTCATACCGCTCTGAACCATGGTTTCGACTATCGATTCTGTCACGGAGAACTCGGCATACATCGTTGCATTGCCACTCAGCATGGTCAACTGGGTCATGGGAGAAACCTGGTCGCCAGTGTGGACGGGGATTTCGCCGATGACGCCCGAAACGGTGGCTGTGATGGTGCAGAAACCGAGGTTCACCTTGGCACGGCTCACTGCAGCCTGTGCCTGGGCCACTGCGGCCTGTGCCTGCTTGTATGCATTCTCGGAGTTGTTCAGCATGTAGCTGCTCACAATCTTTTTCTCAAACAGGTTCTTGTTCGACTCGTACTCCAGCTTCGCCGAGTTCTCCTGAGCCTGAGCGGCCTGCAGGTTGGCCTGGGCGGCTTCCAGCTCCAGTTGGGCATTGCGCGAGTCTATGATGAAGAGGGTCTGGCCCTGCTTGACCTGCTGACCTTCGGACACGCAGATTTTCATCAGCTGGCCGCTCACCTGCGGTATCACCGTCACATCGTTCTGGCCTTTCATGCGGGCACTGAACTTATACGGTATCACAATGTCCGATTTTGTCACGGTCATCGTCTCGTACGATGAGTTTGTCAATTTGGGTTCGTCAATCCCGCACGATGCCAGCACCAGGCTGAACATCAGACTCCATTTGATTGCTTTCATTTTAATGTTCTTATATGATAAAATTAATTATAATTGCAGTTATTGATTTCTGGGACAGCAAGCGCCCTGTCTCGGGTCGGAGCCATTATTCCGACGAACAAGCCCTGATCAGGCAGTTGTAATGATTGCATACAAAACGACGCCTGCTGCCGCTATCAGATACAGCAACACCGCATTCCTGAAAGAATAGCGGCCTATCTTTGCAGACTGTCCGCAACGGGGACAGTAGTTGCCTGTATAGTGTGTACCACATGTCGTAAATACCCGCTGCTCATCTGAGAGCGGAGCCACCCGATGAGGTTCCTTCTGCCATTGGCAGAACTGTCTGTATTTCTCTTTCAGTCCAGACATCTCTTCATTCAGAAATATGTAAAAATCCTTTTTATGCCGTTATAGCCCTATTATACCTACTTAAAAGGAGGGGTTTCTGAGTTGGGTAGTATTTATTAAAATTAAATAAATAACTTAAAAAACTCCTCGGGCGGACTTGACATTTGCGTTGCAAATATACACTTTTATTTTTAATTATTTGCACTGTGAGCGCAAAATTTTTATACTTTTGTAAATTTTGCAATCATTTTGTAAATTTTGTAATCATTTCATGTTGCATTTTCCTTTTTTGGGGTATGCCCCCAAGTGGACGGATATTAAGAGGCAGTAAAAACAGCCCCGCATCAACCGATACGGAGCTGTTATCCCGGTACGCAGGGCGGGACTCGAACCCGCAAGCCTTTCGGCACCAGATCCTAAGTCTGGCGTGTCTACCAATTCCACCACTTGCGCGAAATGCGGGTGCAAAGATACGGCTTTTTTTTGAGATAGCCAAATATTTTTTGAAAAAAGTGTCTTCTACTACTTAATTATGCAATTATTTATTCCTCTTAGGAAGACCTGTCTAACCTCTCTCAATGAGGGATGGACTCCTGTTGGTCCTTATTGACGGCCCTGGGTATCAAGGAATCCATATTTTGCGTCCGTTGCGGACAAAGACACCAGAACGGGAGGGCTGTTCGGGAATCCGGCGGCCGTGAAGGTCATAGAAGACGGGGGCGGCATCGTCCTCACGGCTGCGGACAGGCGCGATAGCATCGGGGTTCGGATCCATAAAGACAAAAGAGGCGAGGCCGTCGGCCCCGACCGACATCCGGGTCAGAGGTTTGCCCATGAATTTTGTTCCCGCCGTGTTGGCATTAAACAGCGTAGCGGCGGGTTTGGAGGTATCGGTCAGACAGTCGTTGGCAATGGAATCGTTACCCTGACTGTCAGACACGATATAGGGATAGGTCCAGGATGCCATATAATTGATGGAAGAGCGGTTGTTGGCGGGGAAAATTTCGTAGCGTTTATTGAAATAGCTGTTCGGAGTCCCATTACGCCAGACATCATCGTCATAATCGACGTGGAAAACGAGAATGCCGCTGCCGGGCAGCTGTGCGTCCCATCCCTGCTGCCGGCGGTTCTCGACGATGTAGTATTCATCGGCAACGGCATCGTTGCGAATGAGGTAGGCCGCAGGGGCATCGTCGAGAGCAGGCATGGCGGTCACCGTCATTGCGGCTGTCAGCTCCTCCGGGGAGAGCCAGCCCATGAACATACGTTCGTGGGCGGAATAGCCGCAGGGGAGATAGCCCTTCCCGTTGTAATTGCCTCTTCCCATGAGGTCCCAGTCGCCGACCACAGAATTTCCTGCGTAATAAAAATCGGGCAGCCCGAAGCAGTGGCTGTACTCATGGCAGATGGTACCGAACGAGGATTTAACACTCTCACTGTCAACCCACTCCTGCACACAGCAGTAAACATCGATGTAATATTCCCTGTCGCTACTGGTGACCGTACGCCAGCTGCGGTAATCATATAAATCCGCCGTCTCCATATTCATGTGTTTGGAGAGCCACGACTGGTGGGGCCAGATGCTTTCGTCATCGCCATCAATATTCATGCCCTTGCCTGCATAGACGATGAGTAGCTGATTGACAAAGCCGTCACCATCCCAGTCATAAAGGCTCCAGTCTATGTCCCGCGTCATGAGGGTATCGACGATAGCGTCCACCATATGCTGGGAGTTTTCATCGTCACTGATGGTGCTGCGGTATTTGTGCCGCCCTTCTGGCAGAGTGATATAGAAAAGGTCGAAAGTGAGGTTAAACTTCCCATAGCTCTGGTCGCGGAAATAATCGTGGACGGAACCCGTGTAATTGCCCTCATGGAAACCTTTGGCATTGAAAATTTCGTTCCACTTGGCCAGAGCCTCGTCACGGGATTCGAGAAAACCAAGGTCTTGAAAGGCGGCCAGGATGACCAGCTGGCGGCGGTCACCAACATAGGGATTCCCGGCGCTCTGCTGACGGGAAGCCCTGTTGGATACAGCATCGGAACTGTCGAGTTCCGGACGGCAGGGGCGCAGAAGCACATCATCGGTGGCCCAAAGATCCATCGCCAGCAGCAGGAAGGCCGCCAGCGTCATTAACTTTGTTTTTATCATTGCTTCAGAAATTGATTTACACGATTCTGCATATTGTCGCGCAGTTGCTGGCGGTACAACCAGATTTCGCGCGAATGGTAGTTGCCCTCCCTGCCGAAGAGGGGCAGGATATAGTCATCGGACACATAGCCGCTGACGAAAAGAAGGTTGGAAGCCGTGTCAAGGGCGACTTCGAGATGCTGTTTCTGTTGTCGGTCGAGGGGAATGAAGGGCGACGGTTCAGTATCAAGGACGGCGGGTTCTCCTCCGGTGCTCCAATTGACGGGATTGATACACAAGGCACTGCGCAGGCCGTCAGCACAGGAGGCATCGCGCACCGAGTTGTAGCAGACGGTGACACCCGTATCGTCGGCACCCCGGGCCGCCCGGATGCGGGGACATGCTGCAAGCCGGGAGCTGGGGACGGGGATGCCGATGAGGTAGGCGGCCACCATGCGGGCATAGGCCGCATCGTCCATCTCCTCCATCAGCCGGAGGGCGAGGAAAGCCCCCTGGCTGAATCCGGCCAGAATGAACGGACGGTCGGGATTGATGCGGGTCAGGTAGTGGGCAAAGGCCCTTCTGACATCCCCTGCCGGCAGCTCCAGACGTGCATCCCGCAGACTGTCGCCCGTAAAGGACTCCATCGAACACTGCCTGTAGTAGGGTGCCCGGAAGTTAAGGTTGCCGCCTATCAGAAGATCCACTCCCTGCATTTCAAGCGTCATGCCCCGCCGCAGACTGTCGGTGTAGGTGTCGGCATAATGACACCAGGTACTGTCGCCGAGCCTGTAGTCGAAAGTCGAAGTTGACGGGATATAGAAGATATCGGCAGCGCCTCCGCGGTCGGCGGTGTACCATTGGGATGCAAGCGTGTAGTCGGGTTCCCGCGGAACGGCTTCGTTACGTATTGCCGCATGGTCCCGGCGGGAGGAGACGGTGCAGGCGGCCGAAGCCGACAGGAGGACGGCAGCTGCAAGCCGCAGGAGAGACAGGCGTTTCATTTGATTTTGAGTTTGTTGAGAGCCGCATGATAGCGGGCGGCGTTCCGCTGGTGCTCACCGAGCGTCCGGGCGAAATTGTGGGTGCCGGAGAAATCCTCCTTCGCGCACATATATAAATAGGAATGTTCACGCGACTGGAGGAGCGAGTCGATAGTCGCCTTGGCGGGAATCCGGATGGGTCCGGGCGGGAGTCCGGCATGAAGATAGGTATTGTAGGGCGAAGGCGTGGCGAGGTGTTCGTTGAGGATACGTCTGAGCGTGAAGTCTCCGACGGCATATTTCACCGTCGGGTCGGCTTGGAGGGGCATCCCGATCCGGAACCGGTTGGCATAAAGACGGGCCACGATACCTATCTCGCCGCGATTGTGGGTCTCCTCCTCGGCTATGGAAGCGATGATACTGCACTGGAGGGGCGAGAGACCGATGGCCTGAGCCTCGCTGCAGCGCTTAGGCGTCCAGAACGCTTCGTGTTCGCGATACATGCGGTAGATGAGGTCCTCTGCACTGATGTTCCACCACACCTCGTAAGTGTCGGGCAGGAAGAGCGTGAGGACGGTTGCCGTATCGACCGAAAGTGTGCTGAGGAATTCTGTGTCATGCAACGCCTCCATCATGGCGGCACTGTCAATCATGAGGGGTTCGGTGATGCGTGCCGCCAGCTGGGCGGAAAGACGAACGTTGTTGAACGAGATGCGCACTGGTGTCTGCTGGTGACGTACGATACGGGAAACCACACGCAGCGGCGGCAGGTCGATGGATAGCAGATAAGCACCCGAACAGTCGGAGGAGGCCAGTTTTTCATCAAGATCATAATAGTCCATGCTCCGTTCAACCCAGAACACACGGGACGGGTCCATTCCTCCCCCGTCGAGGCGGACGAGAATAGAGTCTCGCGTATCTCCCGGACGCACATACAACCACACGTCACGCGTGAGAGCCGAGCGAACCGACATCTGATAAAGTGCGTATGCGGCGACAGCTCCGGTCAGCAGAAACAGGATGGCGATAACAGCCAATACCCGGAAGAAAGTATTTTTTTTGCTATTCTTGGTCTTGTTTGCCATAATTTTGACATCTTTTCGCTGCAAAGATACGAATAAATTCGATAAAAATTAAAAAATTCGCATTTTTTTACTAAAATATTTGGCGGTTTCGAAAAAAAAGGCTATCTTTGCACCGCTTTTCCAAAAGAAATGCTGGTTTGGCAGCAATGTTAGGAGAGATGGGTGAGTGGCTGAAACCACCGGTTTGCTAAACCGACGAACCTGATTAAGGTTCCACGAGTTCGAATCTCGTTCTCTCCGCGAGCTCTGAAGACCCCGCTAATCCCAAAAGATTAACGGGGCTTTTTTGAAACTGGAAAACTTTTTAAAAACAAAGCTATGAGACTGGACGGACGTCGTCAAAGCGACAATGTAGAAGACCGCCGCGGGCAAAGCTCGAGAGGGTCGATGAGAGGCCTCTCCGGAGGCAGTAGTATGCTTCCCCTGTTGCTGAGCCTGCTGAAAGGCAAGAGCGGTAAATGGATTATCATCGCCATCGTGGCGTTAGTAATCCTGAGCTATGCCGGCGGCTGCAACCCCTTGGAAATCCTGATGGGTGCCAGCAGCGGCATCAACACAACGCAGACCACGACTTCAAACGACACGTATGAGGCTACCGCCGAAGAGGAAGCGCTGGCCGACTTCTCGCGCCAGATCCTGGCCTCGACCGAGGACGTCTGGGAGGAAGTGTTCCGCAAGATGGGCAAACAGTATCAGAACCCCACGCTGGTGCTCTACACTGGTTCGGTATCGACAGCGTGCGGCGCAGGCAGTGCTGCCGTAGGCCCCTTCTACTGCTCGGGAGACCAGAAGCTCTATATCGACCTGTCGTTCTTCACGACGATGAAGTCGCAGATCGGTGCCGACGGCGATTTCGCCTATGCCTATGTGATTGCCCACGAGGTAGGCCACCACGTGGAATACCTGCTGGGCACGCTGGGTCAGGCCCACCGTCAGATGCAGAGTCTCGACAAAGCGGCCGCCAACGAAATCAGTGTACGTCTGGAACTCCTGGCCGACTACTATGCCGGCGTATGGGGCCACTACGAGAACAAACGCTACCAGTCGCTCGAAGAGGGCGACATCGACGAAGCCATCAACGCTTCGCTCAAAATCGGCGACGACTACCTGCAGAAGAAAGCGCAGGGCTACGCCGTGCCCGAGTCGTTCACACACGGTACTTCCCAGCAGCGCAAGAAATGGCTCAAGCTCGGCCTCGAAACGGGTGACATGAATACCACAACGTTCAGGGGCAGCTATGACGCATTATAATGTAGTATGTGCGGTGGTCGTTATTGACGACCGAATCCTCTGCATGCAGCGTCCCAAAGGAATGCATGTTTCGACCTCGCTGAAGTGGGAATTCCCGGGAGGCAAGATCGAAAAAGACGAAACTCCCGAAGAAGCCATCTGCCGCGAACTGCAGGAGGAGATGGACTATGAGGTGCGTCCTGTGCGCCGTCTGATTAAGGTGGAATACGAATATCCCGAATTCAGCATTGCCCTCGATGCCTGGCTCTGCCATGCCGACACCCAGGAGTTTACGATGAAGGAACATCTGGACAGCCGCTGGGTGACCCTTGCCAATCTGGATTATCTGGACTGGGCTCCCGCCGACTTCGGAATCATCCACTACCTGCAGCAGCAGGGGCCTGACTACCTGAAATAGGGATGTCACAGACAATCATATAAATAAACAATAACATCCAAATAGGAATGCCAAGCATATCGCAACGCGGGCAGAACATGCCCCAGTCACCTATCCGCAAACTCGTGCCACTGTCCAATGCCGCCAAGGCACGAGGCGTGAAGGTATATCATCTCAACATTGGTCAACCCGACCTCCCGACCATGCAGGCCGGTCTGGACGAAATGAAACGTATCGACCGCAAGGTGCTGGAATACAGCCCCTCGGAAGGTCTGTTGTCACTGCGTCAGAAACTGGCCAACTACTACCACCGTTTCAAAATCAACGCGGATGTGGAGGACATCATCGTGACCACGGGCGGTTCGGAAGCCGTGCTGTTCGCTTTCATGTCATGTCTGAACCCGGGTGACGAAATCATCGTGCCCGAGCCGGCCTATGCCAACTATATGGCCTTTGCCATCGTAGCAGGCGCCGTCATCAAGTCCATCCCGACTTCGATTGAAGAAGGATTTGCACTGCCCCCGATGGAGAAATTCGAAGAGCTCATCACTCCCAAGACCAAAGGCATCCTCATCTGCAACCCCAACAACCCAACAGGTTATCTCTATACCCAGAAGGAGATGCGCCAACTGAGAGACATCGTCAAGAAACACGACCTGTTTCTGTTCTCGGACGAAGTGTATCGCGAATTCTGCTATACGGGCGCGCCTTACATCTCAGCCTGCCACCTGGAAGGCATCGAACAGAACGTCATCCTAATTGACTCCGTCTCGAAACGATACTCGATGACAGGTATCCGCGTGGGCTCTATTGTGACCAAGAATGCCGCCGTACGGGCCAACGTGATGAAATTCTGCCAGGCCCGTCTCTCTCCTCCGCTCATCGGCCAGCTCATTGCCGAGGCGGCCATCGATGCCGACCCCGAGTATATGCTGGACACCTACAACGAATATGTGGAACGCAGAAAATTCCTGATTGACGGCATCAACCGCATTCCCGGCTGCTACTCCCCCATCCCGATGGGCGCCTTCTACACGGTGGCCAAACTGCCTGTCGATGACGCCGAGAAGTTCTGCGCCTGGTGTCTGAGCGACTTCCAGTTCGAGGGCTGCACCGTGATGATGGCTCCCGCCTCGGGCTTCTACGTCACACCCGGGTTGGGCAAGAACGAGGTCCGACTGGCCTATGTACTCAACAAAGAAGACCTGAAGCATGCCCTGATTGTGCTCCAGAAAGCGCTGGAGACCTACAACGCATTGGGGAAAGAATAAAACTGACGCATGGGGATGTTTCCGCTGTTCATCGCCAAACGCATCTATGACCGAACCACCGACGGTGACGCCCGACAAGGAGCGACGCCGCCGGCAATTCGTATTGCGGTGGCAGCCATTGCCATCGGCCTTGCGGTGATGATTATAGCCGTGGCCGTTGTGGTGGGCTTCAAGCGGGAAATAGAAGAACTGGTGAGCGGAATGGCCGGTCATGTGCATGTGGAAGCGATGGCCGACAACTCGAACTACGAGACGGCGCCGCTCTGTGTGGACGACAGCCTGCTGGGAATGCTCAAAACCCGGCCCGGATACCTGGAGGTGGCGCCATATGCATCGAAACTGTGCATGCTCAAGACCGACAGTGCCTTCCAAACCCTCGGACTGACCGGCGAAGTCCCCGACAGAGACTGGACCTTTCTCAACCGGCACAATACCGAAGGAATGCATCCCACAGAAGCAGACGAGATATACCTGTCACAGCCCGTCGCCTCAGCTCTGAAACTGCAGACGGGCGACGAGGTGAAAGCCTATTTCGTGAAACGGGAAGGCGCCCACGACATGAACACCTGGAATGCGGGAGGAGCCTCCGTCAAAGTGCGCACTCTGAGGGTGAGCGGCATCTACGCTACCCATTTCTCGGAGGCAGACAGCCGTCAGGCCGTCTGCCTGCTGCCCTTGCTGCAGGATGTGTCCGGTTGGGACGAAGACATGGTGAGTGGTATCAAGATCCGGCTGGACGACTACGACCGCGCCCAACCCGAATGGGAAAACCTCTCTGAACTACTTGGCGGCCGGAGCGACCGCACGGGCATGCCCTACCGGATTCGTACCACCGACACCATCTATCCCCAGATTTTCGGGTGGTTGTCGCTGCTCGACACCAACGTATGGGTCATCCTCATCCTGATGGGCACCGTTGCCGCCATCACCATGATCAGCGGCCTGCTGATAATCATCCTGGAACGAACCTCCACCATCGGCATCCTGAAGGCGTTGGGATGCACCGACGGCGAACTCCGGAAAATCTTCCTGTGGGTATCGGGCCTGCTGACCCTGAAAGGCCTGTTCTGGGGCAACCTGATCGGACTGGGATTCTGCGCCGCACAATATCTGTGGCATCCGCTCGCACTCGACCCAGAAAACTACTACCTCGAATGGGTGCCTGTCAGCCTCTCTCTCTGGCACGTTGTCGTTCTGAATCTGGGGACCGCCGCCGTCATCCTGCTGACAATGCTGATTCCCTCGGGCATCGTGTCAAAAATCTCCCCTTCGCAAGCTATTCTAAGTGAATAAAAAAGCCCGGATAATGTAACTGTCTACAACAAGCGGAATCTGTACCTACAAGCCTTAAAAGACCGAAAAACAGAATGCCAAGGTGGATTTTTTTATCAAAAATGAGGATTTTTTCACCAAAATAAAGATTTGATGCGTTAATTTTATCAATTTGTTTGGTAGTTTTGAAAAAAAAATCTATATTTGCATCATGAAAAATGTGCGCCGAGCATACTTATTGTAACTTGGACACGAATTAAAATCGCAAACGATTAAGAAACAATAAAAATTAACAACATGCTGAAAACGATCAAGTCCATAGGAATGGCACTGGGTCTGATGCTGGTTCCCACAGCAGCGCTTCTTTCGTCCTGCCAGGACAAGATGAAGGACTACTACGAGGAACCGGATTGGATTAAAGGCAGTATTTATGAGATTCTGGAGGAAAGAGGCGACTATACGCTGTTCCTCTCGGCTGTTGACCGTTGTGACTACAAGAGTCTGCTGAACGGCCGCGCCATCTTGACGGTTATGGCACCCAACGACGATGCCATGCGTTCGTATCTGCAAGCCAACTACGGCACCACGAAAGTGGAGGACATCTCCGTGAGCGAACTGAAGAAGCTGGTGGGTTTCCATCTGCTCTATTATTCGTTCGACAAGGACAAACTGGTGAATTTCCGTCCCAACGAAGGTGACGGAGCCACGGACGAGCAGAAGGAGGTGAACGCCGGTCTTTATTACAAGTTCCGTACCCGTTCGCAAGACGCGGTATCGCAGGAAGAACCTGCCCGTCTGATGCTCAGCGACGGTTCGCTGGTCGACACGACAGGCGTAACGGTTGAGGTGTATCACCTGGAGCGCTTCATCCCGATTTTCAGCTATGCCATGTTCAACACCAAGGTCATTGACGCGAAGTACAATTACGAATATTTCTTCCCCGAATCCTCCTGGACCGGCGAGAACGGGTTCAACGTGAGCGATGCAACAGTCACCGAATATGCCGTACCCGCAAAGAACGGTTACATTTACACGGTGGACCGCGTCATCAAACCGCTGGAGACCATTCACACAGAGCTGGCCAATAATTCGGATTATTCGCTCTTCCTGCAGTTGTATGATGCCGCAGCCTATTTTGCAGCCGACGACAACCTGACATCGGTTTACGGAGGCGGTACGCACACCTACTACCAGCGCCTGTATGAGAACACCACTTTCCGTGTGCCCAATATCGACAGCGAATGGCCCGTGAGCGACTACATGCAGATGAGCACGCTGGCCAGCACCTCCTATTCGGTATTTGCACCCACCAATGACGCTTTCAACGAGTTCTATACCTCCTATTGGGGAGACCCCGAGGATCCCACGGGCTATCCGTTGGACGTACATTACGACAGTATCTCGACCGATGCCATCAACTACCTGCTTTCGAACAGCGTGAATCCCAACAGCATGGTATTCCCTGAGGAAATCAAGAACGGCGACGTCGAGAACCTCTTCACCAAAACGACGATTCTGTTCGATGTGGACGCAGTGCCTCAGCAGAACCGCAAGATGTGTGTGAACGGCGTTCTCTACGGTCAGTCCATCCTGACACCTCCTGCCGTGTTCGGATCGGTGACCGGTCCCGCCTACAAGTACAAGCGTTACAATTTGTTCCTGCGCATGCTGGGTTCAAGCGATATGCAGAGCACACTCACCGACATGGACGTCAACTTCATCATGCTCTACCCGAACAACACCCAGTTCGAGGCAAACAACATCTGGTATGATGCTGCAAGCGACAAGCTGAAGAACGGACCTGTGGGCTCCACAACGGCAGGCAACCTGGGTTCCGGCGAACAGGCCAATTTCGTCAACTCTCATATCATCAGTCTTCCCGGCGGAGAAGAAGAACTTCCCTCCACGGGTCTGAAGGTATATCGCACCCTCAACACCAACTACAAGCTTTATCTGTACGTCAAGAACGGCAAGATATCCAACTCGTTCAAGTACAATGGCCTCATCCATTATGCCGGTAACGACCAGACAACTCTCGACTCGGTCTATACCGACTTTGAGGAACTCACTTTCCGCGGCACCTCTTGGAGCAACGGTCACTGCTACAGCTACGACCCGGGCAACGACCGGTTCTTGATGCGCGGGTCCAATTCCGAGGCCATCTATGCCAACTTCATTCCGATGATCTACTCGCACCGCAACGACGAGGGCACCCTGTTCCAGGGCTTCATCAAAACCCTCATCCTTGCCAACATGATTGACGAGCAGGCCCAGACGATGAACTACATGACCGAGGACTGCATGATGCTCGTTCCCACTACCGACGCTATCAAGGCAGCCATCCTGACAGGCAGATTCCCCTACATCACCACTACCGCCGAATCGGCAGATGATCCCGATTTCTGGAACAAGTGCACAGCACCTGCCGACGGCACGGATGAGCAGACCTACCTGCAGCACTACATGCTTCAGTACTTCCTGCCTGAATCGACATCGCCCGCTACAGAATATCCCTATCCCGGCTGGGATCAGGATACCAGCATTCCGTCGATTGCCGACATTTCAAAGTCTCCGGCGCGTAACGCGAACATATACATATATGACAACGGCGGACATCTGTACGCACGTGCCGAGGCATCTGCCGAGTACAAAAATGCCGACGGACAGGATATCGTGCAGGGTCATGCCATTCCATTCCTTACGGATTATGACTGTCTGCCCTTCGTCTTCGATGACGGTTGTGTGCAGTTCATTACCGATGTATTCGAGAACAACTGGCCCGAGCAGCAGAAATAATATCAACATTTTCGTTAAGCCAAATGACCAAAACCATGCTTGCATGAGTTTTGGCATGGCGAGAAAACGAGCATAAAAATGAACGTTTTCATTAAGCCAGAAGAGCAATGACAAGCTTGCTTAATCATTGCCATGGCGAGAAAACGAGCATGAAAATGAACGACATATCAATTAGAATATGAAACGTATATTAAAGCATATTTCCCTCAT
>Ga0326513_10000973_pt1 | contig 23632 bp, 53 predicted proteins | sample 2_2465_0518_D_FD_203654 | JGI IMG/M metagenome (GOLD analysis project Ga0326513, IMG submission 203654) | Bovine rumen microbial communities from UC Davis, California, United States - 2_2465_0518 | ecosystem: Host-associated > Mammals > Digestive system > Stomach > Rumen | place: USA... | reverse complement strand
TGTGGCCTTGATAGACTTAATGAGGTTGATAAAGAGATGATAAAGAAACTAATTAATATTAGTGATTTTCCAGTTATTGAGGGTGAAGAAGATTTACGTTATATAAGTACTAAAGATAAAAAAGAAGAAAATAAAGATCTTTTAAAATACTTAACGAATAATCAGGCTTTACTTGAAAGTATTGGAATTACTAAGGTTACTAATTACTATGATATAGCAGTTGTTTATAAAATTGATAAATTTGTAATGAATTATTTAAAATAAAAGAAAAAGAGGGGTATTATGCCTCTCTTTTTTCTTTTTTATATATAACTTTTCATATAATCTCAATCTCTTATTAATGTAAGAAAAATTATTAACTAATAAAATAAAACAAATATGGGATTTTTCTTGTTAACAAAATTTAACAGTTATAAAATAGCACAATATGGCTATGTAGATGATTCTAGAGAGATTTTATATAAACTAGGCTCTCTTAGTGACAATGGGCTTATAGAGTCAATTGAACATCCTAAATTACAGGAGCCAAAAGCATTCAAGGACTCATTAGATGAGGAAGATTATAAAATACTTGAAAAAGCTTCTCTAGTTGATACGATGAAGTTGACAATTAAAATCAACGGTGAAGAGAAAACTGTTCTAATTCTCTGGACAATTGGTGTACAAGACTTCAGACATTTTAACAACAAATTCGATAAGCATTCGATAACTCTAGAGAGTATGTCAGTAAAACCAGAAGATGAAATTAAGCTATAATAATTATATAGAGAGTCGCTGATAAATTAAATTAAGAAGAGGTGTGATTCTATTTCACATCTCTTCTTTTTATTTTTCCAAAACAAATTATATAAATTTTAAATAACATGAAAACAGATTTATTAAGAAAGCTTCGATCAGAAGAGAGAAGAAAATTAAAAATCACGTTGACTGGTGATAAAAAGAAATTTATACTAAAGAGCCTAATCAAGAGGTATAACAATAATTCTTGGAGTTATTATAATATTTACAATACTAAAGAAGAGGCAGAAGAGGCTCTTAATACATTGCTCAATTTCAACATTAGAAGTAGAGCTGTAAAATTAAGAATGGAGAAAGAAAGTTCAATCTGTTCAATTATTAAAAAGATATTTAAATAAAGTATTAATAATAGATTGACTTTATGAATCTAACAACAGTATTATTATTAAATGCACTTTATGTGATATTCTTAGTATTGCTGTGGCACAATTTCTTTTCTATACGTAAATTTAAGAAAGATTTGAGACTTGATCCGACTATGATTCTAATTATATCATTAGGTACGACAATAGTTGGAATATATTCACTAATAGTAGTATTTTGTATTATTAATAACATACAATTAATATGAATGAAGAAATTAAAGATTTGCTTAAATCAAGTTTAAGTGAATTAAATGAGGAACAAAAAAGAAGCGTCATAAAATTAATTCTAGATCTTCATAATGAAAAACTTGGAATGGAGTTTCATACTGAAAGTGAAATAGATTTCATTTACAGAAGCATCTTTAATTAATACAGAAACCGCTTTGGAAATATTTTTAACTTTTAAAAATTTAATAATTTATGTGGGAAGCCTTTGTAATTTTACTTTGTATTTCAGGCATAATAATTTCAGTAACAATTGGATATGCTATTTATCACTGTATTGAGAAATTTATTAACTTTATGTCTGATGGTTGGATTTGGAATGAGGATAAAGAGAAAGAGGATTTTGAGTAAAAATAACTACAGTTTTAAAAACCCTCTATTCCTTAAGAATGTGAATGTAAAAAATATCTTAATTATTAACTTATAAAAATATAAAAAATATGAAAGTATATTTTGCAATGGACTGTACTAACACAACAAGAACTCGTGGAGTATTGGCTGTATCAGCAATGTGTGAATACGGTAGAAAAATGATTGTAGAAGTTGATCCAAGTGAATACCGAGATGATCAGCTTGATGAAAGAGCTAAGAATGTAATTCTTCCTAGCCTTATTACAGCTAAGTCAGAGTATGACGAAGAGCTGCGTAAGAACATCGAGCATTCAAAGAGAACTATGATGTTCTCTGGAAATCTGAGTTTCATCGGTAGTGCATTTGCAACCTTTAACTATGCAGTTAGAGAGACAGATGAAAACGACAACTTCATTAAGGACGATAAGATCGAGTTTGTTGGACACATCAGTCTTGGAGATTTCTCTCTTATGAACATCATCTTTAATGGAAGAAACGAGATGATTTACAATGGAGAGTACTGGAACGGATTTGTATGTCCAATATACACCGATATTTATCAGATCATAGCAGCTAAGGAAGGAATATCTCTTTCTGCAGCTTGGACAAAATACAAACATCCAATTGATCTTTTGTCTAGTGATGATATCAGCAAGATTCACATTGAGACAATAAAAGATGGCGATCGAGATCTCTACACAAGTAGATCGATTGTTGAAATTATAAGAGCTGTTGATTTGAAGCTCAACGGTAGAGATATCGAAACAGGAAAAAAGCTTGAGGAGGTTGAGAATAACTAATCCTTAGCTTCTTCACAGCATAAAAACAATAGCAAGATCTAATATTTTGCTATTGTTTTTTTTTCTTTTTATTATTAATAAAATTATATTTATGGATTCGTATACACTAAATAGAATAAAGAAAAATATTAATACTATAGTAAGAGGTATTTTTACTTATAATGGATTTAAATACTTAAGATTATACCCAGTTACAGATGAGAAATTAGTAATTAATAATTTCCTTAATTCAATCCTTGCTGAAAGTGAAGATGAAAGTGATGCTATAATGAATAATGAGGACAATTATTTACTTCTTATAATAATGGATGGTGAAGATCAAATAATAAAACTCATTGCTAATTCAGAAGTAGATTATCCAGTTTTAGATGGAAAATTTAAACTTGGAACTATTATGAATAATATTGTAATAAATAATAAATCATTTTTACGAAAACATGATTGAACATAACTATAAGTACAATCTTGTCTTTACTGATAGATCAAATGACTTATCAGTTGGGATTATAATACAATTCTTTAAGAATACTAATAATAGTGGTCTCAATTATGTTGAAATATTTCAAGATAAAAAGGTTATTTATATTGAAAGATTTAATAAAAAGAGCAATTATAATATTAATAATAGTATAGTATTAGCAGTACTAGGTATTGTTGATGATATTTTTAATCTGCGCTCATACACTAGATGTTCAACAGGAACCACCTACCGCCTTTGTAATAAAGCAGAATATAAGTATTTTTACTCTAGTCTAGAATAATAATGAAATTTATTAAAGAAGTAAAGAAATTTATTTATACATTTACTCGCAATAAAAAATACACTATTCTTAAGATAGTGCGAATTTCTCACTCTAAACCTGATGTTTATGCCAACCATAATTGCTATAACAATTGTTATGATCTTCATACAATTACCAGTGATACTATTGATAAATGTATAGTATTTAAATCTAAGTTCATAAGTACTGGTGGTGTTATGAATGTAACAATAATTAACATGAGTGAAGACGATGAGGTAATAGAGAACAGTACATTCTATTATGCAGAGAGAAATACTGAATTTATTTATTTATGTTAATTTTTTATTAGTATGAATTTAAGTAACAGAGATGAACTTTATAAAAAATTAATTGTTATTTATAATTTCAAAAGGCTTCATTTTATGACATTTAGTACAAATAATAGTGGTTATAGAATTGATTGTAAAGAACAGTGGTTAGACAAAGATCGTAATTGGATTAGTTCTCTTAATAATTTTACTCTTAACGTAGATAAATTCAAACAATCAATAATAACTAAAATGAGAAAAGGAGAAATTGATATAACAATATTATATATAAAAAGTGAAATAAATATTTTGTCAACTTATTTTTATATAGAGGATATTTATATTTCTGAAATAATAGAGAGTAATGAGTAATAATATATGGAGATTCTAGATTTAAAAACAACAATTGTTTTATATGTTAGAAATATAAATTTTCAAATATCAGTAGTTAAATACAATAATACAAATGAACGAGCGGGCTTAAGGTGGAGAGTAGATTATAAAGATAGTGATTGTGATCACGGTTCTACTACTATTGATGATGGTGAAAGTGGTATTCGTATCAACAATCATGATTATCTTAACTATAAATCTAAAGGACTTTTCTTATCGTCATATGTTATCGGTTTTCCAAAAACATATCGTAAAATAATAATAATTTTCTTACAAGAACAAGAAGGTTTTTGGAGCGAGTATACTTATAGAACAATCTTTAATTCACTTAATAGCATTATTAAAAACAAATATGACTACCAAAGATTTAATTAAAAGTTTCTTTATTAAAAGTGGTGGAATATTTATTTCTCCTAAAGGAACTAAAGTATATCAACAGGGAAGAATTATCTACAATAGTAAGAAAGAGGGAATGTATCTTCGATTTTCTTCTATTGAATATGATAGAAAATATATAATAAATAATCTTAATAAAATCATAGCTCTTACGATTATAAATAATGATAATAGTAGTTATGACTATTTTTTCCCACTACCACCACCAAAATAGAGATTCTCTTTTATAGAGAATCTTACTTTTTCAAAAACAAAATAATAAACAAATAGAAATGATAAAACATTTTATTGTAGAATGTATTAGGCAAGAAAAACATTTCAAAACTATGACTGTATCAATAGAAACAAGTACGTGTGAAGTAACATGGAATCTGTTTTGTAATAATGATAATACTTTAGGTTTTTATTCTAGAGCTAAACATATTATGCTTTATACATTTAAAAAAGAACTTAAAGATAGTGGTGCTATCCATATAAAAAGAAATACATCGGCATTTTTTACAATATCAGTTATATTTTGTGATCTTAAGGACACTATATATGGTTACAAAGCTGAATTTAATAAAAAGATTGATAAACTAACAACTACACGTAATTATTATGGTTAATGATACACAAAATATAAAAGATCTAATTATATTATTTAATAATACTAATAAACGTTATTATTCAATTAGACTTAGAAATACAGATACTGTATCACCTATACCATCACATAGATTATATAAGTGTTGGCAGCAACAACGTGAAAATGCAGATTTTACCTCTTTGGTCGAGTGTCTACCAATATGTCATAAAGATAGAATTATAATAACTTTTATAAGAGATAAAAGTTTTACTAAAATAATTGTAAATAAAGATATACAAAAAGGTAGTCATCTGAATTGGGTTAAGTATAGCAAATTATTGCTTAATAAAAGCGAATATTTTAATTTTGAGACATTATGAATAAAAGCACAAAAGAATTAATTATATATTTTAATAACGAAGAAGATTGTCTTTTTGTCGGTCTTAAGCGTCAAGCTAGTTCACCTGAAGAGCCATTTATAATGTGGAGACATCAAGAAGGTAATTCTACGAAAACTAATAATGAAGATGGAGTACTTATAGAATATGAAAATGATACCCATTCTTTAATATCTTTAATAAGAGATAAACAGATTACTAAAATAAATGTACATATACATGGTTTTTATAAAGGATGTTTAGCATACTGTGATATATACAAAACATCTTTATTCAATAGTGCATGTAAATATACTTGTTTTTACTTTGGTGATTAATGAGAATCGAGATGGATTATTTTAACATAAAAGAATTAATTAAGTCATTTTTTAATATCAATGAACCAAGATTTATTATACACGTGATAGATTCTAATGGCTCAATTGTAATTTGGAATACTCGGATCAGTACGAAACCTTCAAAATGTATACCATCTACTCATGTAACAATTGCTTCATTTGTGTTAGTTGAGCAACAATTAATTCATCTTAGAGAAAATAAAGATTCTACTGAAATAAAAGTATCTATATATAATATTAATAAGTGTAATTTCTGGTGTAAGCGTGAGAATACTTTAACTAATTGCTACTATTTTGATATAAAATATGAAAGACAGTTTAAAGGCACTAATTGTTGAATTTAGTACTATTAACTTTTCAAATCATTCAACAACTCTTATTCAGATAACCTGTACTAGTTGTTTTGAAGGTTTAAGGTTTGGAGATGGACTTATTAAACATTCAATTCTTGTTAATTTAAGGTGTATTGAATATAAAAAGATGGAAGATTTTTTCTTCCCTAACGATGATAATCTTGTAGTAATATTAAGAAAAGATAATACAATAAAAGTTAGCAATTTCACTAAATATTTTAGTAAAGAGGAAAAAGTTAGTACAATACTAAGTAATAAACATTATGATTTTTCTTTTGTATTATCAGAATTTTAAAAAATATGGAAATAAAAGATCTTATTTATTATTATACAAGATATTGTGGTGTTATTAGTATACAAGTTGACAGTGATTGGAGTTACAGCTACAATGCTTCAGCAAATACAAAAGTAATTGGAATGGGATTGTATGATTACCACTACCACAAAGACTTTGACGGTGATGTACATATAAAAGTAAAACAAGATGCTAATAAACAATATTTTATAGATGTTTATTATCCTAATACTACCATAATGAGGTCAAAATGCTCTTCAGTAAAAACAATATGTTTTCCGTGCTAAAATTTGATATGGCTAGTATTATTAGAAATTATTGCATTAAATAATTATCAAAATGTTTAAGGAATTTATTGTTGATTACTACCTTTCTTATTTTATAAAGGAACATCCAGTTTCTATAGAATATTGTGGATCTAATTTATTTTGGAATTGGCTTCACTTACATAAAAATAAAACTATTGATCACTTTATAAGTTGTAGTAAGTATAGGCATGTAGATATAAGTTCAATGTTTGGTTGTAAAAATGTTACAATCAAAATAAATCGTTATAGTAATCCTACTACATCTATTAATGAAGTAGAATTTAGTTTGAGTATTTTAATAATTCATAACGCAGGAGATATTTCAATGTTTATTCCATCCTCTGGAGCTCATGATGATTCTTGTTTCAAGCTTAATTTAAATTAATTGTTATGAAAATGAATAATCAATTAAGAGGCTTGATCATAGTGAATCAAAAGCTAAACTTACAATTTGAATTAAGGATTCAAACTTGTAAACTTTACTTTATAAAATTTATAGCAAAAAGTTCACAAGGCCCACATTCACTAGAAGATGTAAGATTAGTTGTAGATGGCGATAAAAATTGCTTTTTTATCAATGAGTTTGATTACCGTTTTAAAATAGAACAGATCAACAATGATAATTTTCATATAAAATCTCAACCATTAGATAAATATGAAGATTACAAATTTTATATTTCTATTGCTAAATAAATTATATATTATGTTTTTTAGATTTAATAATGAAGTTGAGGCTTATAAAGAATTAATAATGGATTATATTGTTGTTAATAGTCCTAGTATAATAATAGTAACTAAAGTCCCATACATGATTAAAGAAAGAAGCGGTGAAAAGCACTGGGGACAAAGCAATGATCTACTATTATTTGGAACATCAGTAATTTTAATAAGAAATTGTGAAGATATAACATTTATTAAGCCCCTTCTAAATGATGATCTTAAGTGTATTGGATTCACTACTTATTATAGTGAGTTTAAACGACTTAGAGGAAAAAGAGTAGTTGATTTTTCACAACTTAGAAAAGAATTTAATAATACTATAATATGAAAACTTATTATTATGACAATAAGAGTGATATTTATAAGAATATAGTGCTCTTTTTTAATAGAAGGCCTTTTATTAAGACTAAATGTTTTTTATTATCTACATATGCTCAATTTATTGATAAACCTGGTAATGAAATAGCAACATTTGTGGAAATATCTACTAATTATACTTCAATAATGATAAGAGAAGATGAAGATAAGATAATAAGTATATCTGTCACGAAGCCTCGAATCTCTAATAAGACATTTTATAATTCAATTAACCACTATATAGTTATACATGAAGTTGGCTGTTACAGTGAACTTGTTACTTATTTTAGTAAAGGTGTTTTTTAATAATGAACTAATATGAATCCGATTGAAAAAATAATTATCATCTCATTTTATAGTATGGAATATGTAGAATATTCAATTGATAATTATGGTGCAAAATATTATTTTCAGCACAACATACCAGTTACTAGAGATGATGGTAAAAAGTATATTGCTGAATATGCTCAATCACGTAGACTTCGCCCCAGTGAGGCGAAGAATACTGCTGTCGTAATGAAGTTTAATAATCTTCCAGCTTTTTATTATATTAGTAGTAATTTATTATTATCTATAGTATATATTAAAGCACATATTTACAATTCGCCACTTAAGATAGATGTTAATATTGATTTTTATTTACATCTCAGTATTTACACAAATTACACAAGTGCAGATAGTAAGGATCTAATAATGCATGATAATTATGAAAGATAGTATAATTATGTTCTTTAATAAAGAGCCTAAGAGTCTTATAATCTCATTACTTAATAGTAGTTATAATCGTCAAGAATGGGGTAAGTATATTTGTGGCTTACTTTGTGATGAGGAGTATATGCATATAGAAATACCTGGTAAATTAGATTGTGCTATTATACCACTGCACCAAGAATCTAGAACTTGTATTAATATTAATAAAGAATATGTTAGAATACATACTTTACAATCTGAAACAATATTAATGCAAGAGATACAAGAGTGTAAAAATGACAAAAATTTATCTATAATCTGCGAATACGATGATTAATAATATTTATAATAATAGTGCTTACAAAACAATTATATTACATAAATTTTCTAATCTTAATCTTAAATCTCAATCTAAATCATATAAATATATTCCTGTTGAGTTTTATGATAATAATAATGGGATAGTTTATCCTTTAACTAAAGAAAAAGTAATTAATTGTTATGAAAATAAGATTACTGAAGACGAGTATGATAATAAATGTATTATTAGCTTAAACTCTCCTGCTTATAAGTATGAGACTTTACATACAGCTATTATAAATATAAAGAATAAAATTATAATAGCTGATTTAGTAATTTATAAACGTATATCATCAAGAGAGTACTATATTACAATAAATACTACAGAAGTTCCGCAAAATTATACGATTAAAATAAAAATATCTAAATGTCGTTGTTAAACTATGATAATAACAAGAATAAATACGGAAGAAGGGTATAAAATCTTAATTAATATATTCTTCAATAGTGGTAAACTTTATAGTACTAATAGATATCATTTGTACTCACTAGAGGTAAGAAACAGAATAACGACAGCTGAATCAGAAAAATGGATTATAAATCCACCAAAATGGCGTGAGCATTTATATGATTATAAATATAGTTTTAAAGACTGGCGCTATTGTATTGATTATCGTGAATATCATGAAAACATAGCTATTATTAAAAATAATACAAATAATTTTAATATTATTGCAAGTACCTATGTTTATCATCCTTATACCAAAACAAGTGAATTTTATTCAAAAAGTATTATAAATAATCATCAAACACATTGCCTAGAAATAATGCATTAAATAGCATAAAGATGTTTGTGGAAGTTAATAATAAAATTAAACAGATAATCGTAATAACAGTACGATTGCAAGGACAACGGTGTAAAGTAAAAGAATACTGTTATAATGTTACACTCAGTAATGGTCATATTAGTAAATGGTATTCTGAGAATCATGGTTTTTCTTATCTTTATAATCCTCGCTTAATAGTATTTAAAAATATAATATGTGGAAATATTACAACATACTATAAAGTTCAAGCAGTACATAGAATAACGAATGAAGTTTTTCATAATAGTTTCTCAATACAATCAGGAGATTTATTTATAATAACATGATAGTAATTGAATGTTCTAATATTAAACAAGTAATTGTAAAAACATTATTATTACAGTTACAGGATAAAATTATCAAACATTATTATATACTTGATTGTGTAAGTGTTCATTCATGGCACACTAAACAGCAATACTATAGGAATAGTATTATAAATCCACGCTTAATGGTTTTTAAAACCAGGCCTAGTTATATTATGATTAAAGCAATACTTGAAGAATCAAATGAAGTTTTTCATAATAGTTTCTCAGAATCATCAGCACACTTTTTTAAAATAACCTTATCATAATAAAATATCAAGATGTTTGCTATCAAGAAAACCGTTTGTACTAATATTAAACAAATCATTGTAAAAATAGCATTATTACAATTACAACAGGATAAAATAGAATATTATTATAATATTTTTCATAGTAATGGTACTATTAAAAATTGGTATTCTGATAAGCAATATTATGGTTATCTTTTGAATCCATACTTATTAGTATTTAAAGATCTTACTACGATGGAAGATACAAATAACTATTATATTCAAGTTCAAGCAATATATAGAGGTGAAGTTTTTTATAATAGTTTCTCAGATTCAACAGGAGATTTATTTATAATATCATGATAATTGAATGTTCTAATATTAAACAAGTAATTGTAAGAACAGCATCATTGCAGTTACAAAACAGAGTTAATAAATGTTATTTTATATTTGACTATGATTATAATATTCGTTTATGGCGTTATAAACAGCAAAATTATGAATATATTATAGATCCACACTTGATAGTTTTTGAAGCTATTAAATCTGACTTTATTATGATTAAAGCAATACCTGAAGGATCAAATGAAGTTTTTCATAATAGTTTCTCAGAATCAACAAGAAGCCTTTTTAGAATAACCTTACTATCATAATTGACTTTATTGTAAAAGGATAAAAACCTAAAGAATAGAATAAACAAATATTATTCTATTCTTTTATTTTTCAAACACAATTTATTAATAATAAAATTAACATCAATTTATTTACTAGTCTTTAATTATGACTAATTATAATGACATTAAAGAACTTATTTATACATATTACTGTGTTAATAGAAAAAGTCCTATAACACTAAAAATAGTAGCTGCAGAGCATTGTTATAGCCGACCTCTTTTTTGGGACATTACAATTTATAGTAAAGATTTTAATAAGGTTAGCTTTCTTCCTAGAGGGGAAGCATTTATCCGTAATATTGTTCCAAACTATAATGTTAATATTAGAGTTCTTAAAAAAGAGAAAAAGTATTTCATAAATATTGAAATTATTCGAATTGATAATGGTAGATGTTTTGTCTATGAAAATGAGATCATAGCTCAACAAAAAATAAAAACAGAAATAGAAGAACCAACAACATTTGATATTGATACATTATGAATTTTATAAAACAGCTTATTTTTAATATTTATTGCATTCATAATGAAGAAGTTCCAGTAGGTATAGAAGCTATTTATAATAATAGTAATGAACCTGCTTGGTGGAATCTTACTTATTACTATAATAAATCCATAAGTAAAAGTAAGATAAATGTCGCTACTATATATACATATATGAATTGTCATATTAATAATATTAATACTAAAGAGATAATAATTATAACACAAAGGAATCATGACAACAATCAATATGAATTAAAAATAGCTCTTAAATTGCATTCATATTATTATTATAATAACACTAATTGGAATGTTACTTATCATTTTATAGAACCATGAGATCTGATATAAGATATTGTATTTTTTGTTTTTATTTTCTATATGAAAAAAGTGATTTTCAACTTTCAAAAAACAAAAAAGGTATTTGGTTAATAATAGATAAAAGTCCAAGTATTTCTAGTTTTTATGCTATCGAAATAAAACAAACAACAAGTTCATATGAATTTTCTTGTTGTTTTTACAGACACCCTAATAGTGAATACTTAGATTTTAAATTTGATCTATCAGTTACAGATAGTATAGAAGCATGCATTCCTGTTAATAATATAGATATTGTATGAGAAATATTGCGCAAATAAAAAGATTAATTGTAGGATGTTGTTATATTAATATTCATGAGATATCAATTGCTGTATATAATATAGAATATTGTAGAAAGGTAGAAGCTATTTCGTGGGATCGAATAGACATGAAAAGTGGTATTACAATAGCCTTAAATACAGTATATATTTATCCGAATAATCACATTGCATTTAATCTATCATCTACTGATACTGCTTCAATAACAGTATATGGTCCATCAATAAATAAAAAAATTCTAACATCTTTCAAAAATGAATCTTCAAGATTATCTATTTATAATTAATGTAGTTATATGAGAAATATTGAACAAATAAAAAGCTTAATTATAGGATGTTGTTATACTAATATCTATGAAATATCAATTACTGTATATCTAAGAGAATATAGTAAAAAAGTAGAAATTATTTCGTGGGATCGAATAGATATGAAAAATAATTCTACAATAGCCTTAAACACAGCACATATTTATTCATATAATCATATTGCATTTGATTTATCATACAATGATGCTGCTTCAATAACAGTACATGGACCAACAAGTAGTCTGAAAATTCGAACAGTTTTCAAAAATGACTCTTCAAGGCTATCTATTAAATATGATGTACTTGTATGAAAAATATTGAACAAATAAAAAGATTAATTGTAAGATGTTACAAAAAAGCATTAAATATCAGTGAGACATCAATTACTGTATATAAAGAGAGTTATAAAGGAGCAATAGTTATTTCGTGGAGTCGGATAGATACAAGCAATATTTTTACTCCAATGACAACCTTAAGCACAGTATATATTTATTCGAAAAGCCACATTGCACTTAACATATCATCCGACGATACTGTTTCAATAGCAGTATACGGATCAATGAGTAGTCTGAAAATTCAAACATCTTTCAAAAATGAATCTTCAAGATTATTTATCTAATTTATTTGATGATTTGTACATGAACTATATGATATTAGATCAACAATTTGATTTTCGGAAATTAATAATAGATACTTATTTAAATAAAAATGTAAATATAAGTGTAAGTTCTAAAAAGAATCCTTGGTGTTGTTATGAATGCAAAGGAGAAGGTTTCTGGATTAAGAGACTTACTACAAAACCGATATTAGATATAACTATTTATAATAGTAATAACGAACTTAACTTTATGTCTGTATTTGTTTTTGATATTAAAAGACAGAAATATAAGGTGAGTGCGTTTATATATAATAGTTATGATAATTCGACATTAATGTATAATACAATCTATAAGTATGGAAAAATTAAAAGAGATAGTGATAGAGTTTAATAAGAAAAAGATTACCTATGACTTAGAATTACATAGTCATAACCCCAACCTTTCTCCACAAATGGGACTTCATCTACTCACGTCTGAAAAAAGAAAAATTTTAATACATACTTGTATTAAAGTTATGACCTATGAGGATATGCCTCAGAATAGATACATTTATTCCATTTCTATGTCTATAAAAGATTATTATCGTAATGTAGGAATCCTAGTAATTACTCCTACATCTACATTTAAAATACTTAAGAATCTAGTATAAAATGATTTCTAATTATTTAGATCTTATAGTTTCATTTAACCTATCAACTAAATATTTAAAATATAAATTAGTAGGGGCTGATGGAACAGTTGTTAACTTTGGGCGTATTCGTTATAAAGGTGGTAAAACTACGTGGACATCATCTGATAGGGCCGTTTATCTTGATTATCATATTTATAATAGTTTATTTTTTATTAGAAAAGGGCTAATAAAAAATATTAACATGCATTTTGATAACAATTCTGACAACGATCCTATTTTTATTTACTATATTACTAGAGTAGATAAAAATGATTACCATTTTTTACTTGATTACAAATGAATTTACTAGGAATTAAAGATATTATCTGTTTATTTAATAATAAACGTATTAGTGAACTTTATATTAGAATTACAACTATGCAGCAAAAAATCGTTAAATTTAATTATTGTTTTTGTTGCTGTACTGATAATTCTGGTAATATTAATAACAGAGGTATTGATGTAGATGATATGGTCGTTAGCTTTGATACTGATAAAGACCCATTGCTATATTTTTCAATGCCAAAAAGAAAAGTAATATACATTTATGATATTGAATTAATTGATCATTTTTCACTTATAAGAGCTCACTTAAATAAAAATGAAAAATATTTTATAAAAAATTGTAATAATAGTTGATTATGATTAAGTATGATAGTAAAGGTCTCAAATTGCTAATTATTAATTACAATTATTTTGAAAATAGAGATTTTAAAATAAAAATTAAATCTGGTGATTATATATTATTATATTATACTACAAAACTTCTATTTATAAACACAAAATATAATACTGTAATGAAAGTAGAGTATTATAGTAATAATTATTTTGATTGTAAAATTAATTTAGATCCTAAATTGAACTATTCTATTATATTTAATAGATTACGTGGTAACAGAAAATTCTTAAGGTAAATAAAAGATAAAATATATGATTAGGATTAATAGTGAAGGGTTAAAACATTTAATTATTTACTACAATAATAGTAAGACTCAAACCCAAGATTATAAACATATGAATATATTAGTTAAAAATGAGGGTAATATTATTATTATGATACCGAAAATATATTATAATACAGTACTACTATTTATAAATACAAAACATAATATTTTTATAAGTGTACGGTACTATGAATCTTGTTATTTTCCTTATAAGGGTGATTTTCTTCCCGAACATAATAATTATTTTATTGAGTAAAGATATGATTAGGATTAATAGTGAAAAATTCAAACTACTAATTATTTACTACAGTAATACTATAGATTATAAATATGGATATTTTAATATAATGATTAGTAGTAGTAAGGATAAAAAGCAACAGTATTCAATATATTATGATACAACAAAGCTACTGTTTATGAATACGAAACATAATACTATGATAAAAGTAGATTATTATGCGTTTCGTTATTATAATTATAATATTATTACTAATTTAGATCCTAAAAGGAACTATTTTATTGAAGTATGTATATAATATGATAGCATCAAAGACTACTAAAATAAAGGAATTTATTACCCTCTTTAATACTATTTGCTATAAAAACGCTAATATTAATGTTCTTATAAAAGATAACTATAATAATATTATACAAGTATGGCGTACGGATACACTTACTGATAGAGATGAGTATAGCTCAATAGCAGATCATGCAATTATACCTCTTGATCGCTTTCCTTATATGAGAACTAATTGTGTATGCTTTTTTAGTTATAATGATGATTATGGAATAGGTACTAAAATAATTACAATATCAAGTGGTTCCTATTACATGAAGTCATATACTATTAATTTACATTCAAATATTTTTTACAATCTAACATTAGAATATGATGACCTCAGGCTTAGATCACCTAATTGTTAATTATATAAAAACAATTAATGAAAAACGATATACGCTAGTCACAATAAAAGCGGAACATAAAGGTTCGTTTATGTCTTGGGATATAGATGAATTCAATTATTTAGGGAAACCAGTAATGATTACTGGTAGTAACTCAGCTGATGCAGTACTATTCAGTGGTGATAAACATTTAAGATATAAAGATGCAATATTAATAAATAGTACGAATCATTATATGTTTATGATGCATATTTCAAAACATGAAAATGAAAACCTATCGGATAGAATGAACACAAGTAATACAACTGTTGAAAAAATGGTTATTGGTATTTTATATTTACCTGAAGTCTATTTCTGGTCAAGTGTTTTTGTTTATTAATATCTTTAGCAGTTATGTTACCACCTAAGAAGACTATTTATTTATTTTTCAAAAAAGAACCAGTTCGATTTTATTTAAGACATACTTATAGAACACATCAAAATTTAACTTTTGTAGAAAGTTTTAGATCTAAATATATTGATAAAACTGGAAGTTCATTTAAAACCATTATATATACTAGAGATTTGACAATATATAAAGAAAGAAACATATTGCTTTTTGTTAAAGAAAAAGAATTAATTCTTTGTATCGAAGAAGGTGAAGATGATATATTAGTTCATTCATCTCGCATTAATACCAATAATAAAAGAGAGCATTCAATACTCTCTTTTACTAATATTGCTGAAAATGAAAATGAAACAATTCAATTTTAAAAGATTCATCGTTAATGCTTATAATTTAACTATTAAGCATTTTAATGTAGTATGGCCAACATCAATAGATTATGTAGAATATAATTTCAGTAATATAGATAATTCTAAAACGAGAGTACTTGTTACTACAAATTCTATAGAGGTTGACCATGACTGTAATTATATTATTATACTCAGGAATAATGAGATATCAATGTACCATATTGTAGTTTCTGCGATGAGGCACATAATATAAATTTATAAACAGATTTCTTTATGATTATTGAAAATTATAAAAATCTTATTGTTAAGAAAAATAATATGGATTATCCTATTTTTAACATAACTGTTTATAGTTCAGAAGGTGTTCCACTGACTTGTCATGTATATCATATAAATACTGAAGGCATCAGAGAATGCGATTACTGGTCCCGTAAAATAGATATTACTAGAAATACAGTTATTGTAATAAATAATAAGAAAGATGAAGAAAAAATAGGAATATATTATTCAAATCTATGTCGCACCACCTTTATTTACAGAACATCAAAATCAAATAAGATGATAATAAAAATACTTTCTTACAAATAGAGAAACAAATGAATAAAACAGAAATTATAGTACCAGCAAGAATTAGATTTATAAACGAGTGGAAAGAATTTGATCTATTAGATTTTCCATATATTCTAGATAAAAAGATTCCTGGTTGTGGATTTACTGAATATTGTATAACTAATAGTAAAAATGTAATACTTGCTTCTCCTAGAAAAATACTCTTAGAAAACAAAGAGGCACAGCATCCAAATGATGTCTTACTTATAAAAAATAAACTTGATAAAACAATCAGGGTTGATAAGACACTAGAAAGAAAGGATACTATGCAAATTGAAGATAATATTTCAGAGGATGAAAAACTTCAAATAATATCTGATCTTCAAAAACAAATTATTAGTTATGTAATGGATTGTATGTCAAAAAACATTCCAATTAAAATACTAGTAACATATGATAGTTATAGACTAGTCAAAGATATTCTACAAAGTAATAATGTTTTTGATAACTTCTATACAGTCATAGATGAATTTCAAAGTATCTTTACTGATTCTAGGTTTAAGGCTGATACAGAACTAGAGTTTGTAAACAACTTAAATGGGGTTAACAAGGTTTGTTTTGTTTCTGCTACGCCTATGATAGAAAAGTATTTAGATGAACTTGATGAATTTAAAAACTTACCTTACTACGAATTAAACTGGGAAAAGGCAGATCCATTTAGAGTCAATAAACCAAATCTAAAAGTAAGATCAGTTAATTCAATATTACCAGTAATAAATAAAATCGTAGAATCTTATAGAACAGGTAACTATGAAAAAGCTGTTATACAAGATGATTCAAAATTAGGTTATCACTATATAGAATCTAAGGAAGCAGTATTTTATGTTAATTCAGTTTCTAATATTCAAAGCATTATTAGAAAGTGTAACATTAAGCCAAACGAAGTAAATATCTTATGTGCAAATACTCCAGAAAATGTTAAAAAATTAGGTAAAAAATATCCAATAGGATCCGTACCTCTTCCTGGAGAACCTCATAAAATGTTTACTTTTTGTACAAGAACTGTATACCTTGGAGCTGATTTTTATTCAGATAATGCTAGAAGTTTTATTTTATCAGATGCAAATATAGAAACACTAGCTGTTGATATTACACTAGATCTACCACAGATTCTAGGTAGACAACGACTAGATTCTAATCCCTGGAAAAATAAAGCTGAATTATATTACAAAACTTTAAGTAAAAAGAATGTAGTATTAAAAGATGAATTTGAAAAAATATTAAAGAGAAAAATTAAGGAAACAGATAATCTAGAAAAGGCTTGGAATATATGTGTTGAATCCTCTAAAGATGATGAAATTAGGGAATCCTTAGCTAATAAATTTCTAGATTCTATCAGGCTTGTAAATTATAGAAGAGATTATGCATCTATTAATAAACACGCTGGAAATGTTCCTGTATTTGCTAGAAATAAACTAGTTCTCATAGCAGAAAGAAGAGCTTATGATATTCAACAAATAGATTATAAAGATAGATTTTCCGTATTTAATACAATTTATAGTAATAACAACTATGACTTGACAAGTAAAAATATGGAAAATGTAAATAACTTTATATCTGATTTCGATCAACAAGGCCAGTCTTATATGAAATTAAAATACTTATGTGAAAACAATAATAAACTATGTAAAGAAGAATTAGATATAGTACTAGATATTGTTCCAAAATCTTATAGTGATTTTTATAAAAGACTTGGACCTGAAGGTTGTAGAAAACGTGGTTATAACTTTACTAAATTAAAGAAAGCCATAGGAATTAATGAATATGATAAAGATGATTTAAAACAGGTAATACAAAATTCATTTAAGATTGGAGATGTTGTCTCAAGATCTGATATGAAAATCTGTTTACAAGCTGTATATGATAAACTAGGATTTAATAAGAAAGCAAAATCAAATGATATTGAAGAATATTTTGATACTATCTTGACTAATGCAAAAGATAGAAAAGGAATACTTCAAAGAAGTTATAGATTAATTAATAAAAAGAGTTAAAGATTAAAAGACAGACGCGTTCGCGTCTGTCTTTCTTTTTTTTTTCTTAATTTGGGCCCATTTTTGTGACATTTTTTTCGCCGAGGGGAGACCCCTGCGGGGTATCCATCATTTAAATCCTCCGCTATCGCTTCGGATTTAAATTCCAAAAATTGAACAATATCCCAATGGATTAAATGGAAAATTTAAATATTTCTTTAAAAAAATATTAAAAATTAATCATTTTTGTGACATTTTTAGGTAACTAAAACGTCGCGTTTCTATATATATATTGAGTTTAAAAAAATGTTACAAATTATTTATAATTTATAATTTTCGGCAATATTTATAGGATATAATAATTAAATTTAGTCGTAAGGGGATACCCCTCCTTGAGGGGAGGGGTCCCCATACTCCTCTCTTTGAACTTGTGAGAAGAGAGGAGTAACTTCTTATGAATCTCTCGTTTAAATTTCCATTTTAAAATCCAATATATTTAATACATCGGAAAATTTTCTGTCACAAAAAAAAAGAAGAGGAGAACGAAAGTTCTCCTCTTATACTATATTATTACAAAGTGGTTTCTGTATTAACCCTCATTGTTATTCTCTGACTCTAATCTATCAGTATTTGTCCAATCCCCATCAGAGCAATGAACAACTAATGGCCAATATACATAATAATCACCACTAAAGCCAGTTGTGACACTTTCCCACTGAGCAATAGTTCCTTTAAATGTAACTGATTCAATTATATCTTCACTAAGATCATCACCTCCATCATCCCTCTTTATGAAAGTATACTCATTAATATGATCGATAGTAGCTGGAAGAATTAATTCACTTAATGAACAGTTAATAAATGGATATTGATCAAGTGATGTAATACCAGAATTAGTTAAGTCGATTTTATTAGCATTTACCAAGTTAGAGTCAGTTGTTACAAAACAAAGCTTCTTGGTAGTTCCTTCTGTTCTAATCAAGAATCCATCATTATTAATCTTAAGTTTTTGATTACCATAGTCCACTTCTATTGGAATATCATGGAATTCCCGTGATGGAACAAAATCATCAAGTTCAGAACCGATTCTCAAGCCAGTAATTGTACAATTTTCATCATTACGACCATGATAATAATCTGGAACATAAAAAGTACTACCAGGATTAATTGTTTTAGATTGATATGTAAATTTTACTTCAATACCTCTTCCTGATATCATATCTATCTTGTTATTAGTATCAACCACAAGACAGTAGTCACTTCCAGCCACCTCGTTACCATCATATTCATATTCATATGAATATACAACGTGAGAATGTTCAGTATCAGCTCCAGAAGTTGAACTAAGTCCTAAGCTACAATCATGTAACTTCTTAATTATTACAAGATGGTTCCAGTAACAGATAACATAGCTACTATCTTGTTCCAATATTTTTACTGGAACCCCAACAAGAGAATAGCCAGTTGGGATAAATTGAGGAACTGTCAAACCATTTACACTGTAATTATTTTCATTCAAGTAAGTTACATTAGGGCCTGTTTTAAAGACAATAATAGATTCATTATATGAATTTTCTACGGCAGTAATAACAGGAGCACTAGTTACAGTTCCAAGTCTATAGATAGTATTTTCTCTTACAATTCCGTCTTCAATTGAAGTTTTCTCAATTATAGGATTGGCATTAATAGATGCAAGTTTCTTCTCACAAAGCTGTTCAATGTCTTGTCCTGTTTTATTTAATATTGTTTTTCCCATATTCTAAATAAAATTATAAAGTCACTGTACCATCTGAACAAATTACTTCTATACCTGCTCTTGATTTCCAATTTCTTCCTAGAGTTACATTACCCCAATCTGATACAGTTCCACCAAAATTAATAGTAGATAAATCATAACAACCAAAAAAAGCCCACTCTCTGATGCTCGTAACGGAAGATGGAATGGTGATGGACTTCAATGATTTACACCCTCTAAAAGCATGATCTCCAATGCTCGTAATAGATGAAGGAAGCACGATTGATTCCAAAGAACTACAATCACTGAAAGTACTACTTCTTATACTAGTAATAGATGAAGGAATGGTGATGGACTTCAATGAACTACAATACTCAAAAGCATTATATCCTATGCTCGTAACGGAAGAAGGAATGGTGATGGACTTCAATGAGCTACAATACTCAAAAGCACGATTTCCTATACTTGTAACAGAAGAAGGAATGGTTATCGAATCCAACAAACTGCAATCATGAAATGCATAATCTCCAATGCTCGTAACAGAAGAAGGAATGGTTATCGAATCCAACAAACTGCAATCCTCAAAAGCATTATTTCCTATACTCGTAACAGATGAAGAAAGCACGATGGACTCCAACAAACTGCAATCATGAAATGCATAATCTCCAATGCTCGTAACAGATGAAGGAATGGTGATGGACTTCAATGAACTACAATACTCAAAAGCATTATTTCCTATGCTCGTAACGGAAGATGGAATACCGATGGATTTCAATGAACTACAATCATAAAATGCCAAATCTCCTATACTCGTAACAGAAGAAGGAATGGTAATGGACTCCAATAAACTACAATACTCAAAAGCATTATTTCCTATACTCGTAACAGATGAAGGAATAGCGACATTGCTTCTTGTTCCAAAATATGTCAATAGTTTCATATTCTTTTGGTCTATCAACATATCACAATCAACCACAAACAAAGGATTGTTTACTATTTTTATTTCACGCAATAACTTACAATCTGAAAAAACGCCATCTCCAATGCTCGTAACAGAAGAAGGAATGGTGATGGATTTCAATGAACGGCAATGCCTAAGAGCATAATCTCCAATGCTCGTAACAGATGAAGGAATGGTGATGGACTCTCCAGTGTTAGCGAAAGCGCCAGCTCCAATACTAGTTACAAAAGATGGGATTATGGTATTTTTACAACCGAGCTCTAGGGTATTTGTGGTACTGTTAATAAGAGCCTCATAATAGTTACCAGAAACATAAGAAGTATTTCCTCCAGTTACAAAAATGTGTTCTAGTTCATCTGAACCTGTATATGAGTAACTACTACTACTGTATGAGTAACTACTACTACTGTATGCCTTCGGAGTAAATTTAGTACAGTCTTTACCTACTATTAAAGCATAAACATGATTTGCTCCATCTTTACCAGCATAGATAAACTCACCATCACCAGCGTCCTCATTAGTAATATAGTTTGAAGTATCATTTCCATATTTATCATAGGCTCTAGTAGCATCCGCCTCAGTTGATAGAATTCTAAATAAAGTATTTTTCATTATTAATAAACTATTTTATAAAGTTACTTCTATAATTGATATGATATCATACCAAATACAAACTACATATTTACATCCAACATAAAAATTATTACTTCCGCCTAAAACATTAAAGTTATTTGGAAAAGAGATGGTAAAATTACTTGTTGGAGTAAATTCAATAACAGTATCTCTAAATGATACCTCCATTGAATTAATAGTCAATGAATCAATAGAGCCTAACTGATAAATATTACCAGCTTCCACATCATTATTTTCTATTGTAGTTAGTATCTTCTCTTCAAGAACCTCATCCAAAGAGTCAATAGCTTTTACAAGTCCTTCTGATGTTAAGTCAATTCTTTTTGCCATATTTAATCAATTATTTATTTAAGAATGTCATATATGCAGCTACTCCAATATTATCAAGATGATATTTATCAGTATTATAATAGATAAATTGATCTATTGAGTCCCACCAGTAGAATTTATTAAACTCAAATTCAGATCCACTATATATTATATTTACCTTATCTGTAAGAATAGTTCCAGAAATACTACTTAAATCTGCTACACTTGACTTAAATCTGATATCAATTCTTTCCAATGTTTTTGGGAGATGAATCTCCTTAAGATTACAGTAAGCACTAACATCAAATGTTTTTTCAAATTTATTAGTATTAGTTCCAACTAAGATCTTGATAAGCTTATCTTTATTATTGAGATCTTCTTCAGCTACTTCAACTTCTTCATTATTAATAAGATATACAAATTTAGTAGGTGTTGATCTATCAACTGTTCTTTCTACTACTGTTGCAATTCCATAAATAGATTGAATAAGGAGCTCTGTATTATGTGTAAACTTATCTTTTCCAGCTACTTTAATATTAGTTGGGAATAAGCTGGTGGCATCATCGACTACATATTGTCCCTGATCGTAGATATAAGTACTTGTTGAAAATAGTGTACAAGAAATAGCAGTAATTTTATCACTACTTTTCAAATTCTTAAAACTAAATGCACTTCCTTCTTCTGAGTAAGGATCACCATCATCTTCATCAACCCAATACCTAAGACCTAACTTATAATAACCTGATTCAAGCCCATTTTTATTTAAGATGCCAAATCTATCAGGTGATGGGGCATCAAAATCATCCTTAACCGCCATGTTTCCGCCCATAGTATTTTCAGCAGAAAGTAGTGCATCATTGAGGTAGCTACTGCTTATACTTAATTTATAACCTTTATCCATTTATTTTATAATTTAATATGTAATAAGAAAAATTCAAAGATTTCGGCTAATTCATCTTTGAATTTTTCTTTGATATCTTCTTTTTCAAGTCTATCTTCTAATTCCTCTAGTTCTTTAATTCTTACTAAGAATGCTTTTAATGAATTTTGATAAGTTTCTCCTGGACCAAACTTCTTTGCCATATAATCACATATATCTTTAGCACATAGAACCATATATATTGCCCTTTTAACTGTAGAAGTATTGTGACATAGGCTATTAGAATTTTGATAATAGTAGTAACCGTTGTATGTAATGTTTACTTTTATATTAGACTCTAGCATGAGAAAGAAACAGGTTTGAGTATCCTCACAGAATCTTCTTGAGCTATATTCTACTTTATCCCATAATTCTCTCTTAACTAATTTATTGTTTAGATACCTACTAACCCAATATCCAGCTTCAGTATCATCACA
>Ga0326513_10000972_pt1 | contig 23633 bp, 32 predicted proteins | sample 2_2465_0518_D_FD_203654 | JGI IMG/M metagenome (GOLD analysis project Ga0326513, IMG submission 203654) | Bovine rumen microbial communities from UC Davis, California, United States - 2_2465_0518 | ecosystem: Host-associated > Mammals > Digestive system > Stomach > Rumen | place: USA... | reverse complement strand
AGGTTGTTCAAAGGTTGCAGAACCAGCGTAACAAGCCCCTGCATACCGCCTTCGCCTGAAACTGCTTGCTGAATGGCATTAAGCCCCGTCGTGACAGCAGCGTTGATTCTGAGCAGAATCCCAGGAATACCGATTTCAGTCAGGTTGTTCAAAGGTTGCAGAACCAGCGTAACCATTCCCTGAATGGATTGAGAGATCGTACCCTGTATGGTTTCCATCCACGTTTTTGTCATGGCATTGATGGACGACCAGCCTTGGTTAAAGGAATCATAGATACCTCCAGGCTGGATAAACATGTTAGTAATGAAACTCGTGTCTATACCACCAGAGCTACTACCCTCTGCGTTAGCACTAAACAAAGAGCCAATATCCGAAAACAAACTACCAAAGGTAAGTGGATTTTCATCCCCAGGCAAAGTCCCTGTTACACCAGCACCAGCCCAGCTTCCGGCGCTATCACCCGTAATTCCCATCATCTCGCGTTTAACACTATCGGGCGTAAACATCATCTTTACGCCTTCCCAAATCAGTTTTCCGATGGCATGCCCGATAGCCTTAAATGTTTCCGCAGCGGCATTAGCGATTTTATCTGGCAAATCTGCCGGTAACCCGCTAAAGAAATCTTCTATAGCGCGAGTCAATCTTCCGTCATCCCTGATTGTTTTGAAAAAATCAGCAATCGCAGTAAATAGTTTATTCGCGCCATTACCTATATCCGTACCAAACTGCTTCCAGTTGATATTGGCAATAGCTTCGCTGATCCTTCGCCCGATCTTTGTGCCGATACCAGAATTTGAAACGTATCGCTTCACCCACGGGTCCCAATGTGCATCAGGATCATTGTCGCTGGTCAGCAGGGCGTCAACAAAGTCGCCCGTTTTCTTGAAGGCTTCCTTTATAAGGCTCCATGTAGTGCTGGCAATCGTGTTCCACGATATTTTATCCAAAGCCCTTGCAATGCTGTCACCAGCTTCTTTGGCATTAAAGCCACGGACAAATGAATCACCTATTGACAAAACACCAAGCAGCAGTTTATTGGCAGCTTCGCCAGCTTTGGTAAACAGCGTCTTATTGCTAAAAACGTTATTGAAGAACGCGGCAAGTTTATTTCCAAACGTTGTAAACATCCGAGAATTTTCATTCCCAAGCATATTATTCACAAAATCAAACGCGCCCTCCATCAGCGTTTGAAGCGCAGTACCCAAATCATTGAGCGGGAAATTGTCAACGATTTTGAAAATAGCATTTCCGAACTTTGTACCTGCTTCGCCCCACTCAAATTCACTGGCAAACTTCGTAATGGACCGCAAAGCACCCTTGAACAGTGACAGTATAGTTTTGCCAAGAGTGGCCCAGAACTGATCGCTCTGCAAGAACAGTTTGCTCACCGCAGCCTTGAACTGACTTCCGATTCCATCCCAAAACTCAGGGTTTGTGATAGTGGGTAGAATAAAATCCATGACGCCTTTAAGCGCACCTGTGATGGAATCGATCATCTTCTCGGTCGGGAAATTCTTGACGATCTTCAAAACGCCCTTCGCAAACTCCTCGCCGTGCTTCGTCCACTTAAATTCGCTTATGAACGTCAACAGCGAATCGAGCGCACCATTGAAAGCGGCAAGCAGGCCGTCAGCAATAGTCACCCAATCAATGTTTTCAAACAGGCGGTTCGCTCCGTTTGCAAGTTTGGCTCCGACTTCGATCCACGGGAAATTTTCCGCGAAACTAAGTATCGTTTCTCCAACGCCGGTTAATGCCTTGCCTATCGCCGTCCCGACCTGATTCCAGTCAATGCCGTCAAACATGCCATAGACAGCATCCGCAAGGGCTTTACCAGCCTTTACCCAGTCAAACTTCTCAACAAACCCGGCCATCACGCCAAACAAAGCGTCAATGTGCTGCGTCAGTGATCGTCCCAGCTCATACCAGTTTACAGTCTCAATAAGACTATTAAGACCATCAGCAAAACTATTGCCAAGGCCAACCCAATCAACTCCGTCCATGAATCCGTTGTACACAGAGACAAGGCTGTTCAGGCCGTCACCGAGTTTCTTTCCAAGCTCAGGCCAGTCTATGCCGTCGATCCAGCCATTCAGCTTATCGGCAAACATCCCGCCAAGGTTTGCCCATTCGCCGCTCTGGAACGCTTCGCGGACCTTCCTTGCAAATTCGGATATGTTGTTTTCAACAGGCCGTGTCTCAAACATAGAGGCATAGTCAGGCGTCTTTTTGCTGCTCGAATCACTGTCAGACTGAGTATTCTTGTTGAGAATATTCAACTCATCAAAGCCCAGAATTGTCTTTTTCAGTTCCTTCAGGTTCTTATTGGCCTTTTCGGTCTCATTCTCAGCCCATTCCGTGGCAACCTTTTTCGCAGCGGTATAGGTATCGCTTCCAGTGATCGCCGCAAGGAACTGGTTTACGAGGTTGATACCGTCAACAAACTTATCCACCACAAAATCAATGGCTGGCGCAAGCGTGTTGATGATGGGAGCCACCATTGCACCCAAGCTGTTTTTGAGATACTGCATGGAGGTTGCAATCTTGTCCATGCTCTTTGCAAAGGTGTGATCTATCAGTAAACTCCACTGGTACAGATTGCCGATACCTTCACTCAACGCCTGAGTGACTTCCTTGATGGCAGCGCGAATCGCCCGGTAAAAAGCAATGCGCCCAAGCGAACGCACAAAGCCGCTGATGCTCTTTGCGACGCCAGCTATCTTCTCTTTCAGGTTGTTGGCAAACACCGAAGGAAGCGCCATAATGCCCTTAAACTCGATCTTTGCGACACTGGCAAGCCCACGCGCTCCCATTTTGCCAAGAGCAACAAGGCCCTTGCCAGCGGCCAGCGCAGCAGAACCCATAGCACTTAATGCAGTTTTGAGTGTGTTCACGCCTGCCGTAAACGCCTTGATACCAACGTTTTTCAGTGCAGAAGCAAGTTTGCCGATCTGTGTAACGGCAAACCTGACAGCCATGCCAAGGCCAAATCCAATGGCGTTGCCGGGAGAAGAGAATATCTGTTGAACCTGTCTGATAATGCCGCTGATACCCGCGCCATTGGCAAAACCGCCAGCAAACTGCCCTATAAAATTGCCCGCAGCTTCACGCGCATTTTGTAGGAACTGAACCATATTCGCAAGGGCGCTATTCAAGCCTTGAGTGCTGTTAGTAGCACTCTCAGCAGCATTTCCAACACCATCTAAGTTCTCTGTTATACTTGCGTCTCCCGCGTCAATGCCGTTGTCATTAGCCTCTCCCTGACCGGCCGCACGCGCTCTTGGCAGTCTCGGTATGCGTATCTGTCCAAGCCCTTCCAGATGGCGCAAGCCCTCGGCCATGCGCTCAAACTCTGTCCAGTCCGTGCCATGCACTTCCTGCGCGGCAATACTGAGGTTGACGATATTTTCAGCCAGCCTGCTGCTGATCCTTATATCGTTCGCAACGGCCAGATGAGAAATGGCGTTGCTCAGGTCACGCAGAGGTGTAAAATCAACATCGCCAATCAACTCTGCTGCATCCGCAATGTTGACGATCTCTCTGGCAATCGTGCCGGAGATGGTAATGCCATTGACGCCCTCAAGCTGGCGAACAGCATCAACAAACCCGCCTATGCGCGACAAATTGTGAACGTTCAGACCAGCAAGCGCGTCATTGATCTCACTGATACCCTTTCCGATAGTGCTGGAAATCTTGACTTCACCAGCATCGCGCAATGCAGACATGCCGGCGGCGAGAGACTTCAAACGCTGTCCGACGTTTGTGCTGATGGACTTTACCGCCGTACCAATATCGTTGAGACCATTCACAAGCTCAGAGGGTATTTTCAAGCCCTTTGTGCTGTTGGCTATATCGCTCAATGCGCTTGCAAGGTCACGCAGTTTGCTCGGAGCATCCTGCATGTTATCCGAAGCAGTCTTTGAGACGTTAGCAAGAGTAACAAGGTCGCCAAAACCCTTACTCTTGGCGATTGCGGCGTTGAATTTCTTTACGGCAGAGGCGAGGTCGCCTATGCTTTTTGCAGCAGGTTCAGCGTTTGCCGACACTTCGATTGCAAGCCGATCAATAGTAACATCATTCGGCATTTTGCTCTCTCGCCTCCTTTTCCTGCTGTAGTCGTTTGAGCCGCTTTGTTTCGGCTTCGCGTTTGAATCTCTCCAAAGCGCCCATCATACGCGCTTTTTGTGCGTTCTCTATGGCCTTCTTCGCTGCATCCCCGTCAAGCGGATATGGCTTATTAACGTATTTTTCAGCCTTCGCCGGAGTTTTGCTTAAAGAAGTCCTCAGAATGGGTGCAAGCGCTCCAATGGCATCATAAATGTATTTTCCTTGAAGCCATAGCTCAAAATTTTTTTCATCTCGCCTGATTTGTTTCGCTTTACGGAAGGCTTTGACCAGCGAAGCATCTCCATGCCAGTAAAGGTCATACGTCATGCCCATCGCAAGATACTCAGGGAAAGCAGCGTCAAAGACTTCCGTATAGCTCTTATATTCTTTTACTTGTCCGGTTTCGGACGGCTGATCCTGGGTTAATCCTCGTCCTCCATATTCCAGTTCGTCGTCCAGGTCACTACGTTTCCCTTGTCACCCTTGGGAGACTCCAGCATCTCATTGTAGGGATCGTTGTACATCTCGAACAGGCACTTAAAGAGGCCGGTCTTGTCATCCATGGTGTCATAGATAGCCTCAACGACCTTGTTCTTGATGTCGGGATGATGGGCGACGAAAGCACCACGGAACAGCTGCGGCAGGCGAGTCATCAACTTGTCCTGAATGTCGTTGGGGTTAAAGCCCATATTCTGCTCCATGTACTTGACAGAAGCGCGTGTATATTCAAGGCAATACGGCTTGCCCTTGTATTCAAAGTTAATCTGCTTGCTCATATTTGATATTTCCTTTCGTTTTTCATCTTATTTGAAAGCAGGCAGGAGTTTAACCTGGAAATTAACCTCCTGCCTACAATTCCAGCGTTATCAATCGCTGACAGGCTCAAAGCCTTCAGTCATGGTCGCAGTTACGGTCATATTGACCACTTCATTGACAGCACCGCCGTTGACAAAGACGTTTAAGAACGCCTTGCCCTGGAACTTGCCAAGGCTGCCATCCGGGGTATAGGTAGTGCCGCTCTTGGTTGCACCAAACCAAATTGCGATGGGAGTTTCCTGGCCCTCCAGTGCCTTGATCTTGGCAAAGTCGGCAGCATTGTAGTTGCAGGTGAAGGACTTCTGCTCGTTGGCCTTGATACCCTCGATGTAGGTGTACATCGGATCAGAAGTCGTGGTCTTATCCAGAGCTTCGGGAGCGCCCCAAAGATCGGGAAAGTCCTTGATCTCAACGAGCTGCGTCCAGGTGACGGTGCCCGAACCAGTGCCCTGCATGAGATTAGCCTGGAACGTAGAGATTGCTTGGGACATGTCTCATTACCTCCTGTATACAAGGTAGTTCTCATCCGCATCCACGGCGACCTCGCCACGGTATCGCCCGTACATGCGGTAGATGGTTGCATCATTCATGTTCTGGATCGGGTTCAGCATGATTCGCGTAAAACCCAATTTCATAAACTCACTATCGACAAGGGCAATGATGTCCTTACACTCGGCCTTTTTGCCCTTCGTCTTGTTGCTGTACACATTGACTTCATAGACAACCTGTACAGTCTTTTCAAGATTGGCGTTGGTCTGGGTGGAGCGAACAGGAAAATTGTCAAGCTCCTCGATGTGAACAGCCGGGAACTTCGGCGGTTGACTGACATATTCACCTGTCACGAACGCGCCAGTATAGGCAGAGCGAACAGCCGTCGCAATGGCAGTAAATAAAGAGTTCTCCGGGGAGATCACTTTTTGAACACCTCCATTGCGATCTCAGCAAGTTGTTCTCGAAGTTTTTTCGCTTCGTTATACATGGTCTTGCTGGGCGGATTGCCGTCCGTATGTCCACCGCCTTTGGACTTCGGAAGATACCATCCATTTGGGTCCATAGCGTGGGTCTGACCAGGAAATGTGCCCGGGCCAAAACCAAACTCGTCGGCTTGTGGATGGCCATAGCCACGGGTAACACCAGCACCGAACTCAATGATTACCGCCGTAACGCCATTGACGATAATTGCATAAACGCCGTCTCCACGATCTTCAATATCGTATGTGATATCGTCGCGTGGGCCTTTGTATTCGGCCGTCATAAACGACACTGATACATCATCAAGACCGCGCCCTATCAACTCCGCTATCAGATCGTTGGCTTTATCCCGAAGCCAATCCTGATACTCTTGAAGCTCTCGTAGAGCCTTGGCAACACTGGCACTGTCAAATCCAAGTTTGATGGTCTTGCTCATGACACACTCACCTTGCTTACAGCCAACAGTGTATTGCCAAACTTAGGCAGTCCGCGCCCGACTTTCTTGACGATGTAGTCCCATGGCGTGATGAACTGTCCGTTATTATCCACTGCCAACGCGCCGTTCTCGTCCAGTTGTGGCACATGGTCTATCCACAGTACCGCGTACTCATTGATGGGCGTGTCGCGCTCTTCGATGAGGACTTCCTTGTCATACAGGTCGTCGTCACCGAACTGGCGGGCAGCGACATCACCACGGGCGGGAGAGATGTTGGCATATGCCTTGACAGGGTTGCTGTAGTCCGGGTGAGTGCCTATCTGGTTGCCGTAGTCGTCATAGTCCTCGACTGTAACATCATACAGCGCATACCAAAACGGTTGCTTGTTACGGTTCGCTGTCCGCACCAGTATCACCACCCGTATTATAGCCGGAATCATCGGCAGGGTTTTTAGTACGCAGCACCCCGGCGATAGGGATGACGTTGTTACGGATATATTCCACCATGTCCGCGTACTTGAAATGCCTGTGAACGCCGTTCTCTATGCTCAGAACCTGGCTTTCTACGCCGCTCTGCGTATACCCGGCGATGACAGACATTACTTGCGTCATCTCATATTCAGCAGGCACTTCCTCCGGCACGTTATCAGGGTTTGCATTGGAGTATCGCCAGCCCAGAATTTCACGCTTTGCAAAGGTCAGGTAGGTCGTGATAAGCGCGTCCTCCGATGTATCGTCAATGCGGAGAATCGCCTTGACCATCATCAGCTTTTCCTCAATGGTCATGCTCATATCATCCTACCCTCCTTTAGCACGTTACTTCTTGGGCGGTCTGCCAGGCCGTCTGGCAACCGGCTCGACCTTTTCCTCGGTCACAGGTTCCTTATCCGCAATGGGTTCAGGCTTGGGCTGATCCTTTACGGGGACCAGCCCAATCACCCGACCATGCGGTGTCTGCATCACAGCCATCGCACTATCCTCCGATTAGGTCAGCGCGGTAGCCGCGTTGTGCAGGTAGATACCCTGGGCCTTGTTATCGTAGACGAAGGTGTCCCAGTAAGCGCGGTAGTCGAACTTCCAAGCATCAGCAGCCTGGTTGATGTCGGGAGTGAAGATACGCGGCAGGACGTGCTTCATCACTTTCAGGACGGCGCTGGGATGAACCATCAGGAAGTTGATAGGATAAGCGCCGGAAGTGCCGACGTAGCCACCGGCTTCCTGACCGGAAGTCACGCCGTCATACTGCGTGATGGAAGTATAGAAGCGGGTCTGAGGCACACGGATGACGCGCATCTCGTTATACACTTCGATACCGTTGTAGATGTTACGTTCGCCGTTCTCGGTGAAACGGGCGATCTTGTTTTTCAAGCCCTCGTAGGCAGTCTCAGAGATGAACAGCAGACGGCCTTCCTCGGGAACCTCGGCCTCGTTCATTGCCTTGGTAGCGGTGTCGATCAGGCCGGGAACATCAGTAGTGCCGGGGGTGATGTCAGCGGCAGTGGCCTTCTGAATGCCGGTAGCACCGCAGATTTTGGCAAAAGTGTAGGCATCGACTTCACCAACAACTTTGGTACGGATGAACTCACCAGCCAGAGTGCCGAAGGCGAGGTCGAGAGTCTCCTCATTCAGGATGTTATCGCAGAGGCTTTTTATCCTCTACTTCCGGGAGTTTCCTCGCATGATGGGATGTCATTTCATCCCCGGTTCAGCATATCTTTTCACCCTCTGGTGGGTAGGGTGTCGGGCACTCGTGGGAGCATTGTATTCTGCTTTCAGCAGGTTCAGCTCCTATGCGTTGCGTGTGACAGGGGTATTATCCCCGGCCTTCCACTCTGATTAGCATATTCGATGAATTGTTCTTTGGTATTCCACCCTTTACCATAGTGCTTATGAAAATCTTCATGACAACTATTGCAGAGTGTTACACCATTGTCTGGGTTGCATCGGTTTTCCTTGTCCCAGTTATAGCCGTTCAGGTGATGTACAATCATTCGGTTTTCATGTACACCGCAGATCACACATTTGTAATCATCTCGGCTCATAACTGCCTTCAAAAAGCCTCTGCGTTCAGGAACCTTGCGTGTTTGCTGGCGTTCTTCGTCGGTAATGTTAGGGTCAACATTCACCATTCGCTTGACCTCGTTTGCGCAAGCCTTAGAGCACGTCGGGTTTGGCCTTATATCCAACCTTGACTGTCTCCGCAGCAGCGGCTTTCCGCACACGCAACACTTGGTTTCAACAAAACCTTTGTGTTTCAGAATAGTCTGACATTCTCTCGAACATACAGGATGTTCAGCGCGTTTAATTAGTGCGGGTTTACGATCAAACTCTTTGCCGCAAATATAGCAAGTGCATTTCATCGAACTTAGCCTTCCAGTTTTCTTGCCCGATTTTCACTCACGGATTACTCCGCAAGGGGACAACGAGCTGCTATCAGGCAGCGATTCTATCCATGCGGTCGATCTGGAAACTGCGGCCCCTGTCCTGTTCCAGGGTCATGGTCTCCCAGGAACCGTTGACGTTGCCGTTGACATAGCCATTGTTGCGGCTGTAGTCGCCCAGGCCATCCATTGCAGTCTTGAACACCTTCACGGCATTGCCGCCGATGAACTGGACGTTGGGGTTGTCCAGAATGGCGGAACGGGAACTGTACTTGTAGACTTCATCCAGCAGCGGCAGATACCGCTGAGCAAGAGCAATCGTATTAGCAAAAGGCATATCTCTTTCCTCCTATGTTTTTGTCATTTGGTGGGAGGCAGTCCGAACAGGCGGCGAAGGTTCGCCTGATCCTGCTTCTTGTACTCCTCGCTATTGGGATCACTGGCGGGAGGCTTGGGCGTTTCGGCCAGAATCTTTGCCCGCATGGTCTTTTCCCAACTCAGGTCGCGCCTGGCCATGATGTCGAACAGGGTTTCAGCGTCGCCGTCAGCCAGCGCTTCGGCTGCTTTCTGGGCCATGCTCTCATCAAAGCCACGTCCGATGAAACTTGCCCGGTAGTTGCTCAGAGTCTTGTCTCTGCGCAGTGCTTCAAGCTCTGCATCGCGGGCTTCCATTTCGGCCTTGCGGTCCGCTTCGCGGGCCTCTTCCTCGCTCATCCGGGAGCGAAGCTGCCGTTTCAGGTTGGCGTTCTCGGAAGTCAGCTTGTCGCGTTCGCGTTTCCACTTCACTTCGTTCATCAGCTCGGTAGCCTTGTCAGGCTTAGGCGCGGGAGTAGGCGCGGGTTCGGGTTCAGCAATGGGAGCCGGGTCAGGTGCGGGTGCGGGCTGGCCAGGATTGTAGTTCTCCAGCAGAGCCAGCTTTTCGTCGGCGGTCATATCCTCGCGGTAGCCGTCAACATTAGTCCAGTCGAAACTCATTCCTTTTTCCTCCTTGTGCAACGTGCGTTTTTATTAAGCATTTTCTCTAATGCTTTGCGCTTTTTTATGCTTGCATCTCCGCAAGCTATCTCAAATGGCTAATAGCCATCGGATTTCACCTAAACAGGATAGCGGCAGTTATCTACTATTACCGCCGTGACTTATGTCAAAATACATAATGTTTCCAGCGTTGTCAGTTACAGTGTCTCCGTCATTTGTCGTCCAAGGCACAAGTATCGGGTCCCATGCTTCAATGAAACCATATGAAAGCGTCACGGTTACCGTCATATCAACGACTTCATTAACGCCTTCACCGTTTATGTAGACGTTGACATATCCACGGCCAACAAACTTTCCAAGACTGCCGTCAGGGGTGTTATACCCATCAGTAGTAATGCCAAACCATATCGCAATCGGTATTTCAACACCTTCAAGAGAATGAATTGCATTGAAATCCGATTCATTGTAGTTGCAGGTGAATGATTTCTGTTCATTCGTTTTTATGCCATCATGGTAGGTATACTCAGTATTAAACGTGGTTGTCTTGTCGATACCTTCCATAATGCCCTGGAGGTCAGGAAAATCTTTGATCTCAGCAAGTCGAGACCATACTGTACCGCTCGAACCAACACCGTGCATGAGATTCACCTGTACAGTGCTAAATGCTTCGCTCAATCTTCCTCACCCCTTATGTTTACAACAAATAATTGTACGGCCTTAGTTCCCTACACGAAAATCTATGTTTTGATTATCGGCATCTGTGATATTGCCACCAGTGTCAGTAGTCCAGTTTTCAAAGATGTAATTTGCTTTGCCAAGCGCATACCAAGACTGGCTTTCTTCATCAAAAGAACATACAACGCCAGTATTTACTTCCAAAAAACGGCTGCCAGTGATAATATCATCAGTGGGCTTGGCGTCAGTAGACAGGCCAGCAGAAACAATGTAACGCTTGTTTCCTACAATGCGTTCAACGATATTGCGAATCATAGAGGTTCACTCCTTATCAAGCGGCCTGTTGGGCAATGTATTCTTCTTCGGTAGCTATTTCTGGATGACAGCGGCAACGCCAATGTGCCGGAAGTATCGGAAACTCGTCAATCGGATAGATCACGCCATCCCTTGGCGCACATTCCCTGCAAACCTTCTCGTCTTTCTCTGTCACCCATCGCAGATACTTGATGCCCGCGCTCTTAAAAGCGTTTATGCGTGCCTTTACTGTTATATTGTCCGCGTATTGTCTGACTTGGTTTGCAAGTACATCCAATCCGCGTTTCAGGTTGCGGCGCATCTCCTGATTGCCAAGCTCAGTAGCAATGACACTCTCAAACATCCTATCCCGCTTGCGCGTATACTCCCGTGTGTACACAAAATCGCTTACAGGATCATAGGCTTTCAGTACTGACCACACAAAATCATACGGCAGGAAGTCATCATCATCCAACGATGCTTCGATAGCAGCATCACGATAAGCCTTAACAGCAATGTCGTTGTACTCGCGCACGATAACATTCTCCATGCGCTTGTACATCGCGTTTACACGCTCCCGGACATCCAGTATGTTCAGCCGGTCAAATGGCAGGATAGCAAAATTTTGAAACTCATGGGACATGTAATTGAACAGTATCATCAATGATCTGTCGGCATGTCCGAAGATGTCAGGCGTTGTCACTGGTTATCACGCCCTGTTTCAGCTGGTTCATCAGCGGTTTCTTCCTCGGTGGTCGCCTGTTCGTTTTCAGGTGCTTCGCCTGCCGGAGGAACATTGCCGCTTGCGATCATTTCCTCTGCCAGCATCACCACAGGCTCCCACTTGTCCAGATACCGCTTGCTCTGGTTGTATACGTCCATCGGGTCATTGAAAAGCCCGGACGTGGCAATGGCGATTTCAGGATGTATACCAGCCTGCAACAGCGAAGTAAGCGCCTGACACTTGCTCTGCAAGTTATCGTGCTGACGGCGCGTGAACTTGCACTCCACAGCGGCCAGTTTCAGGTCGATGTCACGGGTCTCGCCCATGATTCGCAGAACCAGCCGCAGGAACTCGCGCTCTGACTTACGATACAGCTTTTCGGTGATCTGTGCCCGTGCCTCCGCCTGCTGCCAGCCGTCACGCAAAAGCACCGCCTGACCAGTATCGGATGTAGAAGCGCCGCCCTTTGTAGTTGTCGGAAGTCCACAGATGTATAACACCTGGTCATACAGGTAGTCCACCAACGTCTGCGTCTGGGACTGGTTCAATTCCTGCGAAACAAGGTCAACGTCGCTGTTCAGACCGTTCACAGACTTTAGGACAATAGCGCCCATCTTCCGAAGCTGTTCAACTGTATCTTCCTCGATGTCGCAGTTGATGAACTTCAAGAAAGACTGGACGAACTGCTCCAAACCATCCACGCGGTTGCTCTGAATGGTGTTGATAGCATTGAGAATGGGAATGGCAGGTTCAAAGGAACCCAGCATGTTCATGTTTAGGCGATACTCGAAAATGGGTATCTCCCGCAGGGTATGCGGTTCCCACTTCACAAGCTCCGCGCCGTCCCATATCTCAAAGTAGTGCGTCCGCGTATAGCCGCAATACAGCCATCTGAACTCCCCGTCATTGCCCTGCCGCCACACCATGCGAACGCCCATCATGCGCTTGTGGCCGAAAGCTGTAGAGTAGGCTACGAACGTAAAGCGCGGGTCAGGCGTGTCGATTTCAAATGGCGCATAGTCAGGATCATCAAACGAATCCTTGTCCGGCAGCACCATCCGATAACCCACGCCGCAAATCGCCATCCATGTAGCCATTTCCATGTCACGGGTCGCCTTGTCCTCGTACAGCATGTAGTCGTTCAAAAGCTCGATGTCCTTTGAACGGCCTTCATCGTCGCCGCGACGAACGTACACCACAGGCTCACCCATGAAGTACGCCGCCACAAACTGGCTGACCTCGGAGGCGTGATTCTCAACGACTTTGTTGTTGATCTCAGGCCGGGTCTGCTTCTTGCGGTTGAGGATAGGCTGCATGCCACGATTGTATCGGTAAAGGTAGTCAATCTGCGCCGAGTTGAACCAGTGAACCGCAAGGCACTCCGAAAGCACCATCCAGAGGTTGTCCCGCGTGATCTCGTCTACGCCGGTCAAAACCTCTACGCGCCCGAAAAGCTGGCTGCCAGGAAGAACAGGATGGACGCCATCGGGAATGTTGTCCCAATACGATTCGATGTTGTTCGGCACTCAGGTCGGCTCCTTTCTCCAAAAATTAAAATGTGAGACAAACTATCTGTTAATCCGTCTCACATTAGTTAATACATCTGGGTATTCTATTTTGTCGCTTACATTATAACAAATTCTTATGGTCTTGTCAAGTCTTTTTGCTTGACAGTCAAGTTATTTTGCTTGACTTTGGTTATTATGTAGCGCGAGCGGCCATTTCTGTCTGTGTCCTTCTTGGATGCTTTGGTTCCGTGAACGCTCTCTCTTTATCCCAGCCATACATTACAATGCGATTATATACAGTGTGATAGTCAGCACCACGTTCAATACATTCTTTATGTAAATCACTCAAACCTTCTCTTATTGGTATCGAAAGCGCATCCTCTAATGTCCAACCAAGCTTGTGTATTCTATAATGCACTTCTTTGTATTTTAGTCCAGCTCGTTCAGCAGCTTCGGCAAGCGACATTGTTTCGCCTTGGTATTCTACCCATTTTGTAGTCCTTCGGTTGCGCGCCTGTTTAGACATCGGAATCCACTTGCAATTTGACGGCTCATAATTACCATTTACGTCTATGCGCTCAATACTTAAACCATCTTCATATCCATGGGAACGCGCCCATTCTGCAAACTTAGTATAATCATGCCATTCTTCACAGACACGAATACCACGCTTACCATAACGCTCTGCGTCAACATGGGAAGGATCGCACCTGCTGTTCATGCCACACCATATATTGTGCAACCGCGTATGACTTTCTCTGTGCGTTGGAGGGTTTGGCCCCAATCTTGTCTTTCTATAACAGCCACAAGACACAATCAACCCACGCACAACTTTATTGGGTTGATATATTTTTTCGTTGCCGCAATCGCACCGAACGCGCCATCTCCATGCGTGTTGAGCATCATCATGTATAGCTTCAATCACTGTCAACATATTATACTTATTCCCTATCCATTTGCTATAATTATATTTATTCATAATATCCCCCTCACCAAGGACGGTTAATAATCTGTACCGTCGCCCTTGTCAATGTTCTTATTTCATTTTCTGCTAATGAGCAGCAGTCGGCGGCATCATCATGGGGAACGCGCCCGGTGCGGACATAACTTGTTAATTCACGCATAAACGCCCAATACTGACTGCCATGTTTGTACTTCGATTGATCTTTGAAGAAAAAGTGCTTCTTGATACCATCGGATGCGATTTCAATGCGCGTCTGCTTGTTGCTCACAGAACGTCTAAGGCGCACCGAACACTTGCCGCCCATCTGCTTTACCATTTCTTCAACGTCTCTCGCAAAGTAGGTGCCCGCCGAGTTTGATTCAAATATCGCAACGCTTACTTTGTGTTCAACGATTTTTTGCGCACATTGCGGCTTAGTAACGTCTGATGGTGAATTATCAAAAACAACATCGTCCACAAACACATCATCGCCATATATCTTTAAGACTATAAGCGCCGTGCTGTCTGAACCTGATTCGGCGGTATCAGTAACGGAAACAATGGCATCAGGCTCCCGATCAGCAGGAAGTTCAAAATAATAATTCAATTCATCTTTAGGGAACGTCAAACCCCGTGCCTCATAAGGTTCCTGCTGAAACTGACTGGCCCACTGAACATCAGTAACAAGCTCTCGCTCATGTCGATAATATTCAGTAGTAAATGCCGGTTTTCCGTGAAGCACAATGGCAAAGTTGCTCTCATCTGTCACAGGATCAAGCGCAGGAATTTCAAGCACTCGTGTGCGCCATCCCATCGTTGGTGCTATCTCTTGCAGTCTGCCTATCGGATCTCGTAAAGAATACCGGGTGCCTTGTGCTACAATCGGGCATCCTTCCAATCTTCTGCCAAGCAAGTCACCACGCACTTTGTCCCACAGTGTGTCTAAGCGCGAAACCGAGTTCGCAAGAATCTCGTCAGACACCATATCGTCTATGTACATCACACCTTCCGGCGTAGCCTCAGTGGAACCCGTTAATGCACCGTCGATGCTTCGGCATGTAATCGTTGCAAATCTTTTCTTCTTTTCAAGGTGTATCGTCTTTTCGTCAGCGTTTGTCGCCACCAGTTTTGCAGTAGGGAATACATCATAAAACAAGTATTCTTCGGGCTTACTCAATATATCCAGGCATCCGTTGTAGAAGGACTTCACCAAGTCATTGCCAGCACCAGAACAGATAGATGAGCCGTTCGGATGTTTGCCTGCGCGGAACAACACAAACATCAGTCCAAGCGTCGTTTTACCTGTTCGTTTAGGTTGACTTACAGTAAGCAGGTCAAGTTTGCCATCCGCAACCTCTTGAAACGCCCGCACGATGGGTAACAACGTCCTACGGCGCGGCATATAGAAGCGCTTCTCGGGTTCTCTTTGCCATTCAAGATACGTCAAAAAACTATCGAAGTCGTATACGGATAAAGCGTGAAGTACCTTTTTGTGGAGCGCCATTAACCGTCTACCAATCTCCAGGTTCTTCCCCACCACCACCGGCATCCTCTCACTGATCGTCTCAGACAGCCATTTCAGATTGGCAATGGCAAGGTCCTTGTCCTCGCCCAGCATCAGCTTACTTATCCCGTAGAAATCCTCGTAGGGCTGATAGTCAAAATAGTCCTTTTTTATCCTTTGCGAAATTCTCAAAGCCAGTGCTTTGTTATCCATATTCCAAACCCTCCTTACGGCGCATATTCACCGTTATAATCGCTTCTCAAATACGAATACGGGCCATCGCATCGTGCCATCTTGTGAAACTCGTCAAGGCCATTCTGTTGTATGCACAACAGAAACTTGAGTATCAAGCCTTCCGTTTCCTTGTGAAAATGCCTGCCGGCGCGGACCTTCTGGTAGTAGTTCATAGGTTCGTCTTGCGTCCACTTATCGCCACCATACACCATGCCAGCGCCAACCCAGTCACAAACCATCTCAACGACAAACTTGTATGGTATCTTGCATGTTATGATGTCTCCGTTGCTACCAAAGTCAGTCCAGTATTCCCAATGGTGACGGTTATGCCCTTTGTGATGTAGCCACGCCGTGCTATATCCATTCTTGGCCTTTTCAGCTTCAATAGGACTTTTATCGCCCTGAAAGTAGTTGGCAGACGGCACAAATTCCATAGGACTGAACTTTGAAAGATCGTGCGTTACGCCCTGCCACCATATGCCACACGCCTTGCACTCCCGATAAACAACTGCTTTATGCTTGCAAACAGTCTTAAAGTGCTCCCATTTCTTTCCCATATCCAAACCCTCCAAAACAAAAAATAGCGAGACGAATCACATAAGTTAATCCGTCTCGCATAAGTTAGTCGTCAGTATTCAGTTTTATTAAGTTTATTCAGTTTATTTCTTCGACCTGCTGTTGTGTTCCTGTATCATCTTATACGTCTCGTCAGTATATTCCGGCCTGCTGTGCTCATCCCAATCAGCATATCCCTTCTCAGTGATCCTCGGCCTGACAGGCTCCATGACCATGCCGCCCACCACCTTCACACCATCGATGTAGCCGCCTTTTTGAAGCAGTACCAGTACCACTTGAAGCTGATTCCAGGTGTCATTAGGACGCGCCTCGTTCCACAGCGCAAGGGCCGCAGCCTTCGTGCCCATGCAGGTTCCCATCTTCTCAAGTGCCTCGTACCGGGCGTTAAGCTCTGCGCGGTTGCGCTCTATCGTTTCGCGGGTGATGTTCAGCATTGTCGTGACCTCCTGAATTTATTGTACAGGCAAGTTTAGCTATGCCTTAATGTCAATGGTTTTGCCAGTGGCCTAAATCCTGCTGGTTGTGTGCGGCAACCTTCTCTTTTATCCAATCTGCTTTTGGGCCTCCCTTGATATATTCATTTCTGAAAGCGTTGTCGCCGCTCGTGTCATATACAGACATCGTAAACACAATACTCGTCAATGAACTAACGTCGCTCATCCTCGCCTCTTTCAGCGAAACTATTATGGATTCATTCTTGACGGCATGCGCACCCACAGATACCCACGCCCAAGCACTTACTTCGCTTGTTTCATTTATCAGTGCTTTTTCGCACTGGAATACCCGTTCGTGATCTGCGTTGTTGCTGACCCTAAACTCAATGCAAAGCGCCTTGCTCTCTTTGTCCGTATAGTCATCTATGATATACGCATCTGTCACTGTAACGATCATCTTCTTTGCGCCGACTATCGTCGGGTTCTTCTCTGCGTAACAAACTGCTCCCAAGATCACCAACGCCATCACCATTGCCAGAAGTTTCTTCATCGTCTATTCCTCCTTATATCGTCTTAACTCTCTTGTACCACGTCGAACGGCCTATGCCAAGGGCGGCACATTATGTAACGTGCCACCAAGATTTCTTCTTGCGGCTATTCCAAGTACTTATTGATATTCCAAGTCTCCGGCATCCTTCCTCAGCAGTTATTTCGCCACGTTCCCATGCTTTGTACAGTTCAGAATATGGCTTTACCACGCAGTCGTTCCACCATTTAAGGTTTTGCTCCCGCTTGTACTTTTCGTGCAAGTATTGTATGTCAACAGATAATGCCTCACAACCTTGGGTTGCCTGTATATACAGGTAATAGTCATGAAGAACTGATAGCCACGAACCTTGAAGCAGCCTCATTGACTCAGTATCATTCAATACCAGTCCGTACCTGTCGCCATTTACATACACACTTTGCAGTAACGGTATTTTGTTTCTCACAAAATACTTAATCGTATGATATTCAATATCATAAGCATATTGCCTATCAATGTTACGCGCGACAAAGGTAATGCTGTGTACTCTATCCAGTTGACAAGAAATCGCATTGCTTCTATGTCCACTTATAGACATACCTCTATTGCCAGTACCGCTACCAACATAAATCGGTGTCCCAACGGCATCATCCCAAACATATACATATGCGTTGCCTTCATGTGCCGTGCCTTTGAAATCAACACAGCACGGATTGTCTTTGACCCGCATCTCTAACCCTCCTTAATTCGTATTCATGCCATCACTTCCTTTCATCCTCAACAGTAATTCAGTCTTTCAAAATCGGTTCGTGCTGATTCTTTATGAAATTACCCACACCATACCGATAATGCCCGAGGTATGTTTCTCTGTTGTTGATGATATTCTGAATCGCACTATGCTTAAATTCAAGCCCCTTGCGTGTCCGATAGCCAAGTTCGTTCAACTTATTTGCAATACCTACCAACGTCATCTTCTCATTGTCGCGCATATCAAATATCATACGCACGATTTCAGCTTCTTCCGGGACAATCGTCAGTACGCCATTGACAGACCTGTAACCAAGAGGCGGTTTGCCACCGGCGTATTGTCCTTTCTTGATGTTCGCTTCACGTCCCATGGATGTACGCATCTGGATATTCTCGCTCTCCATCTGATTGAAAGACGAGAGTATGCCAATCATGGCGCGTCCCCACGGAGAGGTGGTATCAAGAGTTTCATGCAGACTGATGATCTCCACATCATTAGCCATGATGATGTCCTCGATAATAGCCATAGTGTCCCTTTGTTTGCGAGACAGCCTGTCCAGTTTCCAGATAAACACAGCTTGTACTTCACCGCTTTTTATGGCATCTATCATAGCCTGTAAGCCCGGCCTGTTCATCGTGCGACCAGAGATACCGGGATCGCTATATGTTTTAAGATATGGCCATCCCTTCGATTCAATAGCCGCCTTGCACATACGCTCCTGTTCTTCCAAAGAACATCCTTTCACCTGTTCGTCGGAAGATACTCGCGTGTATACGCAAGCCTTTTTAATCTCGTACATTACAATACCTCCTATCAATTACTATTATATCAGTTATTGTAACTTTTGTCAATATCGTAACTGTAAGAACAGCTATAGGAATTTCTTATATGCAAATAACTTTATATAGCCTTTTTATATTTCGCGGAATTTTTCAGAGTGGAGTTTTAGTATTTGGGTTCGGTTTTGTGGTTTTAAGATTTATTACGGAAAGGTTAAAAGAGAAGGGTCTTTAGAGTTTCGGAGTGGATTCGGCATCAACCCCGGACGCTGGAATTAACACAATATCCCCCAGAGGGCCGAATATTTGCCACACTTGCCACCAATCCCGAGCTACACACCCGGAGCAGCACGCCGAACAGCCCACGGACAGCGCGAAACCCTACTATATATATCACCACGATCAACACGCTACCAGACGCCGCAGGAGCCACCAGGAGCCGCCCACGATCAGCGAACAGCCCACAACCAGCCCACGCAAGGACGCCGCCACAGGCCACGCAGGGCCGCACAGCGCCGCCCACCTGCCGACGCTGGACAGGTGGACCAACCGCCGACGCTGGACACCTACAGCCCCCGCACAGCGGACGCAGGAAGGCCACCGCCTACACCATCAAACCAGGCACAGCGCCCGGATCAGCGCACCGCCCACCTGCACAGCATCAGCCCGGACACGATCCACCGCCGCGCACATCCTCCAGACCGCCAGCAACACCCGGATCAGCGCCGCCGACACTGGACACCGCCCACGCCGCCGAGGAGCGCCCACAGCAGACCCACGAACGCCACGCCGCCCGAATGCAGGGAAGGACAGCAGACGCGCCCACAGCGCCACCAGGGACGCGACAAGGGCAGCGAAACAATATATAACAAAAATCTATAACATAGAGCGCAATTATTAAATTTACAATTTATCTTGAAAATTTGTATAAACCCATTGACAATAATTACAGATTGAGTATAATAGTAACTGTAAACAGACAACCACCCCCGCCGACAGCCCGCAGGGCAGAAGGGAGCACACTATGAAAACTACCAAGGCCTTTGAACTTGAGATCATGCGCCACAACGTCACCCCTGCGCAATTCCTCGCCTATGTACGGCAGCAGACCAAGCGGAAGGGAATCAGCTTTGACATGAGCAGCGCCGACTTTACCCGCGAGGGATGGAGCTTTGGCTATATGAACGCCCTGCCGAGCGAGAAGCCCTGCAACGCCGAGACCGGAACCGACAAGCCCTACAACAAGCATACCTACATTCGGAACTTTGACGGCACCACCTACAATGAAATCATTGAGTTTCAGTTTGACGACGATAAGACCGGATTCGGCTATTACTACACCGTACAGATCGACGTCGCCGACGAGGACCGCGAAGCGAACACCGCCGAGACCATCGCCCACACCATAGCCAACCGCGCCAAGAAGGCCGAAGCGCAAGAAGCCCGCGCCGCGAAGATCGAAGCCGAGGCCGACGAAGCAGAAGCCCGCGGATATGCCGCCCAATGGTGGATTGAGGCCCAGCGCACCGAGGCCGCCAAGCTCCGCCGCGAAGCCGCCGCCACCCGCGAAGCCATCACCGCCAGCAACGCCCAGGCCACCGCAGAAGCCCCGGAGACCTCCGAGGAGACCGAGAGCGAAGAGCAGACCACCGCCCCCACGGACGCCGCCGAGCTGGACAACCTGAAGGCGATCCGCGACGACATCACCACGGACCCCAACCCCGACACGATCCGCGCCGCGCAGGACGCAGTCAACCGCCATTTCATCGAAATTGACCCGGAGGACATCGACACGCCGCGCAAAATTCGCGCCGCCCTCACCGACATCATAAACGCGATATATTGGGACATCGCCGAGGACATCACGCCGAGAACGACAACCACCGCATAAAACATCCACCCACACCCACGAACGGAGGCGGACCCCATGTTATTAGTCACAATCCAGAAAGGCACTACGCCCGACGCCCGGCAGGAGCTGACCTGTTACACCCAGGCATACAGCGCCCAGACGATCCACGACAGCGCCGAGGCCGTCACCCTGCTAACGCTGGACACCGACGCCGCCCCCGTTTTTATGGCCATGGAGCACAACCACCCCGCCGAGATCACCACGGACCCCGAGACCATCACCGCCGCAATTATGGCCGCGTAGAAGCCCCAAGCAGCGAGGCAGTGAGACAGCCCCGGCACACCGACAGAGAGCCAGAGCGCCCCGCAGACAGGCGGAGAGAGCCGCCACGACCAACAGACCACCCAACACACATAAGGCCGTCACAAGGCCGCACAGAGCGCCAGAGAACGCACAAGAAAGGAAGGTAACACCATGAATAACACCACCATCACCGCCGCCGCCATCATCGCCACCGTCACCCTCACCGACATCATCAAGCCCATCAAAGGCGAATATGCCGAGGACATGCTGGACTATAGTGGGAGCGTGTACATCTGCGACGCCATCGCCGAGATCGCCGACAACCACACCAGCATCTATTATAGCGACATCCTGCATTTTATCAGCAGCAACCCCGAAGCCCTGGCGGAAGTCGTCGAGGAGGGACTGTACACCGTAGACAGCCGCCACCCGTATAACCTCTACGAGCACGGACAAGCCGCCGAGTATATGACCATCGAGCGCGACATATACAACCACCTTGACGACGCGATCCGCGCATATGCCGCCCACTACCTCCGCACGACCTACGACACCGAGACCATCAGCGCCGACACCTGGGACGCCATCGCCGCCGACCTTGACGACATCGACAATAACAACCGCTTTGACGACATCACCGACATCATCGACGGGCACATGACCGAGGACGAGGACGAGGACGAGGAGGAGGTGTAAAAGGTGTATTGCGTACAAGATGGTAAAGTGTGTTTGCAGGTGTGGGACCCCCGCCGCGAACGGTGGGAATATATCCCGCTTGCGAAATGGGAGCGCATGAGCACCCGCAAAAGATCCCGCTACATCATCGACAAATGAAGGAGGCCGAGAACATGAACAGGAACACCGAGAAGGCCCACGAAGCCGCCCAGACATTTTATATGATCCTCCGCCAGTTTGAGCGCGGAAGGATCAGCGCCGCCGAGATGAACAAGGCCATTTTTCAGACCGTCACCCGCCACAAGTACAGCGAAGAATATACCAGAGCCGCCACGGAGGCGATCAGGGCAAAAAGAGCCGTTGACTATATCGAAGCTATGAGCGCGGAAATCACGAGAGCCGCCGAAGCGTAAACCCGTCAGCGTTGACCAGGGCCCGGACGCAAGCCCGGACCCGCGACAATGCCGACAGGCAGAACCAGCAGCACACCGACCCACGGAAGGAGCACAAAATAATGGGAACCGTGAATTATAAGACCAGCGACATTATAACCCTGGGCTTGAGACCCTACGAGCCGCAAGACTTTGAACTCGACCCCGATTTTATGGAGGACGCCCGCCGACAGTCAAGACTATATGGTGACAACCTTAACAGCATCATTTACCAGACCATCGCCGACTATACCGAGGACGACCAGCAGACCGCCGCCGACATTATCAGCCGTTACAGCTTCGATTTTTTCACCGTCACCATTGAACCCGGATATTATGAAGGCTTTTCAGTGTACATCTCCAACGACCTGCCCGGCGAATACTGGGACATGGAGGAACGCCAGCAGGCATTGACCGACGCCGCCAACCTGGGCGACATGCTGAAAGAGCTGGTAAACTCTGCCTGCCTGATTGAAGTTATTCCCGGATGGGTGACAACCTACCATGACACCGACCGCACATTATGGAACATCCGTAAGGCCATCAGAGGCTTAATATACGACATCAACGACACCCCCGACCGAGAAGAAGAGGAGGCAATCTAAAATGTTGAGAGAGAAAAACGAGTGTATCGCCGCCCGCGCATTCGCCGCGCTGATCCTTGACTACGAATTTCCCGAGTATGTTTCATGCCGGGTTTTAATTGAAGACCTCTATCAAACCACGATCCACGCCGCCAGCCGAGCGGAAGCCATCGAAATATTCACCAGCGGCAAATGGAAGGAGATGTAACCATGGATTGCAACTCATACAGCCACGCCCCGCACATGCTGGACGAATCCACCCCGCATTATAGGCCCTGCAACCGCGTAACCATCGAACGCCGGACCGCCAACGGGCACGAGTATTTCATCATTTTAGGCGACACCAACGAAGGCAGTAATAAGGCCTACGACCTGCAAACCGCCATCAGGACCGCCAAAAATTGGCTGAAAGAAGGAACATAGCCACCACCAGCCCGCCACAATTCACAATTTTGTAAAATTTCGTCACGGAATTTTGTGATAGAATGGATAAAAAAGGAGGATTAACCATGGCATACAACATTATTGGAGCCGACGCCGCCAGCCGGGCAACATTTGACGCGCCCAAAGGCACAAGCATCAACACCCAAATCAGTTATAACCGCGCCACCGGCGAAGTTATTACCACCGAACATGCCAGCCTCGAAGACTGGACACGCTACAACAGCCCCGATATTGTGACAATCTGCTACATCAACCGACACATGTCCGCGGACGCTATAAAGGCGGCAATCATCGACACCATGCGCAAGATTGATAGTATTTGACGCCAGGCGGGGAGCAATCCCCGCCATTTTACGAGAGGAGGACCCGACACCGTGCCATATTACTACAAGTTACCCGGCGGACCCATTTACACCCTATACCGCGACATGCTCAACCAGACCCATTTACTACTTGCAGGCGCAACCGGATCAGGAAAAAGTACGGTATTAAATGCGCTAATTTGTACCGCCCTGCACAGCGCCCCAGGCGATAAGGAGCTTATCTTTTTGGACGCTAAAGGCGTTGAGCTTGACGCCTACCGCCAGACGCCACACTGTCTTTTTTACGCCGATACAGAGCGCGACATGCTCCACGCGCTCCAAGGAGCTATTGGCCTAATGTATACCCGAGAGGCGGAGAGCAAACGCCAAGGCGTCAAGATGTACCCCGG
>Ga0326513_10000971_pt1 | contig 23634 bp, 20 predicted proteins | sample 2_2465_0518_D_FD_203654 | JGI IMG/M metagenome (GOLD analysis project Ga0326513, IMG submission 203654) | Bovine rumen microbial communities from UC Davis, California, United States - 2_2465_0518 | ecosystem: Host-associated > Mammals > Digestive system > Stomach > Rumen | place: USA... | reverse complement strand
CTCGCAAGATGTTGTAGTCCTTTTGCATAAAGTTTTTTATTTATTTTGTTTGTATTTTCTCATCTTTCATCTTTTCTTCATTTTCCGTCAGTTCCGTCACGAAGCAGGACACGAGGCCGTAGCTGATTGTGGGACGGATCCATATCTCGGTGATGTAGTAGTTGGTGTACTCGTCCACCTGCTCGAAATACATGAGGTCCACCTGGTAGATGGCGGCAATGAGCGCATCGACGACGAAGATAACCCACAGGTTGTTCTTCGTGTAGGCCTTCCACTCGCGGCGGGCATAGAAGTAGGTCAGCGTACAGAGCAGCAGCACCGCCAACGTGAAGCTGACGGACCGCATGGCGTAGTTGGTCAGGGTCGGCGGACACAGCACGTCGCGCAGCAGCACCGTGATGCCCATCGACAGCGAGCACCAGTAGTTGAACTGGTGGGTGTTGATGCGGATGTTGAAGAAATACATCCAGATCAGGGCGAAGCAGATGATGTAGAAAATGTTCAGCACCAACTCGGGCCACGTCTCGCTGAGGCCGAAGTGAAAGATGCCGAAAACTGCCATGCCGACGGACAACGTGCCGCCAATGGCGTTAATCAGGATGTCGGCAACTTTGGTGTTTTTATGAAATCGCGTTTTCATTGAGGATTGTTTTTAGTTGACAAAGGTAAACATTTTATAATAAAAAACAATGATTTTGACAACGCAAACGGCAAATTTTGCTGATTTTGAAACGATTTTGCTAATTTTGCAACTGCAACACACGATGAAAACGCAGATTTCGTTTTTTTTTTTCTTTAAACTACGGATTTCCAGATGAATCTGATTAAAAGTCCGATGAAATCGAGGATTTTTAGACGAGTTTGCTGCGGAAGAGGTAGAACATCAGGCAGGGTGTGACGAAGCCGATGATGCTGCCTACGCAGACGTCCGACAGGAAGTGCTGCGAGAGGTAGACGCGCGAGTAAGCCCCCAGGGCGGCCAGAGACAACAGCAGCAGCAGGGTGCCGGCATAGAGGAACTTTGTTGTGGGCTTGCCTTGGCAGGTCTTGCACTGATGGCGGTAGGCCAGGTAGAGTGCGCAGCACGTGCAGAAGACGAAGAAGGTGAAGGCGTGGCCGGAGGGGAACGAGTTGCTGCAGTGCATGTCGATGCCTTCCACCACGGGGAGCACACCGTCGGGGTAGTTCTGGAACGCTACGGCAGGACGCGGCATGTCGAAGAAATATTTCAGCGCCTGCAGCACCGCTCCGCCCGTCAGCTCACAGACGGCGTAGAAGATGGTGAGCTTGACCTGCTTCAGCAGCAGCGGAAGCAGCGCCAACACATAGATAGGCCACTCGGCCAGCATGGTGTAGTAGGTGAAGAAGGTGTCCTGCAGCTTGGTGTGGCACGAATTCAGCAGCAGATGAAGCTCCAGTTTCGGGTAGGTGCACAGCAAGCCCAGCACAAACAGCAACAGCACTGCATACGCTATAGCGTAGACTGAAAACGCTTTCTTCATCATTGGATATGTTAGTGGTCTCAAAACACCCTTATAGTGATTATAGTGATAATAAGCTGCAAAGTTAAGCAAAATTCTACTATTAACCAAAATACAACGTAAGAAAATATAAATTTTTGCTCATTCTATCGTGTTTTTGCCTGTTTTGTCATTCAGCGATAGGTGTATTGCATCTTCATCGAGATGTAGCCCTTGGGCCATTTCTCACGGTCGAGAAACAGCTTGGCCCGCCCGTGGCTGAGCAGGAAAAGGCCCGGGCGAACCTCCTTGAACTCGTAGAACATGTTGTTCTGGCCCTCCTGGTAGCTGATGCGCGTAATCTGCCAGCAGCCGTCGGCGATGTCTACGCGCATGTTGTCGAGCTTCACCACATAGATGGTACGGCCGCCCTGGGTGTAGCTGCCGCTATACTCCATGCCCGTCTCCTTCTTCTTGCGGCGGAGCTTCTGAAGCTCCTTGGCCTTCTCGCGAACCTTCTTGTAGAACTTGTCGTACACGTTGGCACTCATCATGCCGTCGTGCTTCAGGAACGCGGCTATCTGCTTCTCGCTGAGCGGCTGCTGCATCTCCACCATGCGGACGTTGGAGGTGGTGATGCGACCCTTGCTGAAGTGTACGTCCTCAGCCATCGTGATGCCGAAGTGCTTGTGCTCACGGAGGGCCGTGAGGATGGTGTAATAGCCAGCCAGACGGGCGGCGAAGGTGATGGTGCGGCGGTGGGGAAAGGTGGTCAGGTCGATGTCTTTCTCCAGCTGGCAGGTTACCCGGTAGTCGAGCGTAGACACGCGCTCCTTCAACGGACGGGCATGGGCCTGCACCTGTTTCAGCAGGTATTCCTCGAACGTCATGCCGTCGGCCAGCACCACCGTCTCAGGAAGGTTGAGCGAATAGGCAATGCTGTCGTCATCCTGTCCCAGTGTGTCCTGAACCGCCAGCACAGCGAGCGTGACGGTAAACAATAGTCGTAGTATGCTCCTGTAACAATCTCTCATCGCCGCAAATATACGAATAATATTCGGAAATACCAAATATATGCATAGAATTAGCTTTTTTTTCAAAAAAATGTGCAAAATCCTTGGAGGAGAAATGATTATTTACTAATTTTGCATGTTTAAAAAATAAAAATTATACAATATGAGGAGAAATGTACAATCCAAACTCATCATTTTACTTAGTGTTTTAATGCTGTCTTCTTGTGAGAAGATACTTGAACCGGAGAATGAACAATCTAAACAGGACCCTGCAGAAACAACTCAACAGGAGAACGCTACTGCCCAGTTGAATATCGTTACGCGTGCTGGAGGTGACGATACCGGCGGGGAGGAACTGGCCGATGGCCGGATCTATATCTTTAATGACGCGGGGAAATGCGTCAAGCTGCTGACGACAAACCAGGAAAGCAACCAGGCTGCAGCTCAGTTGGCTGCCGGACGATATACGCTCTACGCCATTGGCGGTAAAGACCTGTCGCGCTTCTCGCTGCCCACGCAGACCCAGGCCACGAAGAACAGCGTGATAACCCGGCTGGAGGGCAAGGTGATGGACGACCTGATGTGGGCCGTGGCTAATGTAGACCTGGAGGACGGCGAGACGCTGAACCAGAACATTGTGCTCGAGTACAAGGTCCTGTGTCTGGATGGTGTTGAGATAAAGAACGTGCCTGCCACCATCACCAGTGTGGAGGTGTCGTTCACTCCGCTCTACAGCTCGATGAGAATGGACGGCACCTATCCCGACACTCCCACGGAGAGCTACAAGATAGCACTTGCCAGACAGTCTGACGGTTCTACATGGAAGGCGGAACCCATGCAGATGCTCTTCCCCTCGAAGGGCCAGCCTACAGTCAAGGTGTCGATGACCACCGATGAGGGTACGCAGGCCTACTCGTATAATGCAGAGGAGGAGCTGGAGGCCAACCACCACTTCTCGGTAGTCGGAACATACAAGGCTGCCCAGGGCGTCAGCCTGACAGGTATACTTGCCATGGGTGGATGGGGCGAAGACCGTACCATTACCTTTGATTTCGATGATGCCAATGTGGCCTTTGAGAATCCTGTGGCGGGGCAGCGTTGTAACGGATATTATGTGGTGACGGTGGATGAAGCGAACCGTAAGGCCGTCTTGCTGGCCAAGGCGAGCATAGCCTATGAGGCACCTTCGAGTAAAGCTGCATCTGACTGGCTGCAAGCACTGGAGACGGCGATGGCTGCACTGGAGAAACCTGCCGGCGTAAGCAGTGCCTGGCGACTGCCTACCATTGCCGAAACGACAATCTTCACCCAGGACACGCAGGTAACCACCGTAGGAGCTACAAGTGGAACAACGCTGAACTATTACTGTCTGGACGGAGACGTGTTGAACTGGGCTTATTCCAAGAAAGTCAGTACGGGGTATGAATTCCTTCATTATAACACTAACTTCGCTGATGTTGTCAGGCTCCGCCCGGTTATTGACATCGCCTATTAATACTGCAAGTTATGAAAATGAAGAGACGTATAATTCTTATGGCATTTCTCGCCTCGATGTTGATGGGTTGCGAGAAGACCCTTGTGGCTGAGACTGACGGTGGCACACCGGCAGAACAGCAGGGCAACCTGAAGGTGAGCATCTTCCAGCTGGAGCAGATGCCTTTCTCACAGTTTACGCGCAGTGAGGCTGGGGAGCTGGTCACGTGTCTGAACTTTGCGGTCTATGATATGGATGGAAACCGCCTGAATAAGGCCAACCAGAAAAAGGGCGACAGCGACTTTGGCAGTGCCGGGTTCCAGCTGGCGGAGGGTAACTATCAGCTGGTAGTCTTGGCCCACAGCAGTAATGGCAACCCTACGATGACAGATCCTGCCAAGATACAGTTTACGAACAGTCAAGGCTATACGGACACCTTCCTCTATTATTCCAAGGTTACCATCGGCCAGGAGCCTCAGACGCTATCGCTGTCGCTGCGGCGCATCACATCGCTCTGCCGCTTTATCATCAATGATGAAATCCCTGAAGGCGTGGTAGGCATGGAGTTCTATTATCAGGGTGGCAGTGGGCATTTCAATGCTGCCACCGGTTTTGGGGTTACCAAGTCCAAGCAGGATGTCAGTTTTGGGGTAGAGGCTGGACAGCGGCAGGCACAGTTTGACCTTTATACGTTCCTGCACGATTCGCAGGGTACCATCCATTTGAAGGTTACCGCCTACGGCGAGAATAAGAGTAAACTGCTGGAGCGTGAGTTTGACGTCCCGATGGAGCAAAACAAGATTACACGCATATCGGGAGATTTCTTCTCGGGTGCTACTCTTGCCTCTTCGCAGTCGATAACGACGACCACCACCCTTGATGGCGTTTGGGGCGGAGAACAGGTGCTGACGTATTAGTAGCATTGAGAGCTACCTATATAAAAAAGGAGGATATCCATTTCGCGGGATATCCTCCTTTTTTTGTCTTCTGATGTCAGAACTTGATGACTCCCTGCACGGGTTCTGCGGGCGGGATGTCTGCCGAGGCGGCACTCTGGTCGAGGCCGGTGGCCTGGGCGTAGATGCTGTCCAGGATCTCGCGCGTACGCTTGTAGGTAGGTGTCTGCTCTACGGCTGAGATGACATCGTCGTTGTCAAGGTCGTCGGGGCGGAACAGGTAGATATGGGGGCGGCGCTTGTACCGGCGGGCCTGGCTGTCGCCGCCATAGTAGCGGTTGCGGCGGTCCATGCGCCTGGCCTCGGCCTCCTGCTCGGCGGCGATGCGGGTGGCCTCCTCCTGCGTGTTGTGGCGCTGGCGGTGCTGCGACATGCCGTCCACCTGGTCGATGCCGAAGCCGGTGGCGAGGATGGTGACCTTCACCTTCTTGCCTAGCTCGGGGTCGACGGCGAGACCCCACTTGATCTCGAAGTCGCCGAACTTGGCCATGAAGTCGTTGACGTCGTTCATCTCTTCCATCATGAGCGAGTCCTTGCCGTCCTTGCTGCCGGCAAACGAGATGCTGAGCAGGATCTTCTTGGAGTTGAAGACATCGTTCTCGTTGAGCAGGGGTGAGTTGAGGGCGTCGTCGATGGCTTTCTTCACACGTCCCTCGCCCTCGCCATAGCCGGTGGACATGATGGCCACGCCGCCGTCCTTGAGCACCGTCTTGACATCGTTGAAGTCGAGGTTGATGAGTCCGTGGACGGTGATGATCTCGGCAATCGACCTGGCGGCCACGGAGAGGGTGTCGTCGGCCTTGCCGAAGGCATCGAGCACGGTGAGCTCGGGATAGATCTCGCGCAGACGCTCGTTGTTGATGACCAGCAGGGCATCGACGTGCTTCGACATCTCCTCCACTCCGTCCAGGGCCTGGTCAATCTTGCGGTCGCCCTCGAAGCGGAAGGGGATGGTGACGATGCCTACGGTGAGGATGCCCATCTCCTTGGAGACCTTGGCGATGACGGGGGCGGCTCCGGTGCCGGTGCCACCACCCATGCCGGCGGTGATAAAGGCCATGCGCGTACCGTCGTTGAGCATCTGCTTGATGTCATCCAGACTCTCCTCGGCTGCCGCACGGGCCTTCTCGGGCTTGTTGCCGGCTCCGAGTCCTTCCTTGCCGAGCTGCAGGTGGACAGGCACGGGGGAGTCGTTGAGTGCCTGGTTGTCGGTGTTGCAGAGCACGAAGGTCACATCGTGGATGCCCTCGCGGTACATGTGGTTGACGGCATTGCCGCCGCCGCCGCCTACACCGATTACTTTGATGATGCTGTTCTCCCTTTCGGGTTCACCGAAGTCTAATAATATGTTGTTGTCGGTCATAGATATTTACTATTTAACGATTTACGATTTACTATTTACTATTTCTTGAGATTCCTGGGGGTTACTCTTCGTCCTCCACTATCTTGCTGGCTGTGGACTTGAGCCAGCGTCCCAACTTGCGCAGGGGACTGTTCTCCTGACGGATGCGCTCTCGCTCGCGCGCTTCCTCCTCCTCTCGCTCGCGCTCCAGACGGGCTTCCTCCTCACGCTTGCGCTGGGCTTCCTCCTCAGCGCGGCGTATCTCCTCGGCACTGCGCACCACGCCCTGGGGGGTCTCACTGGCCTGGCGGGCGCGACGCTGCTCGACGGTCTCGGACTGCGTGACCGTGCGTGGCTGGGAAAAGAGGTCGCCGTTGGGGTCTATCTCTACGCCCGCACAGTTGATGTCGCCCTTGGCCAGCAGACCCAGCACGGTGTTCATCTTGCCGTCGTGGGCATTGATGTCGGCAACGGTAGAGGTGATGGTCTGCGTGACGAACTTGGCTATGCGCACCTTGTCGATGTGGGTATAGTTGCGGAAGGCTTCGTCGATGGACTTCATATTGGAGCCGCCACCGGTGAGGATGATGCCGCCCAGCAGCTTGTCGCAGTAGTCCTCCGGAACCTGGCACCACACGTTGGCAATGATCTCCTCCAATCGGCCCTCGACAATCTCGATGAACTTGCGGGCCTCGATCTGCCGCTCGGGGTCGATGGAGTATTTCAGGTTGTTGTCGATGTCGTTGTTGTCGGTATAGGCACAGCCGTACTTGAGCTTCATCTTCTCGGCATCGCTCTCCTCCATCTGCAGCGAGGCGATGTCCTTGGTGATATTGTTGGAACCCAGGGGAATGACGGCCAGATGGCGCAGCACGTTCTTGAAGTAGACGCTGACGGTGGTGGTGTCGGCTCCCAGGTCGACGAGCGCACAGCCGGAGCGCTTCTCTGCCTCGGTGAGCACACTGTCGGCCAGTGCCAGCGGGGCGAGGTAGAACTCGGCGATGCTGATGCCTGCCGACTCGAAGCACTTGTTGAGGTTCTTGTTGAACGAGCGCCGCTGGAGAATGTTGAGGAAGTTGCCCTCGATATGGTTGCACTGGATGCCCACGGGGTCGAGCTGATACTGCGAGTCGACCTTGTACTCCTGCACGGCGGCATCGAGAATCTCCTGGTCGGGATATTTCATGTTGCGGTTGGCATCCATCAGTTCGATGACCATCTCCTGGGTGACCTGAGTCTCGCCGGGCAGGTCTTTGGCAATGAGATTGCGAATAGAGCGGATTGACTGTCCACCAACACCGACATACACCTGCGTGATGCTGGTCTTGAGCTGTTTCTCCAGACGGTTGACGATGCTGGTCAGGCACTGGGCGGTCTTGTCGATGTTGTAGACCACACCCTTGCGGATGCACTGCGAAGCGTTTTCCTTGACGAAGGCGAGCACCTGGATGCTTCCGTCAAGATTCTTCTTTCCTGCAATGCCGGTCATCTTGGATGACCCTAATTCGATTGCTACGATAAAATCCTTTGACACCATATGTTTACTATTTACTTGTTTCCGTTTCTTTTTTGTTTATGACTTGCGCTTCTTACAGATAATCTGATTGTCGAACTCGACGCTGACATAGGAGTACTTGTTCCAGCCTGCCTTGGAGAGCCCGTACTTATAGAACTTCTCAAGTCGGTCGAACTTACGACTCAGTCCGACGGGCTGACCAAGATAGACGATGTGGTCGCCGACGCGGGGAACCATCTCGATGGTTCCGTCGGGCAACACGTTGATCTGCTCGGTCTGGCAGAACCACAGCTTGTGGCTCACCAGGAAGTTGCCTACGCGGCGGAGCTCCTTCTGGGCATAGGGCTTGGTGATGTGGCCGGTGGCTACTACCAGGTCGCTGACATACTGCGTGTTGGGCATGATGTGGCCATAGGTGTCGACGTAGTAGTCATCGCCGTTGTCGGCCTTGACGCGTATGACGGGCAGGCGCTGCGACAGCTGGATGTGCACATGGCCGGTGAGGGTCTTGTAGCACTGCGCTGTCTCAACGAGCGGATTCTTGAGCATGGTTTCTTCGATCTTACGCGTGTCTATCTGGTCCATGCTCACGCCCATGGGATAGAGCCGTGTGCGGATGAGCTCGCGCCTCACTTCCTCGGCATTGAGGAACCCCTGCACTGCTCCTTGCTCGATGTTGATCTCTACCTTGCGGCATGCATCGTACAGGGCGTCGGGCCGGTTGAAGATGGTGACTGCCAGCAGTAGGTAGGCCGCGATGATGATGTCGGCCAGGATGATGAGTGTCTTTTTTGCGTTGATATGCACGATGCTGAGGAATTTTCGTTGTTTTACATCTTACTTTCCAGGATAGCGGTCATCTGTGGCACCATGTTGTCCAGGTCACCGGCTCCGAGCACGATGAGTACATCGAAGGTGCGGCTCTCGACCAGAGGAATGACATCGTCCTTGCGGATGAGCTGCTTCTCGACACCTGGGCGCAGGTGGTCGTAGATGAGCTGTGACGTGACGCCGGGGATGGGCTGTTCGCGAGCAGGATATATCTCGGTGAGGATGACCTCGTCGAGCAGACTCAGCGCATCGGCGAAATCACCGTAGAAGTCGCGGGTGCGGGTATAGAGATGTGGCTGGAAGATAGCCGTGATCTTGCGGTCTTTGTAGAGCTCGCGGATGCTGCGGGCACTCTGGTAGATTTCCTTGGGGTGGTGGGCATAGTCGCTGAGGAACACCAGCTGCGGGGTCTTGATTTTGAAGTCGAAGCGACGTTCCACCCCGCCATAGGTCTTCATGCCCTGGCGCAGCTCGTCGGCGGTACATCCGGACAGCTGTGCCATGGCCATGGCGGCAATGCCGTTCTCGATGTTGATGGGGATGGGCTGTCCCAGCTCCACATTGCTGACCGACTGGATGGGGGAGATGAAGTCGAAGGTAATCTCGCCATTGTCAATACGGATGTTCTCGGCATGGAAGTCGCCTTCGCTGAGGCTGTAGTCATAGCGGCGCACTCCCTCGGACAGGTGCTCCTGCATCTCGAGGCCTCGGTGGATGATGAGTGCTCCTTCGGGCTGGATGAGCTCGGTGTAGTGGCGGAAGCTCTCGAGATAGGCTTCTTTGGTGCCATAGATGTCGAGATGGTCGGGGTCGGTGCTGGTGATGACGCTCATATAGGGGCGTAGCCAGTGGAAGGAACGGTCGAACTCATCGGCTTCGATGACCACGTAGTCGCTGTCGGAGAGGATATAGTTGGTGCCGTAGTTCTTGGAGATGCCCCCCAGAAATGCATTACAGTCGAGGTGACTCTGGTGCATGATGTGTGCACACATGGTCGAGGTGGTGGTCTTGCCATGGGTGCCTGCCACGCACAGTCCGCGATGCTGGCGGGTGAGGGTGCCTAATACCTGGGCGCGCTTCTGTATGTCGAAGCCGTGCTGGCGGAAATATTGCAGCTCGGCATGCTCGGTAGGGATGGCGGGTGTGTAGACGACGAGGCATGATGACGGTTGGAGGCAGGCGGCAGGAATCTGGGCGACATCCTCGTCATAGTGGACGAGCATGCCCTCCTGCTCCAACTGGCGGGTGAGTGTGCTGGGGGTCTTGTCGTAGCCTGCCACCACAAGGCCTCGTTTCAGAAAATAGCGGGCGATGGCACTCATTCCGATGCCACCGGCTCCTACAAAATAGACGGCTTTGATATCTTTAATTTCCATGCTGTGCTAATTTTATCACTTCTTTTGCTATGATTTCGGCAGAGTTGGGAAGGGCCATCTTCAGGATGTTGTCGCTGAGGGACTGTAGCTTGGCTTTGTCCTTGACGGTATCGATGGCCAGGGCAAGCAGCTGCGCGGGGGCTTCTGCGTCCTTGACATAGAGGGCGGCCTGACGATTGACCAGTGCCAGCGCGTTCTTGGTCTGATGATCCTCGGCGACATTGGGACTGGGTACCAGGATGACGGGTTTGCCCAGCAGGCAGAACTCGCTGATGGAACCCGCCCCGGCACGGCTGATGACCAGGTCGGCGGCCTGATAGGCTGCCGCCATGTTGCTGATGAAGTCGGTGACAACCAGATTGGCGGGCTTGCCGACTTTATCCAGCTGGTCCATTATCTGCTGGTGGTAGTATTTGCCTGTCTGCCAGATGAACTGGATGTTGCTCTCCCGCACCAGGTCGAGATGCTGGAGCAGGCTCTCGTTGATGGTGCGTGCTCCCAGGCTGCCTCCCACCAGAAGGATGGTCTGCTTCGTCGGGTCGAGACCGAATGAATGCAATGCCTCGGTGCGGCTGGTGGTGCTCGCGAGCAGTTGCTGGCGCACGGGATTGCCCGTCAGCATAATCTTCTCGGCAGGGAAAAACCGTTCCATACCCTCGTAGGCCACGCAGATCTTGCTGGCCTTCTTGGCCAGCAGCTTATTGGTGACTCCTGCATAAGAGTTCTGCTCTTGCAGCAGGCATGGGATGCCCATGGCTGCTGCTATGTTCAGTGTCGGCCCACTGGCATAGCCGCCAACGCCCACAGCCACCTGAGGACGGAACTCGCGGATAATCTGACGGGCCATGCGCTGACTCTTCCATATCTTGTAGAGCACCTTGATGTTCTTCAGCAGGTTCTTGCGGTCGAAGCCCTGAATGGGAAGGCCTTTGATGTCGTAGCCCGCAGCAGGCACTCGCTGCATTTCCATGCGTCCCAAGGCGCCCACAAACAGGATCTTGGCTTCTGGCTGCAGCGCCTTGACAGCGTTGGCAATGGAAACGGCCGGGAAGATGTGGCCTCCCGTACCTCCACCACTGATGATGACTCTTAATTCGTTGCTCATATACCTATTGTTTAAATTATGAACTGCAAAGTTACTAATTTCTAATTGAATTTATACCATTGTGGGTTCGTTTTCTTTTTCTTTCTTCATCTTTGCCGAACGGCTCACGCTGAGGATGGCTCCGATGTAGGCGCAGTTGATGATGGTCGATGTACCACCCTTCGAGATGAGCGGCAGCGGTTGGCCGGTTACGGGTGCCAGTCCAACGGCTACCATCATGTTGAAGATGGCCTGGATGACGAGTAGCAGTCCCAGTCCCATGACCAGGAATGCGGGGAAGTTGTTCTCGCAGCGGCTCGCTATACGTGCGCAGCGATAGAGCAGCATGATGTAGAGCAGCACTACGACAATTGCTCCGATGATGCCCAGTTCCTCGATGATGATGGCGAAGATGAAGTCGGAGAAGGCCTGAGCCAGGAAGTCGCGCTCGACAGACTTGCCTGGTCCCTTGCCTACGACACCGCTTGACACGATGGCGATATTGGCATGTGCCACCTGGGCATCCTTGTCCAGATCGTAGTCCATTGGCGAGACCTCGTCCTTGTTGAACTTCATGATGCGGCTCTTCCAGGTGTCGGCACGGTGGAACATCTTCTCGATGAAGTTGGGATCTTCCTTGGGAGCGTCGGTCTGCTCGGTCTGAGTCAGCTGCTGGTCTTTATTGGTGTTGTCATGACCAACCAGTAGTACCATACTGACGGCAAAGACAACAACGAAGCTGAGGATAGCTGCCAGCTTGCCCAGTTGGCGGAGCGGCACTTGTCCGTAGAACATCATCAAAAAGACCACGACAAAGAGCATGGCTGCCGTCGAGAGGTTCTCCAGTCCGATGAGGAAACAGGCAATCATTGTAATCCACATAATCCACTTGAAGGCCTTTCTGTCGGCTCCGTTTTCACGCTGCATGGCACTGAGAACCTGTGCTACGGCCAGCACGATGGAGCCCTTGGCGATTTCTGATGGTTGGAAGGTGAATCCCAGGAAGTTAATCCATCGTCCGGCATCGCCCACCTTTGTCCCGGCCAGGAGCACCCATAGCAGCGTGACGGCAGAGATGAGCAGCAGGAAAGGTGTCATCAGCTTGAAGTAGCGGCAGGGGATGTTGAGCGTGATCAGTGCTACCAAGGCACCAAAGCCGATGGTGCCGGCGTGGTAGACGATAGGTCCGATGTAGTTGCGGCTCTTGTATGTCAGACCGCTGGAAGCAGAGAATACTTCCACGATACTGATCATGCAGAGGAAGAAGAACACCATCCAGATGACCTTGTCGCCCTTGAAGAGATTGCCTATTTTCTTGTTCATTTACAGATTTCTTACTAATTGCTTGAATTGTTCACCGCGGTCCTCCATGTTCTTGAACAGGTCGAACGAGGCACAGCAGGGCGACAGCAGGACGGTCATGCCCGGCTGGGCCATCTCATAGCAGGCCTCTACGCACTCCTTCATCGAGTGGGTGTCGCGAACGGGGATGCCCAGGGAGTCGAAGTTGTCGTGCAGCTTCTGGTTGTCGGCACCCAGGTATACCAGTCCGGCACACTTCTCCTTGACCAGCGGGATGATGGGGCCATAGTCGTTGCCCTTGTCCTTGCCGCCAATGATGAGGATGGTCTTGGTCTTCATGGATTCCAGCGCATACCAGCAGGCATCGACGTTGGTAGCTTTCGAGTCGTTGACATATTGCACTCCCCGGACGCTGCAGACCTTCTCCAGACGGTGCTCGACACCAGGGAAGTCGCTCAGCGACTTGCGGATAATCTCTTTCTTGATGCCTGCAATGTTGGATGCTATTCCTGCAGCCAGCGAGTTGTAGATGTTGTGTTTGCCAGTCAGGCTCAGCGACTCTTGCTCCATATTGAATGGCTCCGGCTGTTCGATCTTGTACTGTCCCTCCTCAATGTAGCCTATGCTGCCTTTCTCCTTCAGCTCAGAGAAAGGATACTGGATGGCCTGGATGTCGTACTTTGCAAGCTCTGCCTGGATTACAGGGTCGTCGTTCCAATAGATGAATGCATCTTGGTGGGTCTGGTTCTGGATGATTCGCATCTTGGCATCAACATAGTTTTGCATCTTGAAGTCGTAGCGGTCCAGATGGTCGGGAGTGATATTCAGCAGCACGGCAATGTTGGCACGGAAGTCGTACATGTTGTCGAGCTGGAACGAGCTGAGCTCAATGACGTAGTACTCGTGCGGATCCTCTGCTACCTGCAAAGCCAGCGAGTTGCCAATGTTTCCTGCTAGCCCCACATCGTAGCCTGCCGCCTTGAAGATATGGTAGATAAGGCTCGTTGTGGTGGTCTTGCCGTTGGATCCCGTAATGCAGATCATCTTCGACTGCGTGTAGCGGCCGGCAAACTCTATCTCGCTGATAATGCGGATGCCCTTCTCCTTGATTTTCACAATCATAGGAGCGGTATCGGGAATGCCGGGACTCTTGATAATCTCGTCAGCGTTCAGTATCTGTTCCTCGGTGTGATGGCCTTCCTCCCAGCTGATGTGGTGGTCGTCCATCAGTTTCTTGTACTTGTCGTGAATCTTCGACATATCACTGACGAATACGTCGAATCCTTCCTTCTTGGCCAGAACGGCTGCACCAGCACCACTCTCTCCGGCTCCTAATATAACTATTCTGCTCATGCTGATATATTATCTGATTTTCAATGTTATAATGGTCAATGCTGCTAATATAATCGTAGTAATCCAGAAACGGACGGTAATCTTCGACTCGTGGAACGGCCGGTGCGGCCAGCCTTTCAGGATATATGTGCTGGTGGGGTCGAGCTGTGAGTCGAGCCTGCGGAATGTGTCGTGTATCGGGGTGGCACGGAACACGCGGACGCGCTTTCCCTTACGCTTCTGCAGTTTGAACCACTGGGTCTGGATGATGACGCTGAGGCTCTCGATGAAGAAGATGCCGCAGAGGATAGGCACCAGCAACTCCTTGTGTATGATGACGGCGCACACTCCGATGATACCGCCGATGGTCAGCGACCCTGTGTCCCCCATGAAGATCTGGGCGGGGAAGGCATTGTACCACAGGAAACCTATCATGGCTCCGATGAAGGCACTAAGGAACACTACTAACTCCTGTGAGCCTGGAATATACATGATGTCGAAGTAGGCAGCGTAGACGATGTGTGATGATATATATGCAAAGACGAGCAATGCCACACCGATGATGGCCGAGTTACCTGCACACATACCATCCATGCCGTCGTTTAGGTTGGCACCGTTGGAGACCGCTGTCACCACGAGGATGGTCATGATGACGAACAGAACCCATCCGGCTGCCACCTTGTATTCGCCTAAGAACGACATAACGCTCGAGTAGTTGAGGTTGTGGTTCTTGATGAATGGGATAGTGGTCTGTAGTGACTTCACGGCTTCGCTCTTGTGTTTCACCACAATCTCCTGGTTCTGTCTGGCCTCAGAGACATTCTCGCGGACCACCGCATCAGGGCTCAACCAGAGGGTCAGGCCCACGATGAAGCCTATCGATACCTGTCCGATGATTTTGTATTTGCTTTTGAGCCCGTCCTTCTTCTTTCGGAAAATCTTGATGTAGTCGTCCATGAATCCCAGAAATCCCAGCCACACCGTAGTGACTATCATGAGCAACAGGTAGGTGTTGCGCATGCGGCCCAGCAGCAGAACGGGTATCAGTATGCTGACTATGATGATGATGCCACCCATGGTAGGCACACCCTTCTTCTGTTCTCCAAAGGGGTCGATGCTGGGGTCACGGGCTGTCTCTGAGATGTTGTGCCGCTTCATCCACTTGATGAAGTATTCACCGAACCATGCTGAGATGAGCAGCGACAAGATGAGAGCCAGCAACGCGCGGAACGAGATATACGACCAGATGTGTGCCCCTGGAATGTCGTATTGCTCTAAGAATCTGAAGATGTAATATAGCATTGCTTTCTATTTTTTTGTTGTTGTTTCGATATTTCGATATTTCGATATTTCGATGCTTCGATGCTTCGATGTTCCGATGTTTCGATGTTTCGATGCTTCGAAGTTCTGATGTCCAGTCTACGCCTGGAAGATCTCTCTCACCACCTCTCGGTCGTCGAAGTGATGTTTCACACCCTTGATTTCCTGATAGTCTTCGTGGCCTTTGCCTGCTATGAGGATGACATCGCCCTTCTGGGCCAGCATGGTGGCTGTCTTGATGGCTTCCTTGCGGTCGGCGATGCTGATCACTTTCTTCATCTGCTGGGCATTCAGTCCTGCCAGCATGTCGTTGATGATGTCCTGGGGTTCTTCGAAACGCGGGTTGTCGGAGGTGATGATGACGCGGTCGCTCTGCTTGACGGCTTCCTGGGCCATCAGTGGACGCTTGCCCTTGTCGCGGTTGCCGCCGGCACCGCAGACGGTGATGACCTGTCCGCCTTTCCCGTCGAGTACCTCGTGAATGGCATTCAGCACATTCTCCAGGGCATCAGGGGTGTGCGCGTAGTCTACAATAGCCGTCACACCTTCTGCCGAGCGGATGGGTTCCAGTCTGCCAGCCACACTCTTCAGTGTGCTCAGGATGACCAGGATGTCCTCTGGTTTCTTGCCCAGCATGACTGCTGCTCCATAGACAGCCAGCAGGTTGGAGACATTGAATTTGCCAATAAACTGCACCCCTACCTCACGTCCGTCAATCTCCAGGTACATGCCTTCGAAGTGGCATTCTATGATACGGGCTCTGAAGTCGGCCATAGACCGGGTAGAGTAGGTCTTTACCTGTGCCTTGGTGTTCTGCACCATCACGGAGCCGTTCTTGTCGTCAGCATTTGTAATGGCGAAGGCATCCTTGGGCAGGGCGTCGAAGAATGCTTTCTTGGCATCGCGGTAGTTCTCGAACGTCTTGTGGTAGTCCAGATGGTCGCGCGTCAAGTTGGTAAAAAGTCCGCCGGCAAACTTCAGTCCACCAATGCGCTTCTGTGCAATGGCATGACTTGAGCATTCCATGAAGGCATACTCGCATCCAGCCTCTACCATACGAGCCAGCAGATGGTTCAGCTCGATGGGGTCGGGGGTGGTATGGTCAGCGGGTATGGCTTCACCCTCTATATAGTTGCATACGGTGGAGAGCAGGCCGCACTTGTGTCCGAACTTGCGAAACATATTATATAATAAGGTGGCGATGGTGGTCTTGCCATTCGTACCCGTCACACCCACCAGCTTCAGGTGCTTTGAGGGTTCGCCATAGAAGACGGTAGCAACAGGTCCTACGGCCTCTTCGGTAGAAGTCACCTGGACGTAGGTGACACCCTCCTGACGTTCCTCGGGCAGGTCTTCGCATAGCACTGCAGCAGCACCCAGTTCCAGTGCTTTGGGTATGAAGCGATGACCGTCCGTCTGTGTACCCTTGATGGCTACGAACAGATGTCCCTTTTCTATCTTGCGCGAGTCGATGTTCACGCCTGTGATGTCAGCCTCGGCATTGCCGATGATGCTGACGGGTTTCACGTCTTTCAGCAGTTCACTCAGTTTCATATATACCTTATTATATAATATATTTTGTTCTAATGTCAATATGCTCTCTTTCTATTCCAAAGTCAATATACACTCGCTGCCCTTGGAGATTTGTTTTCCTGCGGGGTAGCTCTGTCGCTTCACTTTGCCTCGCCCATGCACTTTTACCTTCAGTCCGCGACGTTCCAACTGGTAGACGGCATCACGGGCGCCCATGCCTGTCACATCGGGCGTGATGTCTTGCTGGTACTTTGTACCGTTAGTCGTGCGCTTGTCAATACCCAGTTGGTAGAGCACCTGGTTGGCTTCTTGGCTGTTGCCGATCTTGACATCAGGGATTACTACCGACTGCTCGTCGTGGGCATCGTCGATGCTTAAGTTGAGCTTGCGGGCCATTACGCCCTCGGCAATATGGTGGAACACGACACCGCTCATACCACCGCCCGATGCTGGCAGTCCAGTCTTCTTGATACAAACGATGCACGAATAGAGTGGATCGTCGGCAGGGAAGAATCCTGCAAACGAGAGCCAGTAGCGAGTGATGCCCGAGTGGTAGCTTCCGTGCTGGTCGGCAACCTGGGCTGTTCCCGTCTTTCCTGCTACCTTGAACAGCTTCGAACCGGCTTTCTTGCCTAGTCCCTGACTGACCACATGTTCCAGAATAGTCTGCATGGTCTTGATAGCCTTGGGGCTGGCAATCTGGCGTTTCAGTACCCTGGGTTCAAACTCCTTGATGACCTCGCCGTTCTTCAGCACCTGCTTGACGAATCGGGGTTGCATCATCTTGCCGTTGTTGGCAATGGCGTTGTAGAATGAGACCGTGTTGATGGGTGCTATCTGTGTCTCATAGCCTATCGACATCCAGGGCAGGGTGGTCTTGCTCCAGTATTTCGAGCGGTCTTGCGTCTTGGTGTCTGGCATGCGGATGTAGGGAGGATGATATCCCACCAGCGGCAGCTTCAGGTCCTCGTGGATGCCCACGCGATAGAGTCCTTCGACGTATCTGGTGGGATTGCTGCCGTAGAACTTGTCGATGACGTAGCTCACACCGATGTTGGAGCTCACCTCGAGTGCCCGGGCTACATTGATGTCGCCATAGCCGCCTCTTCGCCAGTTGTGGTCCTTCATGGGCCGTCCGTGCATGTCCATCACGCCGCTGCCGGTATGGATGATGAAGCTGGTGTCGTTGGGGATCACCTCATCGTCGAGTGCCACGAGGAACGAAGCCACCTTGAACACGGAACCCGGCTCGCAACGATAGCTGATGGCTGAGTTGACACCTTCGATATACTCGCCCTCGCTGTTTCTCATCAGGTTGACGATAGCCTTGATGTCGCCCGTCTCCACCTCCATGAGTATGGCCACGCCCATCTCTCCGTTCACCAGCTTCAGCTCGTCCGTCAGAGCGCGCTCAGCCAGGTCTTGCATATTCACGTCGATGGTGGTCACGATGTCGCATCCGTCGATGGGCATGGTGACGGGGATGTTCATGTATTTGTTCAGCACCTTGCGTCGTCCGGTGATGCCTGGTGTGCCGCGCAGGATGGAGTCGTAGGAGAGTTCCAGTCCGAAGTATGCCGAGTCCTTGGCACCGTAGAGTCCCCCGATGGTGCGCTGTGCCAGCGATCCGAAGGGGCGGTTGCGCGAGTTGAACTCTTCCTCGTGGAACCCGCTCTTGTACTTGGGCATGTTGAGGAAGGGCAGCTGTCGCACTTCCATATAGGTGTTATAGTTGATACGTCGTGGCCAGATGGCCCAGTGGCGTGCTCCCACGCTGCCGTTTCTGTTCTTCTTGTGGCGTCCTTCTTCCAGCAGCTGCTTGAACTCTTCGGCTGTGCGCTGTGGGAAAATCTTGTTCAGCCCCTCGCAGACGGAGTCCAGCTTGTCGAGCCACAGCGAGTCGTCGTCGAAGGCCGATGCCTGGAAGTCCATGAAAATCTTGTATTCGGGTATGGAGGTAGCCATCAGCTGTCCGTCGCAGCTGAGAATGTTGCCTCTGTTGGGCTTCACGCTCACGCTGTCGCGTTTCAGTCGGTCGGCCACCTCGGTCCAGTATTGTTTCTTGGCGGTCATGATGTAGAGAGCCTTGCCGATGACGGCCAGGCCGAGGAACGTCATGATGAAGGCTATCATCATGAATCGCGGCATTACTTTTCCTTTGTCGAATGTGCTCATCTCTTCTCTACTCTTCTATTTGTATGATGTATGGGGGCTGGTCTGCCTGATGCAGCAGCGAGTCCTGATTTTGTTTCAGTATGTCCAGCACATGGCTCTCGCGGCATTTCTCGGTCAGTGTGCTCGACGAGGTGAGAGCCTTGAACTTGGCATCCTTGAGTTCTGTTTCCAGTCGGTCGATGGTGATCATGTCTTGCTGGCACTGGTAGCGAAAAGCCACGTAGACGGTAGCGAAGGCCACAATCAGTATGAACAGCCATATCTGCGAGCGCATAAACTCGGTGGTCAGCAGGTCGCCGCCCAGTATGGTGCGCAGGCTGACCTGGCTGGAAGGCTTGGGGTCTTCCTCCTTGGCCGTGTCCTTGATTTTCTGGATGGCTTCCTTCAGCTTCTTCTCGGTCTGCTGTTCCTTTGCTTTCTCTTGCTGTTCTTCTGCCAGCATGTTCTTCTCTTCTTCCATCTTGGCTTTTTACTGTATCTTTTCTGCTATTCTGAGTTTGGCACTTCTGCTGCGGGGGTTCTGTTGTTGTTCTTCTTCGCTGGGTGTGGTCACCTTGTTCACCAGTCGGAAGGGTGTGCTGATGCGTCCGTAGAAGTCCTGCTCGATGCGTCCTTCGGCATTGCCTGCCTTCATCACGTTCTTCACAATGCGGTCTTCCAGCGAGTGGTAGGTGATGATGCTCATTCTTCCGCCCTCGGCCAGCAGCTGTGTAGCACCCCGCAGCATGTCGCGCAGGGCATCCATCTCGTGGTTCACCTCTATGCGCAGAGCCTGGTACACGCGGGCCAGATCTTTTTTCTCGCGTTCCGACCGCATCATCGGCTCCACCAGTTCGCTGAGGTCGGCTGTGGTGGCTATGGCTTTCTGCCTGCGGTATTCGACTACAGCCTTGGCCAGGCGCCGTGCTTGTTTCAGCTCACCGTAGAGGTAGAACACGTCGGCCAGCTGCTCCTCAGTGTAGTTGTTCAGCACGTCGGCAGCGGTCTGCCCCGCACGCTTGTTCATGCGCATGTCCAGCGGAGCGTCGAAACGGAAGGAGAAGCCACGGGTCTCGTCATCGAAGTGGTGGCTCGACACCCCCAGGTCGCCCAGCAGTCCGTCGATATGGTCTACACCGTAGTAGCGCATCCAGTTGCTGATATATCTAAAGTTGCTTCTGACGAAGGTGAATCTATCATCACTGACGATGTTTTTTTCTGCGTCGGCATCCTGGTCGAAGCCATACAGATGACCGCTCTTGCCCAGTCGTGACAGGATTTCCCTGCTGTGTCCACCTCCGCCGAAGGTCACGTCTATGTAAATGCCATCGGGCTGAATATTCAGCCCGTCGACACTCTCCTTCAGCAATACAGGAATGTGATATGTCTCAGCGGTTGTCATCATTGTTGGTCTTCTCCCATCAGTTGTTCCAGTGCCTGTCCGAAGTCTTCGGCATTCATCTGCAGTTCCTGGGCTTTCTTAAGGCTCCATATCTCGATGGTGTCGCCCATGCCGGTGAACTTGATGTCGAGCTCGATGTCTGCCATGTTCAGGTAGCGCTTGGGAATCAGGAATCGCCCGTTGCCGTCGAGGGTCATCACCTCAGCCTCTGACACGAACTTGCGGAACACCTCCTGCTGCTGTTTGTTCCAGCGGTTCAGGCGTTGCCGCAGCTGGTCCATCTGCTCGTTCCACACGCTCTCAGGATAGAGCACCAGACAAGGCTGGAAAACATCCTTGCGCAGCACCATTCGCTCTTCGCTCCCAGCCTGCAGCACCTTGCGGAAGATGGCAGGAAGGAAGGCGCGCCCCTTGGCGTCTATCTTGGCCTCTATATTTCCTAAGAATCGCATGTGTACCTCTTTTTATATGAGTTTGGGTGCAAAGATAAACATTTTCCCCCACTTTCCTCCACTTTTCTCCACTTTTTTTAGTGAATATTTTATAAAATTGCATTTTTGCACATTTTTTCCTGAAAAGTGCATACGTTTTCTGAACTTTTCACTACCTTTGCAGATTGTTAATGAATTCTTGAGAGAATTATGGCTCAGATATCAGAAAAGACGATTGACATAGAAAGTATTCTTCGCGGCAAGTTGGGTGCCAAGTCTAAGTGGGTGCCGGGATTTCTCGTGGGCTGGCTCAAGCGCATAGCCCATCAGGACGAGGTGAACGCCTTCCTTTGGGAGTCGCGCGACAAGACGGGTACAGAATGGCTGGAAGAGTGTGTGCGCTATTTGAAGATGACGCTGGTAGTGAAAGGTCGCGAAAACCTGCCCGACCCCAATGACGGACGTGTCTACACCTTTGTGTCGAACCATCCGCTGGGTGGCGAGGACGGTGTAGCACTCGGAGCCATTATCGGGCGCCACTACGACTCGCGGTTCCGCTATCTGGTCAACGACCTGCTGATGAACCTGCCCGGACTGGCTCCGCTCTGCATTCCCATCAACAAGACGGGCCGTCAGAGCCGCAACTTCCCGGCGATGGTGAAGGCGGGCTTCGAGAGCCAGAACCACATGCTGATGTATCCTGCCGGCATCTGCTCGCGCAAGCGCAATGGAGTGATTCGCGACATACCTTGGTCGAAGACCTTCATTCAGAAGAGCGTAGAGTATCACCGCGACGTGGTACCTATTCACTTTAGTGGTGAGAACTCGAAGTTCTTCTATCGGTTGGCCAACTTCAGCGACCGCTTTCTGCCCTTCAATCTGGCTATGCTCTTCCTGGTGGACGAGATGTATAAGAATGTGGGTAAGACTTTTGAGGTGAAGATAGGGAAGCCCATTCCCTGGCAGACCTTCGACAAGAGCAAAACCCCGATGGAATGGGCGAAATTTGTGCAAGACCAAGTGTATAATCTGTAGATAAACTAGAACAACTATCATAACCCCAGGCAAAGCAATGGAACAACCGATCATCTCTCCTATCAGCAAAGACTTGCTAAAAAGCGAGCTTACTGCCGACAAGCAGTTGCGCATGACCAACAAGAGTCATAACCAGATTTATGTCGTCACGGCGCACAATGCGCCCAACGTGATGCTCGAGATAGGTCGTCTGCGTGAGATTGCTTTCCGTGAGGCAGGAGGCGGCACGGGCAAGGATGCCGACATCGATGAGTTCGACACCAGCGACAACTGCTACAAGCAGCTTATCGTGTGGAATCCAGATGATGAAGAGATAATTGGCGGCTACCGCTATCTGCTAGGTACCGACTGGCAGTACGACGAGCAGGGGCAGCCCATTCTGGCTACGAGTCACATGTTCCACTTTTCTGAGAAGTTTATCCGCGAGTATGCTCCATGGACGGTGGAGCTGGGCCGGTCGTTTGTCTCGCTGCCCTATCAGTCGTCGCGCATGGGAGCGAAGAGCCTTTTTGCGCTCGACAACCTGTGGGACGGTCTGGGAGCCATACCCGTCATTCGCCCGGCGGTGAAGTATTATTTCGGCAAGATGACCATGTACCCCTCGTACATCCGCAAGGGTCGCGACATGATACTCTACTTCCTGAAGAAGTATTTCGATGACAAGGAGAAGCTGATTATCCCGATGAAACCGCTGGAATTGGAAACAGACAAGGATGAGCTGGATGCGCTGTTCTGTGGTCAGGACTTCAAGGAAGACTATCTGATACTGAACCGAGAGATTCGCAAGATGGGCTACAACATCCCTCCGCTGGTGAATGCCTATATGGGTCTGTCGCCCACGATGAAGCTCTTCGGCACGGCCATCAACTATGGTTTTGGCGACGTGGAGGAGACGGGCATTCTGATAGCTATCGACGAGATTTTCGAGAGCAAGCGCAAGCGTCATATTGATACCTTCATGCAGGAGCACCGCGAGGACATCAAGATAACCTCGGGTGCCAACAAGATATTCTATAAGGAGAAGGGGTAGTTATACGATAGGCAGCACTATTCCGTTGGTATTATACGATAGGGAGGGATATTCCGTTGATTTTCTGGTAAACGTCCAGGGCGTAGACATCGGTCATGCCTGAGATGTAGTCGATGACGGCCAAGAGGCGAGTCTGTAGGTCGGCAGCATTGATGTCGTACTGTGACGAGACACGGCCGATGAGCTGTTGCGAGTAGTAGCGCTGCGGGTTCATCACTGCTTCTGTCATCTTCTCCATCAGCGTAGCCATGATTTGATAACCCGACAATTCCACATCCAGCACGGGCCGGCTTTTGTACACCTGCTCTACCGATAGTTTGGCGCATCGCTTGTAGGCCTCGTGCTGCCGAGGGCTGATATGGTCGATGAGGCTGCCTTCAAAGGTTCCGGCCAGGATTTCGTCCTCGTGGTTGATGAATGCCTTCACGCATTCGTTTTCCAGTTTTCCGATGACGCAGGCGCGCAGATAGACTATCTGTTCGTTCCTGTCGGTCAGGTTTTCGTCGACTATGCGCTGCAGGATGTGCTGCTGGGTCTGCTCGTCAAAGAAGTCGAGCATCAGCTGCGACACCACCTCGTAGCTCAGGATCTTCAGTTTGTGGGCATCCTCGAGGTCCATGATTTCGTAGCAGATGTCGTCGGCTGCCTCTACGAGATACACCAGCGGATGGCGTACAAAGCGCAGGGGCTGTCCGGGGTCTGAGATGCAAATAATGCCCATTTCATCGGCAAGTCGCTGGAAGGTTTCCTGCTCACTGACGAAGAATCCGAACTTGCCTTTCTTGCTGGGAGCGAGCGATGAGTAGGGGTACTTCACGATGCTGGCGATGGTGCTGTAGGTCATGACGAATCCTCCCGGTCGGCGGCCCTTGAACTGATGAGTGAGCAATCGGAATCCGTTGGCGTTGCCCTCGAAGTGGGTGATGTCAGCCCAGAAGGCCTCGCTCACCTGGTTTCTCAGACTACGCCCACTGCCCTCGGTGAAGAAGGTCTGTATGGCCTTCTCGCCTGAGTGTCCGAAGGGTGGGTTGCCCAGGTCGTGA
>Ga0326513_10000970_pt1 | contig 23640 bp, 24 predicted proteins | sample 2_2465_0518_D_FD_203654 | JGI IMG/M metagenome (GOLD analysis project Ga0326513, IMG submission 203654) | Bovine rumen microbial communities from UC Davis, California, United States - 2_2465_0518 | ecosystem: Host-associated > Mammals > Digestive system > Stomach > Rumen | place: USA... | reverse complement strand
AGTATTTTCTATATCATTTTGTTCATCAAAACTTTTTGCTGAAATTAAATTAAAATTTTCTATTGCCATAATTTTTCACCTTCTTTAACCTATTATATTACAAGCTGGAGCTATTCCATATGTCCTTTCAGCCGTATTCTCATAGTATTTATTCACTGCTATACTTCCTGCAGTAGTAACACATAAAATATAATAACCAATTGAAGGGTGAGGAGAACGAAGCATCCAAGATGTTGCTAAATTATTCTTTATTTTTATTCTATTTTTATCTGTACCTATGCCTGCATTTTGTAATTGTGAATAATCTTTAAAATAAGAATAAACTATTCCTTCATCAACACCTGCTACAGTGGTATCACCATAAACCTGCGGCCTAGATAGTAAAAAGAAATAATCGTCTATTTCATCGTAATCGCTTCCACCCTCAATAGTTTGCGCTCGTGCTACGGTGATATGCGTTTTTTTAATAATTGAAAGAAAATCAGCATCTATCCCATACATAAGACCATTGGCTGTAGACGCCCATGATGGAGGTCTATCCCAACCAGTTTGAGGTGTCCAGACTTGACCTGCTGTTTTATTGCTATTAAGCCATTGCCTTATCGCTGATTCTTTATAATTATTAGAACCATATCTAACGCGATGAATACTATTTAATTTCAATGATGATTGAACAGCTATTTTTAATTCACCTAAATTTATCCCATTAGTTCCTTCAGTAACAGATAAAGTTTCTAGTGGAGCTGTATTTAATGCACTAGCAAAACTTTTAACTTCTGCAGCAGATGCTTTACCAGAAGACCAATCAAAAGTAAGTTGTCCACCTGCGGGGAGCGGTTGGCTTAATGTAAATTGATATGCCGATAAGTCATTGTTTAAAGTGTCGTATGTACTATCAATAGTAAAATAATACGTTCCTGCGGCAAGTCCTTCATCTGTATAATAAAATGCTTCAGGTGCATCAAATTGTAAATTCTCAATACAATCTTGTGTTTGTAAAGTCATTGTATGACTATATTGATTATCAGACGGAGTATCAATATCTTTACCAATGACTACCCAGTCAATGTTGTTTCCACTCTTTTGGCAAGTTAGCTTATCTTTTATATGGAATACTTTATTATGTAATCCTGCATGGACAAGTTCTTGAACGTGATTCCAAGAGTTGGGTACAATCTTACCTGCACCTTTTTCAGCCCATGCGCGGAGGATCTCATTTCGTGTATCCATTTTCTCATTATACATTTCATCATTTGGTATGTAAGGCCATTGATAAGCCATAATTATTCACCTCCGCCTTGTTGCTCTACAAACTCTTCGTATTTAAGCTGCGGAGTTCCATCTGAAGCAATTTGGAAAGATGCTTGGTACGTTTTGTTCGCTTGATTGTCAATTACATAGAAAGGTCCTGTAACTAACTGAGCGGCTGCAACCGCAGTATCAATGTCACTTAATCCTTTATTAATTTTCGTTTGATATTCCGCGTACAAAGCTGTCATTGAGTCTGTGTAGGTTTGAGCAAGTGCTGCCGCAGTATTCTCAACCTCTTGCCTATATATCTCAAACTGTTGTTCTGTTAGAGCTGTTGCTGATGTCCAAGTTGTTCCATCAGAGATATATAAACTATAATTGCCATTTTGATTTAAGATAAACATTTTACCTTGATGCTGCTGCTGCGGCAATGTGCTTCCCACACCGATGTCCCCGCCATATCTTTGGTCACCAAGATATAATTCTTGAGTATCTGTAACAAAGTATAATGTATCAGCATTTTTTGTAGCTTGATTAAAATTAGCCTTTAAACCATGCTTAAAATGAATTTCATTGTTTGTTGTTGGCATATAATCACCTCTTTTATTTTATTGTTTTAACCGAATATATTACAAGCAGCGGCAACTTCAATAGCATACGCGGCAAAATAGCTGCTCACGGTCCCAGGAGGATTGACATTCAAAACACTATGACCAGTCGGCACATAGGGAGACCGTAACCACCAGTATGTAGCACTATTATTTCTTGTTTTTATTCTATTTTTATCTACACCTGTTCCAGCTGCACTCAAATCACTATAATTTTCAAAGTATGGATAAATATTTCCTTCATCAATATTTAAAACAGTATTTCCTCCATATATTTGTGATTTCGATAATAAAAAAAATTTATCTTTAACAATATCTGAACCGCCATCATCTGTTGAAGTATTTCTTGCTGTTTTCACTTTGGTCAATTGAACTGCTTTAAGAAAATCATTATCCATACCTTTCAACAAGCCTGTACTGGTATTGTTCCAGTTTGGCGGTCTATCAAAAACTGTTTGAGGTTGATAAACCAAAGTAGTTTTTTCTCCTCCATTGATCCATTGCCTAATATGGCTTTCTTTATAATTATTATTTCCCAAAAAAGCTCTTTGTAAACAATTAATATTTGTTTGTAAACTATTGTTTACATTTCCTAAAAAAGTAGCTTCAATAGAATTATCCCATAAATACATCGTTACGGTTTCAATTTCAGTTGTTGAAGTTGAAGAAGAATAAGTCTTTAGTGTTTTATTTTCACAAGAAACACTATGAGTATTTTGTAATACAATTTGTCCTTTTTTAGGAATATCACTTGTTAAAGTAAAATAAAAACTTTTATTTACATCGGAAGCTACCCAACCTTGCTGAGTAATAGTAAAATAATATGTTCCTGCACTTAATCCATCTGGAAAATAAAATAATGCTTGTCGTGCGGAAAAAGCAACAGTATCGTTTGGTAATAAATCTCTCATACACAATGTTAATGAATGCTTATATTGCGGATCAGCTGGTTCGTCGATATCCATACCGATGACTTGCCAAACAATATCATCATTTCCGCGTTTACAGACTAGTTCGTCACCTATATGAAAAACATCTTTATGTAATCCTTGTTTTACTAAAAATTGTACATGATTCCAAGATTTTGGAACTATGGTTCCATTATCTTTAGTTGCCCATGCACAAAGGATTTCATTTCGTGTGTTCATTTTTTCATCATAATTATATTCTTTCATTAAATCACCTCTTTAATAAAATCTAATTCTATATTATTTTAAAAACAAATTAAATTAATTAAATAAAAAAGACAAAGGACAGAAGCCCTTTGTCGATTTTTTAATTATTGTTAATTAACCATTTGCAGGTTGCTCAGGAACTTCTGAAGTAGGTTCCTCTTCACCAGACCCTTCCTCATTATTATTTGTTAGATTTTCACCCATCTTATTCCAGCCAGAAAACTCTTTTCTATAAAGGTCTCCGTTTGTAAATAAACAAGTTGAGCCATCAGCTGCATCTATAATTAAATCTAATTTTTCAACATCATCGATATAGCTTCCGCCATATTCGTTAATGTTATCTCGCGTTTTCTTAATAAGAAATAATGAACCATAATCTGGAACATCGTTTTTATTTAATCTATTAATTCCCATTCTATCTTTTATCATAATATATCTTCCTTTCTCTTTTAGTATTCTATATATGTATATATTTCTGGGTCTGGATAATTACTTGCGCTGGTGTACGCTGACAAACTACCCTGCGGTACATAAATAATACAATCGGTTGGGACATTAGACCACGCAATTGCATGTTCCACTGTTGGCGGAGTTGTTCCTTTGAATTTAATAAAACCCAATCCGCAACAATTACAAAATGCATATTGACCAATATTTGTTATACTATCTGAAATTACTATATTTGCTAAAGCCAAACAATTATAAAATGCATTTTGTTCAATGGTCGTAACGCTATCTGGAATTACCATATTTGCTAAAGAAGCGCAAGCAGAAAATATACGCTGACTAATAGTTGAAACAGTATTTGGAATTATTATATTTGTTAAAGAAGTACAGGTGGCAAAAGCAGCCTCTCCAATACTTATAATACTGTTTGGTATTATTATACTCGTTAGAGACTGGCAATACTGAAATGCATAGCTGCCAATGGTTATAGTACTGCTTGGGATTATTATGCTTCCTAAGGATAAGCATTGGACAAATGCGCTACCGCCAATACTGGTAACACTATTCGGTATTGTTACACTTGTTAAAGAAGAGCAACTGTCAAACGCACTGTTATCAATACTTGTAATTCCGCTGCCTAAGTAAACAGATTGTATGCAATTCAAATACGTTTTATTCGTATTAGCATTTCCGTCCGCTTTTGTTAAAATCGTCTTTCCATAGAATGTAAACTCACCTGTAACATCAATTGAAATTACATACTCACCCGCTGCAGGATAGGTGTGCTCTTTATATATTACAGTTGTAAGATCTGAATCCTCTACAGTATCGGTTGCTGAGTTATCTCCCCAATCAATAATAGCAGAACCATCTATAGCGAATCCGAGTTGTGGCTTTAGTCTTCCCTCTTCAAGTTTAATATGTATTCGAGTTTTGCCGTCATCAGTAATATACATTTGTCCGATATTAAGTTTTCCATAATCCGATACATATTCTTTAGCATCTGAAAGTGTGTAATTCCAACCCTGCGCCGTCAGACTCTCGTGAGATGGGTTTGCTGGCATTGCTGATAATTGTAAAAATTCTTCCGCAGAATAAGAATCAACCAATGAGCCATCATAGTCGTAAAAATTAACATCTTTTTTCCTTTTTACTTTTGAATTATTCTTTTTGAAAACTTTTAAAGCATTTGACATTTCTGTCGAATCTGAATAACTACCAGGTCCAGTAGGCGTAACACTTTTTTCTTGTAAAAATTCATAAATAGTTGTATTATCCATAAAGAAAATCCTCCTTTTTATATTTGTCTATTAAATATAAAAATCCTTAATACAACATTATTTATTTTTGTCAATATTCTTGACATTTAAAGAAAAATATATTATAATATAATTAAGAACAATATCGAAAAGAAAGAAGCGTTAAAAATGGAAAACATAGACAAACAAGTTAAACTAATTATTAGCGAATTAGTTAAAAATGGTTATGACAAAAATGATATTATATGTATCGGTCAAACCTCTAAATTGAACAATAAAATTGAATATTATGCAGTTGTAATTCCATCTTTTGGGCAACTAATACTACAAGAAACTTTATTTAATACCCGCAATTTTTTAGTTTATAATTTATTTAAATTACCTGAGTGGTATGAACCTGAAGGGCAACGAAAAATGTGGTGCTTAAAATATGATAGTTTAATTGTTCCTCTTATCCAAAGTTTAGACGCCTATTGGAAAGAAGATATGCAACGACAAGTAATGAGTTCCAAATATAAAGAGATAGATATCATTAGAGAATTTTTTCTTGATATAGCTTATTGGCATTATACTGGGAAAAAGCCTGACCCCGAAAAAGTTTGGATAGATAAAGACGCTTTCTTTAAAAAATTAACTTCAACAGAAAAAGATGCTTTAAAATATTTATCTCAAGAAATAGGTGCGGAGGGAACAATAAGTATTTCTAAGATAATAGAAAAATACTCTACTTCCCGCCCTGTTTGGAATAATTTATTTAGAAAAATTCAAGATTTTAGAGTTGGTGAAGTAACCAATAGAGGTGTTAAAGGAACGGATATAAAAATTACGCATCCTCAGCTGCGTCACGAAATGAATAATCGTGGAATATAGAAGGAGAGATTAAAATTGGATATCAATGTTGGTAAATGGATTAAGGATAATTACACTGAGTATCTTGGTGACGCCTCATTCCTGGCGCCGCCAACAGAAAATACAATTATCCTTTGGGATAAATTACAAAAATTACAAAAAGAGGAACATGAAAAGGGCGGCGTCCTTGATATGGATACAGATATTGTATCTACTCTTACATCACATAGTCCTGGTTATTTGGACAAAGAACATGAAACAATAGTAGGTCTACAAACTAATAGACCTTTAAAGAGAGCATTTATGCCTTTTGGCGGCATCCGCATGGCAGAACAGGCTTGTTTAACGCACGGATATACGCCTGACCCCTCTTTTCATAAAATCTTTACAGATTATCATACAACCCATTCAGATGCTGTATTTTCAATGTACACGGATGAGATGAAAAAATGTCGTCATAATCATATCATAACAGGTCTACCCGATACATATGGACGTGGTAGAATTGTAGGTGATTACCGCAGAATTGCCTTATATGGAATTGACGAATTACTCAAAGCAAAAGAAGAAGAATTAGAAAATGCCACAACTTTCTTTGCTGCTTTAAAATTAAGAGATGAACTTTCTCAACAAGTACGAGCATTAAAAGATATGAAAGAAATGGCGGCGACATATGGTTATGATATCTCACGACCGGCTACCTCCGCAAAAGAAGCAATTCAATGGACATATTTTGGATATTTAGCGGCAATTAAAACACAAAATGGAGCCGCTATGAGTGTTGGCAGAGTTTCTACTTTCTTTGATATTTATATTGAAAAGGATTTAAAAGAAGGTAAAATAACAGAAGCAGAAGCTCAAGAATTAATTGACCAATTTGTTCTTAAACTTCGTATGGTTCGTTTTGCGCGAATCCCCGCATATGATGAACTGTTTTCTGGCGACCCTGTATGGGCAACACTTGTTCTTGGTGGTATGCAAGAACATGAAAAGAAATCTTTTGTTACGAAAACGGACTATAGATTTCTTCATACTCTTGAGAATATGGGACCAGCACCAGAGCCAAATATCACCGTTCTTTGGGCGCAAGATTTGCCGCAAAATTTCAAAAACTACGCAACAAAAATTTCAATAAATACAAGTTCAATTCAATATGAAAACGATGATTTGATGAAAACCTACTGGTCAGATGATTATTGTATCTGTTGCTGCGTTTCTGGTACAAGAGTTGGGCAATCAATGCAATATTTTGGAGCAAGAATGAATTTAATGAAATGCTTATTATATGCTCTTAATAATGGATATGATGAAAAAACAGGTGAAGAAGTAATTTCAATTAAAGATTTATCTTCTTATACTGTTAATGATACTTTATCGAATCTTCCATTATCTTATGATATAGTTATTGAAGATTTTAAACTCATGCTTAAAAAGATTGCTAAAATTTATGTTGATGCTCTTAATATTATCCATTATTGTCATGATAAATATTATTATGAAGCGGCGCAGATGGCTTTAATTGATACAGAATGTGAAAGAACTTTTGCAACAGGAATAGCAGGATTTTCTCATGTGGTAGACTCTTTAAGTGCAATAAAATATGCAAAAGTATCTCCAATAAGAAATGAACAAGGAATTACTATTGATTTTAAAATAGATGGAGATTTTCCAAGATATGGTACAGATAATGATGAAGTAGATGAAATTGCAAAATGGGTATTAAAGACTTTTGTTGATACAATTCAAGAAAATATCGCATGTCGTTGCGCTTGGCATACAACCTCTATTTTAACAATAACTTCAAATGTTATGTACGGAAAAGCAACAGGGGCAACACCTGATGGGAGAAAAGCATGGACACCATTTGCACCAGGCGCAAATCCAAGCTATGGCGCGGAAACCGAAGGACTGCTTGCTTCTTTAAATTCCGTAGCTAAGCTGCCCTATCGTTGGGCACTAGATGGTATTTCAAATACGCAAACCATAAATCCAAATGCTCTTGGACATAACGAACAAGAAAGAATTGAAAATCTTTCTACTGTTCTTGACGGATATTTTGCGCAAGGCGGACATCATTTAAATGTAAATGTATTTGGTAAAGAGAAATTGATTGATGCTATGGAGCATCCAGAGAAAGAGGAATATGCAAATTTCACAATTCGAGTATCGGGATACGCTGTTAAATTTATCAATTTGACAAAAGAACAGCAATTAGATATTATCGCAAGAACTTGCCATAAATCTATGTAAATAAAGTGCCCCGATTTTCGGGGTACTTTTCTTTAGGAGGAATTATTATGACTTTTCAAGAATGGAATAATCAATCTTATCTAACTTTTGATGATTGGTTCATTAAAGAATGGAATGACGGTTGGTTAAGATCAGATATAATTGTAAGCCGATTTTTAATTGATAATGTTCAAGAAGAATTTTGTCAAATTCTTGAAAAAACAAAAACAAAATGTTTAATACAATCTATATTTAAAATAAAAGATAGATATTTTGAATTATTATGGAGTTCCCCGATAGAACCATCAAAAGAAAATTTAGAAATATATCCAATTAAAGAAGTACGAAAAATGAACAAAGATATAAACATTGAGTATTATGAATATATTTGAAAATTTTAAAAATTTTTGTTATAATATATATAGAAAGTTAAGAAAAACTTCTAAATTTGAGAAAAAGGATTAAAAGGTGAAAAGTATGGCAAGATATGATGATTATGATGCGCGTCCGAATGGAACTCGTCAGAAGGACCTTGTTCTTAACATGAACGAGTTTGCCCATCTGCTTTCCAGAACAGACGGAAACATTAAGTGCGCAGTCGGTCCTTTCCAGACATCGCTGTCTCAGCAAGAGACCCCTGTAATCTTCAATACGAAGACCAAGCGTTTTGAAGAGTGTGATGATTATGAAAAGGCAAAGCAGCTGTTCATTTCTGCCCCCGAAGGTTGGTATATTGTTCTGAAGAATCCAGCAAAGGAAAATATGCATCCTGAAGCAGGCAGACAGAATCAGACTCCAACAACAATTGAAATTGGTCGTAAGATTAATATTTTCGGTCCGACATCCTTTGCGCTGTTCCCTGGGCAGATGGCTAAGGTTGTTAGAGGACACAGACTTCGTTCCAATCAGTACCTGCTTGCGCGTGTATACGATGCTGCTGCCGCAAAAGCAAATGCTAAGGCTGCCGCAATGGTAGATACAGAGGGTAACGATATCAATAGTGAAACTGAATATTTCGCAGGTCAGCTCCTTGTTATCAAGGGCACAGAAGTTTCTTTCTATATGCCCCCAACAGGTATTGAAGTTATTCCTATTGGCGGACAGGGTGATGACTACGTAAGAGATGCGGTTACTCTTGAAAGACTTGAATACGCAATCCTGAAGGATGAAGATGGCGAGAAGCGTTATATCCACGGTCCAGCTGTGGTATTTCCGAAGCCTACCGAGACGTTCGTGCAGGCACCCAAGGGTGGAAATATCTTTAGAGCACTTGAACTTTCTCCGATTAGCGGTATTTATGTAAAGGTAATTGCCGCATATAAGGACGAAACAGGTACTGAGCATCCAATTGGTGAGGAACTCTTTATCACAGGTAATGACCAGATGATTTACTATCCGAGACCTGAGCACGCCCTCATTCAGTACGACGGAAAGTATATGCACCACGCTATTGCTATTCCAGAGGGAGAAGGTAGATATATTCTTAACAGACTGACAGGCGCAATTAAGACGATTAAGGGTCCGAGCATGTACCTGCCTGACCCTCGTGTAGAGGTTGTTGTAAAGCGTAAGCTGTCGCGCAAGGAATGTGAACTGTACTACCCTGGCAATGCGGAAGTAATTGCTTATAATCAGGGGCTTACAGAGCGTTCGGTTGCAAAGAAAGCTGCAGCAACAAAAGATTCGATTAATTCAGTATATAGCACTGACAATCAGGAATCTGCACTTGCAATTTTTGAGGTTAATGCGAATATCTCGCGTGGTACTTCCTACACCAAGCCCCGCACAATTACACTTGATACCAAGTATGAGGGCGCAGTGGCAATTGAAGTTTGGAATGGCTATGCCATTAACATTATCGCTAAGGATGGCACATCGCGTCTTGTAGTCGGTCCCGCCACTACACTTCTTGATTATGACGAAATCCTCGAAACTGTGAACCCTGGTACTGAAAACGAGACAGTCTTCCTCAAGGTTGCTGGCAATGTCTTTAAGACAAGTGTCTCTTCGAGAACAAAGGATAACGTTCAGTTCTTCCTTGACACAGAAACAAGATTCTCTTTCATTCTTGAAGAAAAGGATAAGTGGTTCCAGAGTAAGGACTACATCAATCTTCTGAATGATTTTGTTGCTCAGAAGGTACGTGAACAGATTACTATACATACAGCTAAAGAGCTTTATGATAATGCACCTACGATTGTTCGTGAAGCATTTAAAGAAAATTTCTGCGATTATATTCATATTGATGAAGTCCGTCCTACGGGGTTCTCGCTTGACAATACAGTTGCAAAGGCTCTTCAGGCAAGCCGTGATGCTATTATTGAAGATAATATCGCTGCAGCAAGACAGGAAGAGGAAATTGAACTTAAGAAGAGAATCGTTACTGCTGAAACAAAGCAAAAGGAAGATGCTATTGCCGCAAATCAGCGTATTATTGAGCTGAAGCACACACAAGCTCTTGATGAACTTGCAAAGAAAGAGACTGTTGCTGAAGTTAAGCGGGCACAGAATGAGGCGGCGAGACAGGCGGAGGCGGACCTGCAGAAGGTTATTAATCTTATTAATGCAGCAGACCTTGAGCGTAAACGCAAGAGTGCTGAGCTTGAGCAGGAAATTGCACAGAAGAAGGCTGACATTGAAAAGGCTAAGCAGGAAGCCTACGCGGCAACTGTTGAAAGAATCTTTGGAGCAATTACACCTGACCTGACTACTGCAATGAACAGCAAGGCAAATGCAGAACTTACTGCCGCAATCGCAGAGAGCATGTCGCCGTATACTATTGCAGGTTATGGCGAGTCTGTATCGGAAGTTACAAGAAAGCTGCTTCGTGGTACAACCCTCGAAGAAGTTGTTGGCAATCTCCCGCAGATTACTAATAAGTAATTTTAAATAAAATATAGGCTGGAGTAAAAACTCCAGCCTTTATTTTTAATAAAAAATTTGTTATAATATTATTAGAAAATAAAGAAAGGATTCAATAAAAAATGGAAGCAAAAGCAATAGATAAGGATATTCTTGTGCAACTATTTTATGAGCATTTTATTTTGAAAGATATAGCACGAAAAAAAGGTATAGAAATAAATCCCAAAATCATGGCAACTTATTTTATTAAAGCTGAGCAAATTGTAAATGAGTTATTAGAGGAGGAATAAAAAGTGTTAAAAATACAAGAATTTATCCTTAATCATGATGATTGGTACGACCTTTTACAGCAACCGCCTTATAGCTTAAAGATATCTGAAGATGATGGATTTTATCTTTTTATGTATCGCCTTGGAGAGTCTGATTTTAATGAAGAAATTTGCCGTGAAGCAAGAGGATTAATACTTAATTCTCAAGAAATGTTCCGTCCAGTTCGCATGGCGTTCAGGAAATTCTTTAATCTCGGAGAACCGTATGCCGATGAAATTGATTGGGAAACAAGCTCTGCAACAGAAAAAATAGATGGCTCTTTAATGTCATTATGGTATGCACGCGGTGGATGGCACTTATCTACCAATGGCACTATTGACGCATATAAGGCTCCATTAAATAATGGTGGATATGAAACTTTTGGAAAATTATTTGATGCTGCCGCAAAAAATTGGAATATATTTACATTTAATGAATTTAATAAAAATTATTGCTATACTTTTGAGTTAGTATCTCCATTTAATCAAATTGTAATATCTTATGATAAACCAGAATTGTTTTTAATATTGGTAAGAGATATGAATACTTTATATGAGGTTGAAATCTCTCCAAGAAAATTAAGAGAAATTTCTCGCCCTAAGAAGTATGTTCTTCCAACAGCAAATGACTACGGCATTTTTGTAGAAGCTCTTGCTAATGAAGATGATATCTTAAAACATGAGGGTATTGTTGTAAAAGACTGTCTGGGCCGCCGCGTAAAAATAAAAACTGAAAAATATATTCAAATGCACCATGCAGTAAATAATGGAAATCTAACTCTTGAAAGGGCAATAGATATCATAAAGGCAAATGAAGCAGATGAATTTTTAACTTATTTTTCTCAATATACAAATTATTTTGATATCATTAGAGCTGTATTATCAGATAATTCTAAAAATCTTTCACAAATAAAATTTGAGGTTGAGTGTTGGAAAATGAAACATCCAGAAGGCTCAAAAAAGGATTTTGCTTTGCATATAAAAAATAGCAAATACCTTGCTTATTATTTTGCTTGTTATGACAATAAAGAGCAACAATTTATAAATAATTTATCAACAAAGAAGTTTATTCAGATGTTTGAAATCGACAAGCAAATAAAAAAGGAGTTTTAAATATGGAAAAGTATTACATTGTAAGAGCAGACCGCGCAGGTGTTTTCGCTGGAAACATTAAAGAGCGTAATGGCGGTGAAGTGACAATGACTAACGTCCGCAGAATCTGGTACTGGGATGGCGCAGCAAGTTTATCGCAGATGGCGATTGAGGGAGTCAAAAAGCCTCAAAACTGTAAGTTCACAGTGACTGTGCCTGAGATGATAATTCTCGGCGTGATTGAGATCATTCCTTGTACTGATGAAGCTGAAAAGAATATCAAAGGAGTACCAGAATGGAAGATGTAAAAAAATTCATAGGTGATGACTACGGTTACGGTGATATTTTAGGGTCCAGTGGCAATTATGGTTCCAGTTACGGCTCCGAGGATGTTTTAGGTTCCCGTTCCGGCGGCGGTTATGGTTACGGTTGCATTTCAGGTTCTGGTAACAATTTAGGTAATGGTTTCGGTTTTTGTGAAGACCCCTTTGGCTGTGTTTTCAATGATGAGAGCGGCTATGGGGGCGGCGATGGAGATGGCTGCGGCTACGAGGAAGGCTCAGGGGATGGTTCAGGTCATAATTATGGTTAATTTTAATTCATACGGTTATAAATTGAAGGAGTATAGAGAATGGAAATTAATAATGTAAAAATAACAAATGTAAGTTTAACAATGGCTGACCACGGCTGCTTAACTTTTTTCATAACAGTTGAAGGTAGCGGTATAGCCGTTAGTCTTGGCGGATACTGTATTGGACATGGTTATCTCGGAGCAAAAGAATTCAAATCTGAAAGTGGCAGAGGGTTAGTTGCCATGATGAGAATAATGGATGTTGTAGGCGTTACAGATTGGGAGGATTTAAAAGGTAAGTATTGCCGCATTAAATCTGACGGTTGGGGTTCAAGAGTTACGACAATAGGTAATATAATCGAGGATAAATGGTTTGACATGGAAGAGTTTTTCAAAATGAAAGGTGAATAAAAATGAGGGAAATACTATTTCGAGGAAAACGAGTTGACAATACGCATGGGTGGGTATATGGAGATTATCATGACTTTAGCAGGGGAAAGTCGATATCATTTTTTAAAATATTTATTGGAACACTAAGTGCGGCGAGCGCTGTTGTTCCCGAAACCGTAGGTCAATATACGGGTGTGAAAGATGAAAATGATACGAAGATTTTTGAAGGTGATATTTTATCAGCGCAATTCGATGAAGAAGTGCGGGGCCATGTCTGTTGGAACGACTGCGGGTGGCATATTAAAATAGGTTCACGCTTTTATCCATTGGAGCGAGATTGGATAAGACATTATTTTAGAATTATCGGCAATATTCATGATAATCCTAAGCTGTTAGAGAATAAGGTATATATGGATCAAGAAAGGGGTATTTCTAATGCTTCAAATGCATTGTGATATTTGTGGGGAAATAGTGTACACATATCGTGATTCAAATGGTAAAATATGGGATAATTTTACTATTCGTGAACGTCGACAACGAAAGCCGCAAATAAAAATAGAATCTTTCTACGAGCATTGGTGGAATGAGCTGCACATTTGTGGAAGATGTCGTCAAAGAATAGCTGAATATGCAAAATACAACAAGTTTGAGTGTGCAGATAAGGAAGACAACGATGAACGAAATGACCAACAGACTCAAATACAGCAATAGTAAGTTGAGACTGTCTTTTACATCTATATAAAAAATATTAATCAAGAGGTATTGTCTTACTTCTTGATTTTTTTTATTTTTTATGATATAATAATTATAGAAAATAAGAAAGAAGGTTGTTACAGTTGGGTAAGAAAGCAGATGTTAAGATTAGTGATTTCTATTGCACGAAATGCGGAGGTAGGTCAATTCCTTTGCCAAGAAAAAATGGTCGTTTTAAAGAACCAGGTCACTTAAAATCATTATGGTGTTTCCGCTGTAAAGAAGAAGTTAATCATGCGGAAATTAGACCTTTCGGTGATTATAGCTATGATGATTTTTGTGAAGAATTTATACTTGGACGGTTTGTTAATGGACATAAAATACCAATTGCCGACCTTCAAAGCTGTGGCAAGATCGATTGCCGCTACAATAGACATGGAAAATGTTGGAATTCCAATAATAGTTTTCCTTGCAACTTAAAGAAAAGAGGTACAAATAATAATGAATAAAAGACTATTAATGCTTGTAGGAATAGCTGGAAGTGGAAAATCAACATGGGCACATGAATATGCAAAAGATAAAGTGAGACAAGGGTATCATACTACAATTGTTTCTCGTGATATGATACGTTTTTCTTTAGTGGCTGAGAATGAGAAATACTTTTCAAAAGAAAAGCAAGTCTTTGAGGAATATATAGAAAATTTACAATTCGCTCTTAAAGATCCTGAAATAGATATTATAATAGCAGATGCCACCCATATCAACCAAATTTCAAGAGAAAAAATACTAAAAAGATTAGAATTACAAAATATTATTGTAGAAGCAATTGTTTTCTATACTCCGCTTTCAAAATGCCTACAACAGAATAGCAAAAGACAAGGACGAACAAAAGTACCTGAACCTGCTATTTATACTATGCAAAAACATTTTATGACACCCACCCTTGAAGAAGGATTTGATATAATTACTCGTGCGGGAGTTGCTTTATGCAAAAATGAAGAAAAAGAATCTGAAGAGATTACTCTTTCTAATTTTATAAGATAGGAGGGATTTTTATGACGATCTGGTTTACATCAGATCTTCATTAGCATTTTAATCATGATAAAGATTTTATATGGGGAAACCGAGGATTTGAATCAGTACAAGAAATGAATAACACTATCATAGAAAGGTGGAACAGCATTGTTCAAAAAGATGATATCGTATATAATCTTGGCGATGTGTTTCTTGGAACCGATAAGGAACAAAGTCTTGAAATGGTTAGCAGACTAAATGGAAAAATCCATTATGCTATTGGAAACCATGATGGAGATAAAAAGATAGAAGTTATTAAACAGCTTCCTAATACAGCTGATGTTCAATTTGGTTATCGTCTGAAACATAAAAAAACAATTTTTCTTTGCACCCATTATCCTACAGTCGTTGGAAATATGACCTTTGATAATGTTTGGAATCTTCATGGGCACACCCATCAGAAAGGCAACTTTTCTAACATACCTTATTGTTACCATGTCGGCGTAGATTCACACAACTGTCTTCCCGTAAATATTGAACAGGTTGTTGAAGATATAAAAAAAGAAAAAGAGATATATCGAAGTATTCCTAAACAGTAAAAAAACTTGACATTTATAAAAAATTTTGATAAACTATATATAGAGGGTTAGAAAATTTAAGTAAAAAAGGTTTTAGTTGATATATAGAAGCCATTAGTTATTATATATAATATAGAAAGGAGTGAGTAAATGAAAAATTTCTTAATATATGCAAAGTATAACAAAGAAAGTGGTATTAGTAAAGTTTGGATTAAAAACAAATATGGGACATTTATGGCAAAATCTCGATTGCATGAAGATGATAGAGAATTTGCTTCTGAATATATTGGATGCCGCTTTGCTGAAATGAAAGCGAATATAAAGGCATATAAAAAACATAAACAAGATTTACAATTAAGACAACAAGAGCTTGAATATTTTAAAACAATGCTCGAACAAACAAAAGGATACAATCCCGATAGTATAGAAGCAAGAAAACTTCGTAAAAGAATATATATTTTAAGTGAAGAAATAAAAGCTGTACAAGCTACAATAGATGAATTAAATGAAAATTTACAAATTGAAATTCAACAAAGAGATGCAAGTACAAAACTTTTAAAAAAAATTTATGAAAATAGAAAGAACCCCCAATATTCTGAAGAGCAAAAGAAATTCATCAAAGCATTAAGTGAAAAAGTTCAAATGGAAAAAATTGATGTCTAAGTAAGGCGAGAATGATTAATCATTCTCGCCTATTTTTTATATTCAATAGAGTATAAAGAAAGGAGACATGAATTATGGCAATTAATATTGTAAAACAAACAAGCTACAACAACATTAGTAGTACTCCCAATAGAACAATTAAATATATAGTTGTCCATTATACGGCGGGAACCACAAGTCGTGCAGGCAGCGCAAGAAATACGGCATTATATTTTAGTAATTATGGAATAAATGCTTCCGCAGATTTCATTGTAGATGATGCTACTATTGTTCAGTTCAATCCCGATTTAAAGAACTATTCTTGTTGGCATTGCGGCGATGGTAAGAATTACAATAATGGTGGTTCTTTCTATGGTAAGTGCACAAACTTCAACAGTATTGGAATAGAAGTATGCTCTTCAAATAATACAGGCATGATGACGCAGGCCAATGACACGCATTACTATTTTACAGATGCTGTTGTTAATCAAGCAGTTGAATTGGTCAAATACTTGATGAAAACTTACAATATTCCTGCATCAAATGTAATCCGCCATTATGACGTTACTGGTAAGTGGTGCCCTGGTATCCGCGGCTGGAATGATGAGTCCAATAGTGATTCTTCAAAGTGGAAGGCTTTTAAAGCTCGTTTAAGTGGCGGTTCAAATTCGACACCAACTCAACCTGCTACAACTACAGGAACTCTTTATAGAGTTCGTAAATCTGCTAATGATGCAGCAACTCAGATTGGCGCATGGAAGAATTTAGCAAGTGCTAAAGACCAAGCAAATAAAAATGCGGCAAAGGGGTATAAAGTCTATGATAGTAATGGTAAACTTGTTTATGAGCCTAAGACGACAACTACTACTAACACGGGATTTAAGTCTTACACAGCTGCTGTTACCGCAGATGTGCTGAATGTTCGCAAAGGGCCGGGTACAAACTACGGTATTGTAACAACAATTCGCAAGAATGAGGTTTATACTATTGTTGAGGAGAAATCAGGTTGGGGACTACTCAAAGCCTATAAGACTGGCAGAAATGGTTGGGTAAGTTTATCTTATATGAAAAAGAAATAATTAATTTTATATTATTTTTACAAGCTACAGCTACGTTAAGCTGTAGCTTGCTTTTTTTAAAAAAATATGATATAATTAATATAGAAAATAGAAAGGAGAAAAAATATGAGTAAATTCGATTATGATATTGAAGATATCGAATCTCTTTCATTCAAAGATGGCGTTAGAACTCGAATACCTATGTATCTTGGGACAGATGACACAAACGGTATTTATCAAGCTTTAAAAGAAGTTATTAATAACTCAACAGATGAAGCTTTGATGGGGTTTGGAGATACCATTAATATTGAATTAGATGAAGAAACAGGTGAGATATCTGTACAAGATTTCGGTCGAGGAATTCCATTTGGCTTAAGAGAAGATGGAGAAAATGTTTTAGTATCTATTTTCTCTAAGCCTCACACTGGTGGTAAATTTAATCATAAAACATATACAATGGCTAGTGGTCTCAACGGCATCGGCATTAAAGCGACCTGTCTATCGGCGCAAGATTTCATAGCGATAGTGCAAAGAGATAATCGTCATGCTATTGTAAAATTTCACAAGGGAGATTTAGTTGAGTATCATGAAGAAGATGCCAAGCGACTTCAGATGAATGGCACTCTTATTAAATTTATTCCTGATAAAGAAGTTTTTAAAAATATGGAAGAGTCATATACCTTTGACAGGGTTTGCCAAGAGGTAGAAAATATTGCTTTTCTTAATAAGGGAGTTCATTTCAATATAACCTGCGGCAATCAGAAAAAACATTTTTATTCTAAAAATGGTATTGCAGATTTTATTAAAAGTAAGGTTAAGAAGCCTTTAATGAAGCAGCCTATTCTAGCTTCCGCAAAGGATGGAATCGATGAATTAGAAATTGCTTTTATGTGGTCAGCTGACCCCGCGCAGTCTTATGTGTTTGTAAATGGTTTATATTGTTCAGAAGGCGGATCTCCAATCACTGGCGCGAAAACAAGCATAACTCAACAGGTTAAGAAGTTAAGTAAAAAAGATTTTGACCCAGATTTGATAAGAAAAGGTCTTGTATTTGCAATTAATTGTAAGGTGCAAGAACCATCATTCGCAAATCAAACAAAATCAAAGATTAATAATCCTAATTTGCGTACACTTGCTTCGCAGGCTTTTAGAGAAGGGCTAGAAAAGCTTGCTTTGACCTCTGATTTTGATATAATTGTTAATATACTAGAAAAAAGTCAAAAAGCAGAGAACGCAGCAAATAAGGCAAGGCAGGCGATATTGGAATCAGATAAAGAAAAAACAATAATACGCTCTAAAAAAGCCTTAGTTTTAGATGAAGTAAGTGACGCTCGTATTTTAGGTCTCAATTCTCATCTTTTAATTTGTGAGGGAAAATCTGCAAGAGGTTCCGCAGAAAAAGGTAGGGATAAAGATTACCATGGCATTTTTGAGGCGCGTGGCAAGATGATTAATCCTCTAACCGCGCAAGAAGAAAAATATTTTAATAATGACGAAATTAAACTTTTACAGGTTGCTATTGGCGTTGATTATGGAAAACCCCTAGATCTTAAGAAGCTTCGATATGGATTCGTTGATTTCTTTGTTGATCCTGATGTTGACGGCGCGCATATCTTCCTTCTAGGGCTCCTTAATCTATGGAAAATTTGTCCAGAATATGTTAAACAAGGACGAATTGGATGGTATCATGCACCGCTATTTATTGTTGAAAATCGAGGAAAGAATACTTATTTTTATACCGATGAAGATTATAATATGAATGGAAGAACTCTTAAAGGGGAGGTTCGTAGAGTAAAAGGTATTGGTCTTTTGGAAAAACACGAACTTCAAGAAGCAATATTCCAGTCAGAAAAAGCACATGAAGTTTTTAAGTATACCCCCGAAGCAATGGAAGTATTAGAAGCATTAATGGGCGCAGACGTTCAGCCTAAAAAGGATTATGTTTTTTCTCATATTGATTTTTCTGAATATGGCGAAATGTAAGGGGTGGAAAAATGAATTTAAAAGAAAGAATAGAGAATAGTTTTGCAACTTATGCGGCGATGACAATCCAGCACAGAGCAATAGTTGATGCAAGAGATTGCTTGAAACCCGCAGCAAGAATGGCTTTTTATGCTCAATATTTGGATAAAATAGTCTATCCGAAGCCGCATAAAAAGACTCATAAGAGTGTTACCTCTGCTATGGATCACTTCTATGTTCACGGAGACTCCTCCATGGCTCAGCTACTTGCACGGTTAGCTAGAAAAGGAATCACGATGAGATACCCACTTGAAGATGCCATTGGAAATATGGGTACTTTTACTCTACTTGACAATGCAGCTGCACCCAGATATACTGAAATGAGATTGGGGGCATTGGGCGTTTCTATGTTAGACGGCATTAAGAAGAACACAATAGATACTTGGTTTGACAATTTTGATAATACAGAAAAGTTCCCCTCTGTATTACCTTCTCTTGGATTTTATAATATAGTGAATGGTACCACTGGTATTGCAACAGCTCTTGCAAGTTCAATTCCACAGTTTAATCTTCGAGAAGTTAATGAAGCAATGATTAAGTTACTTTGGAACCCCGATATTGATTTTGATGAAATCTATTGTGCTCCTGATTTTATAACAGGTGCAACTCTATTAAATGCAGCAGAAGTAAAAGAATCATTGCGTGTGGGCCAGGGTAAGTCTGCAATGCTCAGAGGAACAATAGAATATAATCCTAAAGATAACTCTCTTCATGTTTCAGAAATTCCTTATAATGTTGCAACTGCAAATATTAAAGACCAAATCAAGGCTTTGTTTGATGAAGATAGTCCCGTGCAAATGTCCAAATATATAGAACGTTTCACGGACTCGTCAGAGGAACAGGTAGACATTACTATTTGGCTGACAAAAACAGCTAATCCGCAAAAAATCATAAAAGATTTATATAAATATACAATGTTACAATATCACTTTCCAATTAACGTTGTTATGCTTGATAGGGGAACAACTCCAAAGGTTTATGGTTGGAAAGATGCTCTTAATGCACACCTTGACCATGAAAAAGAAGTCCGTCTACGCATTCATAAGTTTGAAATTGAGCAGATTAACAAGCGCATTTTTATTATTGATGGTATCATTATTGCTATTGAGAATATTGATGATGTGGTAGCTGTTATTAGAAAATCACAAAATAAAAATGCAGCGAAGGAAGCTCTTATGAATCGCTATAATCTTGCGGCAGAGCAGGCCGATGCTATTTTAAAGATAACATTAAGTAAGTTGGCAAATTTAGAAGTTCAGGGTTTTTATACTGAAAAAGAGAACTTACTAAAAGAAAGAGAAGCTCATGAATTGGCATTAAGTGATCAAAAAGTGTTGTTCAAGGAGATAGAAAAAGATTTACGTGCTATTGCTGATCAATTTGGAGACGAACGAAAAACCCGTCTCCAAAATATAGATTATAAAAAAGAGAATGAAAATGCAATAGAAGAAATTCCTTCTGAAGACGTTGTGGTAATAGTTTCTCGTTCGGGCATGATAAAAAGAGTTCCGAAAAGTGCTTTTAAGGTCTCTCATCGCAATACCAGGGGGGTTAAAACAATAGATGATGCTATTTTGACCTCAATCTCCACCAATACAACTGATACTTTAATGGTATTTACTTCTTCTGGAAAGCTATATAGGACACTGGTGGATACCATTCCCACTGGTGATATAAAAAGCGTAGGCACCCATATATCTTCGCTTATTAGTATAGACAATAATGAAACTGTAATCGCGGCGACTACACTTAGGAGACAGTATAAAGCACGATATGTTTGTTTTATTACTAAGCAAGGTTTAATTAAGAAAACGCCTTTAGCAGAATATCTCTCTGGTCGTAAGAAAACAGGTGTTTCAGCGATTAAACTTAAAGAAAATGATACTATTACTGCGGTATGTTTTATAGATAATGAAGAAATTATTATTACAACTCATAATGGTATGCTTATCCGCATTGAAAGTGAAAAAGTGACACCAATGGGTAGGGTTGCTATGGGCGTGAAAGCCATTACATTAATGCCAGATGACTATACTATTGACGGCTTCGCAATAAATGGATTAGATAATACTCTTGGAATTTTTACCGAGGAAGGAAAGGGTAAAAGAGTTAAATTAAATGAATTTATTAAACAGCAGCGAGGTGGAAAGGGTATTCTTATTAGCAGACAACCTCTTGCCTCAACTACACTTTTAAATGACAATGATACTGTTTTTATTCAAGGGCGTCCGAACAGCATCTGTATTAATGCAAAAGAGATTCCAATTTTGAGTAGAATTAGCATAGGTAACATTATAATTAAGCAAAGTAAAATTATTAATGTTATTAAATTATAAGAGAATAAAAAAGAGGGGCTTAATGCCCCTCTATTGAATTTTATAAAAAATTATGATAAAATATATATAAAGAATAAAAAAGGAGATTTTTATAATATGTTTTATAATACTCTTGAACAATTTGGAGAAATCCCCGAAAAAGAAAAAGATAAAATAGACTGGCTTGTAAAAGTCCTCAATACAGCAACAGATGAATATGATAAAGGCGAACCTCTTATGACTGACCATTTATGGGATAGCTTTTATTTTGAACTTATTCGACTTGAACAAGCAACAGGATATACGCCCCCTGATTCACCGACTAAAACTATTCACTTTTCTGTTGTAAATAAACTTGAAAAAGTACAGCATAGTCATCCTATGCTATCACTTGCAAAAACCAAAAGTACAAATGAATTAAAGGAATTTGTAGGTCATCATGCATATATTTGCATGGGTAAGATGGATGGACTGACAGTTTCCCTTACTTATGAGAATGGTAAATTAGTTCGTGCCGAAACCCGTGGAGATGGAGAGATTGGAGAAGATATCACACATAATGCACGGGTTATCCCCTCAATTCCACAGGAGATTCCTCATATGGTAGGCAAGCTCGTTGTTGATGGTGAAATTATTTGTACTTATAATGATTTTGAATATTTTAAAGACAGTTATAAAAATCCTCGTAACTTTGCGGCAGGCAGCATTAGGCTCCTCGATGCAAATGAATGTGTAAGAAGAAGATTAACTTTTATAGCCTGGGATGCTGTTCAAGGTTTAGAGCTTACAACTACTTTAAGCGAAAGGCTTGAATTACTGCGTGATGAGCTTAATTTTATTATTGTACCTTTTAGGGCTGCAAATAAATGGGATGAAATTCTTATTGATGAAATCAGATATGAATGTGAAGAAAAAGGATATCCAATAGACGGCATTGTTTTTAAATATGATGTTTGTCTTTTCTACGAAAAGCAAGGAAGAACAGATCATCATTTTAAAGGCGGACTTGCTTATAAGTTTTATGAAGATGAGTATGAAACCATTCTTGAACGAATTGAATGGCAAATTGGTCGAACAGGTGTTCTTACTCCAGTTGCACATTTTGCTCCAGTAGTTACTGGCGGAACAACTACTTCAAAAGCAAGCTTGCATAACATCGGTGTAATGGAATCTTTATGCCCGTTACCTTGGTATACAGGTTATAAACTAACAATATTTAAAGCCAACGAGATTATTCCTCAGATTAGCTCAGTTACTCCCGCAGAACCAGAGGGCACATTTATGTTTGATGTGCCAAAAGTATGCCCAAGTTGCGGAGAACCTGTTTCAATTCAGCAAAATGGCGCTGTAAAAATTGCTGTTTGTAAGAATCCAAAATGTACAACTTCTCGAATTGAGAAAATTATCCACTATACTTCTAAAAAGGGAATGGACATAAAAGGATTATCTGAAGCAACAATAACTAAGCTATGGGATAAAGGTTGGCTTAAAGATATTGTGGATATTTATACTTTAAAAGACCATAGGGATGAATGGATACAAATGGAGGGCTTTGGTCTAAAGTCAGTTGATAATATACTTGCCGCAATAGAGAAAAGTAAAAACACAACTTTCCCAACTTTTATATCTGCTCTTGGTATCCCCCTTATTGGTAAAACAGTAGCTAAAGATTTGATGAATTACTTTAGTTCATATGAAGAATTAATGGATGCTATTATCGATGGCTTTAACTTTAGCACTATTGATAGATTCGGTCCAGCAAAAGATAAAGCACTAAAGGAATTTGATTGGTCTTCAGCAGATTATATTTATGAGAATTATTTAGATAGTTTTACTACTTTTGTGCAAGAATATGCTTCAATCGATACATTGAAAAATACCACTGTGTGTATCACAGGAAAGCTACAACAGGTGAAAAATAGGAATCAATTTAAAGAGATTATTACTGCGGCGGGAGGAAGAGTTACAGATTCTGTGACAAAAAAAGTTAATTATCTTATCAATAATGATATTAACAGTTCCTCAAGTAAAAATAAAAAAGCTAAAGAGCTTGGTATAGAAATTATTACGGAAGGGGATTTTATTAAAAAATTTGGACTTAATGCCGCCATTAATTGAAAAGTCTGAAAATTTTTGATATAATATATATGAAAGAAAAACAATTACAAAAAATAGCAAACAAAATTTTACAGCTTGAAGCAAATATAGATAAAGATTTTGAAGTTGAAAAAAGTCAGCAAGAAATAGAAAAAATCATGCGAAAACTTTCAATAGAAG
>Ga0326513_10000969_pt1 | contig 23642 bp, 40 predicted proteins | sample 2_2465_0518_D_FD_203654 | JGI IMG/M metagenome (GOLD analysis project Ga0326513, IMG submission 203654) | Bovine rumen microbial communities from UC Davis, California, United States - 2_2465_0518 | ecosystem: Host-associated > Mammals > Digestive system > Stomach > Rumen | place: USA... | reverse complement strand
GGCAGAAAAGACAGAAATGACAAGAGATAGTTCAAGTTGTTCCTTTTTGGAGGACAGATGAGCGAAGATAACTACATTTATTCCTATTATCAAGCAATCAAGTCGGGCAAGATCATCGTTGGAAAGTGGATTCTCAAGATATATGAGTATATCATCAAAGGTCTTGAGAATAAGGACTTCTTCTACGACCAAAAGAAGGGAAATGGTGCGGTCGATTGGATTGAGGCGCATTGTTATCATACCGAGGGCGCACTTGCACCGGGAAATTTTAAACTTGAGTTGTGGCAAAAGGCAATGGTGTCCGCGATCTTCGGCATCGTTGACGAGAACGGACTTCGACAGTTCCGCGAGGTCTTACTTGTTATAGGCAGAAAAAACGGCAAGTCAATCCTTGCCTCGTCAATCGCAAAGTATGTGTGGATGGTCGAGGGAGGCTATGGGGCAAAGATTTACACCATAGCACCGAAACTTGACCAAGCCGACATAATCTACAACAACATTTGGCAACAAGTGGTCGTTGATCCCGACTACAAGGAACTTCAAAAACGACTTGATGAGTTGAGAGGCAAAAGGCAAGGAGATGCCCATGCGAGGAGATTCATCGAGGAGATGCCTCGCCACAGACAGAGTGACTTATATCTGCCCATCAATAATGGAACAGTAAAAAAGATCGCATTCAGTTCCAAACGGAGTGACGGATTCAATCCATCACTTACAATTTGTGACGAGATAGGATCGGGATGGGTCGGTGACCAAGGGATCAAACAATACTCCGTCATGAAGAGCGGAATGGGTGCGCGACAGGAAAGTCTTTTGTTGTCCCTGTCAACCGCAGGATATTTGAATGACGGAATTTTTGACGAGTTGATGAAGAGGTCAACTCGCTTTTTATTGGGCGACAGTAAAGAGAGAAAACTTCTCCCATTCTTATATATAATTGACGACCCGGACAAATGGAACGATGTCAATGAACTCCGCAAGTCCAACCCGAATCTCGGTGTGAGTATTCCTGTGGACTATATGTTGGAGGAGATCGCGGTCGCAGAAGGCTCACTTGCCCAAAAAAGTGAGTTTATGTGTAAATACTGTAACTTGAAACAGAACTCAAGTCTTGCGTGGCTCGATGCACAGGAAGTCGAAAAGTGTTGCGGAGAGCCATTGAGATTAGAGGACTTTAGATCGAGTTATGCGGTCGTTGGAATCGACCTATCTCAAAGTGTGGACTTGACCGCGGTTAGTTGTCTTATAAAAAAGAATGGCAAGTATCACATATTTACGCAATTTTTTATGCCGAGTGAAAAGATCGAAGAGGCAACCGCAAGGGACGGAGTGCCTTACATGGCATATGTCAAAAGGGGATTCCTTACATTGTCCGGGGAGAACTTCGTTGACTATCACGATTGCTACAAATGGATTACAGACCTTGTCGAGAAGTATGAGATATATCCACTCAAGGTGGGATATGACAGATATTCCGCACAGTATCTCATCCAAGACTTAAAGGGCGCGGGATTCCATTGCGATGATGTCTACCAAGGGGACAACCTTTGGGGCATCCTCCAAGAGATGCAGGCTCGCATCCTCTCGGGTGAGATATGCATTGGCGACAACGATCTCCTCAAGGCTCACTTCTTAAATTCAGCAATAAAGATGAATAACGATCGCGGTCGCGGTCGTCTTATAAAGGTACACCCTACGGCTCACATAGATGGGGTGGCATCAATAACAGACGGATTTGCCATGGTCAGCAAGTACCATGACGAAATCGGTGAAAGATTGGAGAATAACTAAATGGGACTTTTTGAGCAGATATTTAGACCCACAAAAGCAAAAGAATCGCAGAAGGCTCTGCAAGATGCCAAGGGACTATTCACGACCTTGACGGCATACCGACCCGCGTTCACCACATGGAATGGCGCGATATATGAGAGCCTTATCATAAGAGCCTCAATCGATGCGAGGGCGAGGCACATTTCAAAGTTAAAGGTAGAAACCTACGGAACGGCAAACCCATCCTTACAAGCCAAGATGAGGCTTGCGCCTAATCAATGGCAGAGTTGGTCACAATTCATGTACAGAGTCAGCACCATCACCGATGTATATGCGAATTGCATCATCACCCCGGTATTCGATGAGTATATGACCATAACAGGGTATTATCCCATCCTCCCGACCAAGTGCGAGATCATCGACTACAAGGATGAGCCATGGTTAAGATATAAATTCTCAAATGGCAAAGTCGGTGCGGTGGAGTTCAAGAAGTGCGCGATCATCAACAAGTTCCAATTGCGAAATGACTTCTTCGGTGAGCCGAATACCGCACTCGATGAGACGATGAAACTCCTCCACATACAGAGAGAGGGAGTCGAGGAGGCAATCAAGAACACCGCCTCCATCCGTTTCATGGCAAGACTAAACAACTTCAGCACCGCAAGTGATTTGGCTAAAGAGCGCGAACGATTCACGCGAGAAAATCTGTCCACCGATAATGGTGGCTTTTTGCTCTTCCCGAACACTTACACCGACATCAAACAAATAGACTCAAAACCCTATAATGTCGATGCGGATCAGTTAAAACTTATTTATTCAAATGTGTATAACTATTTTGGTGTGAATGAAGATGTCTTGCAGAACAAGGCAATTGGTGACAGTTGGTCAGCCTTCTACGAAGGCGCGATCGAGCCATTCGCCATTATGTGGAGCGAGCAGATGTCCCGCGCGATGTTTAGTGAGCGCGAGAGGGCGCAAGGCTCGGGAGTTATGGCAACCGCCAACCGATTACAGTTCATGTCAAACAATGACAAACTGACCATATCGTCAACGATGCTTGACCGAGGTGTCATGAGCATCAACGAGATAAGAGATATATGGAATCTTGCCCCGGTGGAAGATGGCGACAGAAGGATCATAAGGGGCGAGTATTATGATGCCACTAATAAATTGGAGGAAACAGATGAAGAGTGACAGAGAGTACAGAGCATTTCAAGTAAATGCACAGGATGACGAGAAAAGGGTCACAGGATATGCGACTACATTCGATGAGCCATACACATTATATAGCGACAACGACTATGAGATTCGTGAGGTCATCGACCCGAGCGCATTTGATGAGTGTGACATGAGTGATGTCATCATGCAATACAACCATGAGGGCAGGGTCTTTGCAAGGCTCTCCAATGGCACTTTAAAACTGAATATTGACAAGCCGAAAGGCTTGGAGATAGATGCAGACCTTGACGGCACAGAGTTAGGTCGTCAAGTCTACGAAGAAATCAAAGGAGGATACACGAACAGAATGTCCATGGGATTTAAGGTCGATAAGTCTGCCGATGTGTGGACTCGACAGGAAGTCGATGGAAAAGTGGTGGAGGAAAGGCGCATTCATTCCATCCTTAAACTGTTTGATGTATCCGCGGTTAGCATCCCCGCAAACCCGGGAACGAGTATCGAGGCGAGGTCAATCGACACACTTGTCAACGGAGTGATTGACGAGTTAAAAGCGGAGCGACTTGAGATCGAAAGACTTGCGACAGAGAGAAAGAGAGCCGAGATTCGGGCAAGACTAATGGAGGATTAAATGGAAATCAAAGAAATGAACTTCGATGAGTTACAGACACGCAAGAGCGAACTCGCAGAGGAACTCAAGACCGCAGACATGGAAAGGCTTGACGGAATCAATGCGGAGTTAGATGCCATCGAAGAAAGAAAAGCAGAACTCAAGGCAATAGCCGAAGAGAGGGCAAAGGTCGTTGAAGAAGTAATCAACGCACCCGAGCCGACACCAATCATCGAAGAAAGGAATAATAAAATGACCAATCTTGAAGTAAGAAAATCAAACGAATATGTCGAGGCATATGCCAACTATGTGAAAGGTGGATACAAGGATGACACCGAATGCAGAGCATTACTCACCGAGAATGTATCCGGGACAGTTCCTGTACCCGCATATCTTGAGGACAGAATCCGCACCGCATGGGAAAACGATGAGATCATGAGAAGAGTATCCCGCACATTCGTGAAGGGCAATCTCAAAGTAGGATATGAGGCATCCGCATCCGATGCGGTATGGCACACCGAAGGCTCAACCGCCATCACAGAGGAATCACTCACTCTTGGAATCGTGACACTCGTTCCCAAGATGATCAAGAAGTGGATTTCTGTATCCCACGAAGCAATCGGACTCTCCGGCAACGAATTCCTCGATTATCTGTATGATGAACTTGAGTACAGAATCATCAAGAAGGCATCCGCAGAAGTAATCAGCAAGATCGAGGCATCCTCACTCACCGCAAATGGTGGAAGTGCAGACCCCATCTCTGCCGTACTGACAGGATTCGCCCTGTTATCCGATGAGGCTACTGATGTATGTGCCATCATGAGCAAGTCAACATACGCAACCATCAAAGGCGCAGTATATGGCGCGAACTTCAATGTTGACCCCTTCGAGGGACTTCCCATCGTATTCAATGAGAATGTAACAGGAGTAATCGTTGGCGACCTCAAGGGTGTATCCGCAAACTTCCCCGAGGGAGATCAGCCGAGATTTATCTTTGACGAGATGACACTCATGACATCCGACCTTGTAAGAATTCTTGGCAGACTCTATGTCGCTATCGATGTAACCGCACCCGGAAGATTCGCAAAGGTAACCCTCACAAGCGGTACAACAACAACTACAAACTAATCCAAAAAGGACAAAACAATGAAACTTCTAATAGCGATCCCGACTCTCGATTATATCCATGTCGAATTTATGAAATGCCTCTTAAAACTCACCGAGCAATTGAACGATGAGGGCATCCCCTATGAGGTCAAGGTGGTATCGGGTACACTTGTATATTTGGCGCGTGAGGAGATAGTATCTTACGCACTCGGATATGAGTTCACCCATGTTTTATGGCTTGATTCGGATATGGTATTCGATGACGATGTCTTCGACAATCTGTATGAGTTGGGGAAGGACTTCACCACCGCAATATTCCATGCAAGACGACCGGGGCATCAATCGTGCATCTTTAGAACGATAACCCCGCCCGACCGATACAAATGGGACGAATACCCCGACACACCCTTCCTTATAAAAGGATGCGGAATGGCGACAACTTTGACATCGTGCAAAGTCTTGAAGGCGGTGCGCGATCATTTCGGCAACTGTTTTACACCCGCATATTCATTGGGTGAGGACTTGGCATTCTGCAAGAGAGCCGATGAACTTGGTTTTGAGATATGGTGCGAGCCATTCGTGAGAGTGGGTCATATAGGACACTTGACGATATACCCCGAGGATGAGGGTCGCTATTTAGAAAGAATAAAGAGGTAAAATAATGCTTGAACTTGTAAAGATGGCTTTAAGGATCACGACAGATGCCTTCGATGACGAGTTGACTCAACTCATCTCATCTGCGGTCATAGATTTGGGATTCGGTGGTATGGTAGACACTATCACAGTACAGAATGCCGACTCCGTAGTCAAACAAGCAATAATCACTTATTGCAAGATGAACTTCGGCATCCCCGAGGATTATGACAGACTCAAGAGGTCATATGACGAACAGAAGGCACAACTCGGCATGGCAACAAACTACACAGATTGGAGCGCGTAATGTACGACAACATCGCATATCTTTTAAAAGATGGGGCGAAAACCTATGACACATATCTCAATGAGCATATAGAGAGGACAAGACGGATGGTCTATGTCCAACCGCGATCGGTTTATAATGGGGAGTTTTATAATGCCTCAATAATGGGACTTCATCCGTCAATCACTCTCACCCTCACCAACCGCGCAGACTATGACGGAGAAACCCTTGTCGAGTATGAGGGCAAACTTTACAATGTCATTCGCGCAGATTGGAAGGCGCAGAGGGACTCCATCTCGTTAGTGTTAGAGGAGAAAACAAATGCCGAGTGTTGAAGTGTTATTGTCAAGAGCCTTGACCGAGGTGAGCAAAGAGGAGGATGAAATCCTCTTCAAGTGTATGTCAAAAGCAATGCGGAAAGCCAAGAAGGATGTCATCGCGATGTCGCCTGTTAATAGTGGCGAGTACAAGAAAGGGTGGACAGTACGCACAAAAAGGCTCAAGTACGGATTTGACGGAGTTATATATAACAAGGACAAACCCGGACTCACGCATCTATTGAACAACGGACACCAAATCGCAAATCAGTACGGATCATATAGGCGAAAAGATGGCGACAACCACATCACAAAGGCTCGCAACAATGCGGAGGCATACTTAATTGACTTATTAGTGGAGGCACATTCATGATTCAAGAAGTTTTAGTCGGCACAGGATTGCCATGCGCGTATCATCACTTTGCCAAGCCTGTGACACCGCCATTCCTTGTTTATCTTGGGAACGGACAGGACACATTCGGTGCGGATAACACATGGACATACACAAACAACCGATATCAAATCGAGTATTATTTCACCGAAAAAAACGAAGAAAACGAAAGAGCCATCGAGGAGGCACTCCTCCTCGGTGGTTTTAATTATGAGAAAAGTGAGGACACATTCATCGATGATGAAGGTCTGTATGTAATTTATTACTATGTATAGGAGGACAATCAATGCCTAAAGTACAGTTTGGCATCTCACAACTCCATGTGGGAACATATACAGAAACAACGACCACACAGGGGACAACGGTCACTCTCGGCACTCCTTACCATCAGCAGGGCGCAGTTTCCTTCAACCCGGAAGTCGAAAGTCAGCAGAATGACTTTTACGCAGACAACATCGTTTATTGGAGCGGATATTCGGGCGGTAAGATGGAAGGCGACCTTGAGGTCGCAATGTTTGACGATGCATTCAAGACACAGTTTCTCGGCTATGTAGCATTAAGCAACGGAGGTCTTGCCATGGTCAAGAACCCCACAAAGTCCAATGTGTACATTGCATTCCAAACCGAAACCGATGGAACTCCCATCCGCGTGATCTTATATAATTGCGCGTTAGGAAACATCTCAAGAGGTTACGAAACCATAGGCGAGAACAAAGAGCCGAAAACGGCTACACTCCCCATCACTTGCATAGGCGACAACAAGACAGGAGTCACCATGGCAACATTCAAAGAGGGCGACACAGGATACGCGACATTGTTCACGAGTCCAACCGCGCCCACAATAGCAACAACCTAAACGGAAGGGGAGGGGCAACCCTCCCCATTTTGTCTAAAAAGGAGAACACCATGATCAAGACTATCAAGTTAAGCAAGGACAAAGAGTTGACCTTATCAAATAACCTTGCATGGGCAATGATTTACAAGGCACAGTTCGGACATGATATCGTCCCCGACATCATGCCGATCGTGTCAGCCGTCACCAAGTTATTCGGTGAATTAAGCAAACACACCGGGCAAGATGTGGCGACCATACTCAAGTCAATTGATGGCGACACCATTCAAGATGCATTGATTGAGTTGTGTGCCATTCAATTTACCGACTTTATAAATCTTGTTTGGGCATTCGCAAAAGCGAACGACAACGACATTGTCGCACCCGAAGAGTGGGTGACACAGTTTGACGAATTTCCACTTGATATAATCGCGCCCGCAGTTTTTGAGTTATTGACGAAAGGACTCATCTCCTCAAAAAACTTGAAGAGCCTTCGGGGGACACCGAAGGCAAAGACATCTCCATCGAGATGATTATAATGGCGGGAATCGAAAGAGGCTTGACCTATGATGCCATTGAGCGCATGACCATCGGTCAAGTCGTTGATTTCTGCATAGAATACAACAACCGAAACAAACAGGAAAAGAAGAGCGACAGACGAAAAGCCACACGCGAGGATTATCGTCTGTTTTTTGGAGTATAAGACATGGCAAGTGGCACAGTTAAAGGAATAACCATCGAATTCCGGGGCGACACGACTCAACTCTCAAAGGCAATCAATCAAATGAGGGGAGAGGCAAAGGGACTCGATAAGGAACTTGGCTATATTAACAACTCACTTAAATTCAACCCGAAGAATGTTGACCTATTAAAACAAAGACTCGCGATCCTTAAAGAATCCACATCAAAGAGCAAGGACGATATCAAGGACTTAAAAAAAGCACTTGATGAGATGAAGTCCAAGAACATTGATGAAACAAATGAGGATTATCGCGAACTTCAACGCGAGATCATAAAGGCAGAGAGCAGACAGAAAGCCTTTAACAAAGAGATTAAAAAACTTGAGGCATCAACATCCACATTAGGACAGGCATCGCAGAAGATGGCAGACTTCGGCAATGCAACGACCAAGGCAGGGGAGTCACTTCGCGGACTCTCTATGGTGGCGGGCGCGGTCGATGTTGCTCTCGCGGGTTTGACACTCAAGGCGGGGCAGAGTGCCGATGACTTGAACACGATGTCAAAGGTCACAGGAGTCAGCACCGAAGAACTACAAAAATATAAATACTCGGCAGACCTTCTTGATGTATCAGTTGACACCATCACAAAGAGTCAAATCAAGATGAAAAAGTCCATGCTCTCGGCTCAACAGGGGTCGAGCAATATGGCAGAGGCATTCGCCACATTGGGTGTCAGCATTGAGGACTCCAATGGTCAGTTGAGGAGTCAAGACGAGGTGTTCGCAGAATCCATCAAGGCTCTCGGGCAGATGGAGAATGAAACCCAAAGGGATGCACTTGCCATGCAGATATTCGGCAAGAGTGCGAGCGAACTCAATCCTCTAATCGAGGATAATGGTGAAACATTCCAAAGAGTTGCAGACATATTCGCCAAGAATGGTCTTGAGGTCGTTGACCAAGAAACCATTGACAAGGCAAACCAATTCCAAGATGCTCTCGACACATTGAAGGCAACAGGGATGGTGGCTCTCTCAAATATCGGGATGCAATTGGCAGGGTATCTTGCACCCGCCATGGAAAAGATCGCAGATGTCCTCGGTCGTGTCTTTGGATGGATATCACAACTCGACCCTCAAGTCTTGGCAATCATCGGCATCATCGCGGGTGTCATCGCGGTGGTATCCCCATTGCTTATATTTATAGGAAAACTCGCCACAGGCATCAGCGCGATAATGACCTTGATGTCGACTCTTGGTGTGTCTTTGGGAGCGGTGGCAGGTGCTGTCCTTCCCGTAATTGGAATCATCGCAGGACTCATTGCAATCGGTGTTCTGCTATATAAGAATTGGGACACAATCAAGGAATACGCAGGGATCGTCAAGGATTGGGTGGTCGAGAAATGGACGGCACTCAAGGACGGAGTGGTCAACGCGATCGCATCCGTCAAGGAAAAAGTTTTGTATTATTGGGAGGCTCTCAAACTCGGTATGTCTATCATACTGAATGCGATCTCGACTACTGTCACCAATGTTTGGAACGGCATCAAGAATGCCATCACCAACCCCATACAGACCGCGGTCGATTTCGTGAAGAAAGCCATCGAGAAGATCAAAGGATTCTTTAGTGGACTTAAAATCGAGTTGCCTCACATCAAACTCCCTCACTTCAGTATAAGCGGAAAATTATCACTTGCACCGCCTTCAGTTCCCAAACTGTCCATTGATTGGTATAAGAACGGAGGAATCTTCACGAATCCAACGATATTCCCGACATCGGGGATTGGTGTTGGTGAGGCGGGCGCAGAAGCCGTCCTCCCCTTAAAGAAGTTATGGGAAGAGATGGACAAGAGATTCGATTCGGGAGTGGTCATCAATGTCAACGCATCACCGGGAATGGATGTCAATGCATTGGCACTTGAGATAGAACGCAGACTCATCGCAAGTCAAAAGAGAAGGAGAGAGGCATGGGTATAATGTCAACAGGCGCGATATATAAGGGATTTGTCATCGGCAAAGAAGGTGAACCCGGTCGCCTATATTCAACATATTATGGTGTATACATCACAGGCGAGGGGGTGTACAACACTCCCGAAAGGGATGACGAGATGGTGTACATCCCCGGGCGCAATGGCGCACTTTATAGAAACAAAGGAACATTCAAGAATATTGAGGTGACCTACCATTGCGGAATGGTGGGGGACACGCAGACAGACTTCGCAAGTGGGATATCTGCGTTTAGAAATGCGTTGCTCCTCCGCGACCACTATCTTCCTTTATATGACGACTATAACACCGAGGAGTATAGGATGGCGGTATATAGGAGAGGACTTGAGGTCAATCCTGTGGCATACGGACAAGCAGGAGGGTTTGACATAACCTTTGATTGTAAGCCACAAAGATTCTTGAAGTCGGGGGACACAGAGCGGACTGTCGTCACAAGTGGCGCGTTATTCACCAACCCGACAGGGTGGAACGCATCACCCATCATCAAGTTCAAGATGACAGGGGCAACAGGCACGATTACTCTCGGTGACAATGGTGTCTGCGGTGTCATCACCATCAATGGCGCACCATTAAACACTGAGATCATTGTTGATTGTGCCGTTGGTGAGGCTTACACAGGATATGTTGGACACCCGACCGCCTCAATGAATCAATATGTCGATCTTGGCGCAAAGATTCCATATCTTGGTGCGGGGTCGGTTAGTTTCTCATTTACATCCAACATCACAAACATAAAAGTCACACCAAGGTGGTGGAGAATATGATTCCAATTCTATTTGAAAAAGACACAACAACATTCAACTCAAACGGAATCGGCAGATTGCCCGACATGATCTCTTGCGTGGTCGTTGAGGAAAGGAATTCCATCTTTGAATGTAATTTCGATTACCCAATCGGGGGAGCAAACTTCAGCGAGATTCAATGTGGCAGGATCATAGGAGTCACACACGATGACACCGAGGATATCCAACCCTTTGACATCGTGTCGTACGAGAAACCGATTGACGGCATAGTGACATTTCATGCCGTTCATATCTCTTATAGGTTAAGAGGGTATGTGGTAGACCAAACGGATGTGAATTCTCTCGCGGATGCCATGACCAAACTTGCGACCGCTACTCCTTCAAACTCATTCACATACACCGCAGACTTCACCGCAACAGGATATGCAGGGGCATTCAACGGAGTCCCAAGAACTGTCCGTCAGTTATTAGGCGGTGTCGAGGGGTCAATCCTTGACACATATGGCGGTGAGTATGAGTGGGACAAGTTCCAAGTCAAACTCCATCAGCACAGAGGGGATGTGGTCAACTTCGCGATTAGATACGGAGTCAACATGGTGGACTTCAAGGATGACACCGACTACGCGAACACTTACACGACCGCCATCCCTTATTGGATAGGAGATGACGGAGAAGGTGGGCAGATCATCGTCAAGGGCAACAAGGTCAATTCGGGACTCACTCCGTTTGACGGACATGAGAGGTGTGTTCCTCTTGACTTGAGTGACAAGTTTGAAACCGCACCGACCACGACAGACCTTGAAAACCTTGCTTTGAGCATGATGGTGTCAAGGAGTGTCAATCTCCCTAAACAGACCATCAAGGTGGACTTCGTGCGCCTTCAAGACTATGGCGAATATACCCTTTTATCCAATCTCCTTGAGTGTAAGTTGTGCGACTCGATTGAGGTCATATTCCCGGATTACTCCATGAGCGGATTTTTCAAGATCGTCCGCACCGAATACGATGTCCTCGAGGAAAGGTATTCGTCAATGGAACTTGGCGCACTTGCGACCACTCTCTCACAGGCTCTCGGCATTGGCGAGCAATCAAGTGGCATGACGAGTGGGGGAGGGTCTGCGGTTAGGTTTGGAGTATGCTCCACCGGGGGAAATGTAGTCGCAAAAACTGTCACAGTTTCACCGCCCATCACAGGACTCACCACAGGGATGCTCATATATGTCAAGTTCAACAACGCGAACACAGGCTCAAACCCGACACTCAATGTCAATGGCACAGGCGCGAAGGCTATCAAGAGATATGGCACGACCGCACCATCAACATCATCATCCTCTTCATGGAACGCGGGGTCTGTCATCGCGTTGGTTTATGATGGCTCGTATTGGCAAATGGTGGGATGGCTAAATACGACATATTCATCAATGACAGTTGCAGAGTATGAGTCGGGGACAGGAACGACCGCAAGGATCATCACACCCGCACGACTCAAGGGCGCGATTCTTCATTGGGCGACCCTTCCCAACTTGGGATTGATAACCGGGTCATATGTCTATAATGGCGAGGCGACCACGACCATCACATTCACCGATTCAGCCATAAATGGCAAGACTCATATCATATGTGGATGTCAAGACGCGGGCAATCCTCCATTGAGGGCGACTATAAGCGGAACGACCATCACAGTAGATGTGGCGACATCTGTCACAGTTATGAGAGTTAATTATATCTGTTATTAAGAGAGGAACAATCATGAGCAACTCACCTTTAGTTAACTATATCAAACTTTCCCCAAACTACGATTCAAGAGACGGGGAAAAAATCACAGACATCACCATCCATCACATGGCGGGCAATCTTACAGTTGAGCAATGCGGTGAGGTATTCCAAACACGACCCGCCTCTTCAAATTACGGAATAGACTCCAAGGGCAGAGTGGGGATGTATGTCCAAGAGGCATACACTTCTTGGGCGAATGGCAACTTCGCAAGCAATCAAAGGTCAATCACAATCGAACTCGCAAATGACCGAATCGGTGGCAATTGGCACGTGAGCGACACCGCCATCAATAAGTGCATCGAGTTGTGCGTTGATGTGTGCAGGAGAAACGGCATCAAGAGGCTCAACTTCACAGGGAACACAAACGGCAACTTGACCGCGCATCGTATGTTTATGAGTACGGCTTGCCCGGGTGACTATTTATATTCCAAGTTCCCATATATACAGAATGAGGTCAATCGTCAGTTGGGACAGAATGACGGCAAACTCGTCATTGACGGACTCTTCGGGGAACTGTCCACAATGAAACTCCAAAAGATGCTCGGCATCGTTGAGGATGGATGGGTCGGTGGACAGACCAATCCTGTCAAGCCTTGCGTACCCAATTGGACGACCATGAGATTCAATGACGGATATATCGGGTCAACAACCATCGACAGGATGCAGAGATGGTTAAAGTCAAAGAAATGCAATCCGGGAACGATAGACGGACTCTGCGGAAAGAATACCATCCTCGGCTTGCAGAGATTCCTCAATGCCAAAGGATACAATTGCGGAACTGTGGACGGAATCATGGGACACAACACCGCTTGTGCATTCCAAAGATATTTAAATGAGGTAGTAAAGTGAACTACGAAACGATATTGACTCTCATAGGGATAGTTCTCGGGTCTAATTGGCTCGGTAACTTCCTAATGGAGTTATATAAGAGCAAAAGTAAAAAGAAAACACCGTCCGAGATCGTGTTGAAAGCCTTGTGCCGAAACCATCTTTTAAGCAGAGCGGACTACTACCATGAGATAGGCTATATCCCGTCTGATGAATATGATGACATCATCGAGGAGTACGAAGCCTATGAAAAGTTAAACGGTAACGGACGGGTAGCAAGAGAGTACGGAGAGGGAGGGGCATTGAAGTCGCTCCCGATAAAGTGAGGTGTGAAATGTTAAGTAATAAAGCATATGATATTTTAAAGTGGGTCTGCATCATCGTACTTCCTGCGATTGCGACCCTTTATATGGGACTTGCGAAGATTTGGGACTTGCCATTTGAGACGGAAATCCCACAGACCATCACAGTAGTTGACGCGTTTTTAGGCGCACTCCTTGGAGTCTCAACTATAAATTATAACAAAGACGAAACCCTTTAAGGTTTCACCATATCACTTCTCCTTTTTATGGCATAGGGTGGGCATAGTCCCACCCGTTTTTTATTTGTCTTTTCATTCAAGGAAATCGGTGGTATAATGTCCGCAGGTAAGGAGGCAACAAAATGGCATTGTTCAAAGAAAAAGAATCGAAGGAAGAAAAGCAGGAACGCAAAGAGTTAGAGATGATGGAGAAGTACGGACTCGATGAACTTACAGACCCAAGAGACAGAGAATCGGTCAAGAAGATAGTCTCGGAGTTGGTCGGCACAGGACTTATGGAGACGGGCATGAAGTTGGCGATGGCAAATGCCGGGGATCAGTTAAAGGTCTCATACTTACGCGCAACGATGGAGCAGAACTTCATCATCATCCGTCAACTCGAAAAACTCAACAAACTACTCGACAAGTAAGGCAGAAAAGAAGGAGGCTCGAAAGAGCCTCTTTTTTAATGTTAAATCAAAGGTATAACATATCGACCGCTTCAAAAAAAGTCGCTTAAAAACGAAATTAGAGCCTCGTTTTTTCGGGGGTTTTGGCGAAAAAACGGCAATTTGGGGCATCATAAAAAAGTTGTAAAACTACAAAGATTTTCCTTGTAATTCAAGGGGTCATGTGCTATACTATATATGTAAGTGGTAAGGGTGAGGCGAATTCCTCACCAAAATAAATGGCTTGTAACATTTCCTAAAATCATAAAGAGGGGATTTCTAAAAGTCATAACAGGGGAGGAAAACAGACCCGACTACCACTTACAATGTAAGTGGTATTTTTATTTGGAGGGTCAAAACAATGAGAAGAGAGAAGAGAGTCAAACTCATACAAGGCGCAGACTTGAACGACCTTGAGAGAATCATCAACGATCGGCTTGCCGATGGTGGAGAACTCATCTCCATCGACCTTGCATCCCTTACTTGTGCGATGTACACGACCGAGATCATCGGTGACATACCAAAGACCGCACTTGATGAGTTGGAGGATGCTATGGGTCGCCATTCCTGTGGAGAGTGTCCGTTCTTTGAAAAACCGACAGACGGAAGAAAGAAGTGGACGATATGCGAACAGGGACACAGAGTGACCAAGGATTCCCGGTGTTGTGCCACTTACTATCAAATGAGAAAGGAGGAGGCGCGTGATATATCCAAAGATCAAAGAGAAGATGCAAGAGTACGATGTGAAGGTCGAGGATGTCGCGGTGTGGCTGAAGGTATCACCGCAAGTGGTGTACGACCGATTCAATGGACGGAGCAAATTCCATCCGTTGGAATGTGAATCTCTGTCGAGATTTTTACACACATCAGTTGATGAGTTATTCAAGGAGGAACGAGATGATAAATGAGATTTTAATGGGACTTTGGAAAATGGGATGGTTTATAGTTCCCTTATTTGGGACATTGATAGTGGGGGCAATCTATGAAAGACGATAAAAGGATCATAGCAGAGTCAATTGATGCCTTAATGGACGAATTGAGGCAAGTGGTGAGGGAAGGCGAGAAACTCACCGACAGGGAGTGGATGTTCTCATACATCCTTGCAGAATTGTCAGCAATATTCAAGGAGGGTCGCGATGTATCTGTGTGCGAATTGTGGCGAGATGTTCGACTTCCCTAATGAGGTCAATGACTTCGTAAGCGAGTATTGGGGTGCGCCTGTGACACATACGACTTGTGTCTGTCCGTCATGCGGTAGTGACGAATTTGACGAGATGGAGAAGTGCTTGATCTGTCGCAATGAATGGGTCGCACCCGGGGAGGAACTGTGCGAGTGTTGTCACGATCTCATCAAGGACATCGGTGACGACATAAGGGCAAAGGCTCGATATGTGAGCCTCAAATATAAATTAGATTATAAGGAGTTTATGAATCATCTTATAGATGAGTTGGAGGAGTTATGACATACGAAGATTTAAAGAAGGTAAACTCCCAACTCAACACGATGGACATTAAAGGAAAAAAGTATGTCCCTGTGAACGAGAGGGTCAAGGCATTTAAGATGCTATACCCCGAAGGCGCGATCGTGACAGAGTTGGTCAAGTATGAGGATGGGGTCATCATCATGAAGGCACTCATCCACCACGAAGGTCGAATCCTCGCGACCGGGTACGCAAAAGAGGTCGAGGGATCATCGAACATCAACAGGACATCAGCACTTGAGAATGCGGAAACATCTGCGGTCGGGCGAGCCTTGGGACTTTTGGGAATCGGCATCGACACAAGTGTCGCCTCATTTGAAGAGGTTACCAACGCGCAGATGTTCAACGAGGCGAACAAACTTGCAACACCGACAGAGAAGGCGGGACTCATAGCAACCGCAAGGGCAAGAGGCATCGAGGTCGAAGAACTCCTCAAGATGGTAGGATTCGACCGAGAAAAGCAACCCGAAGGGATGACCGCGAAACAGTACGGAAAAGCAATGTCAATATTGAATGGAGGAATATGATGTCAACAGGAGAATATATCGACTCCTTACTTGATGAGATAGAGGAGTTAAAAAGGGAACGCGATCTTTATATGAACGAGGGGGGAAACCTTCTCAAGATCGTGTTTGATGCGATCGAAACTCAATCATATATAAACCCTTGGGGAGTGTTCAAATATTTGAAGGCACTTTACCCCAACAGATTCAAGAAAAAGATGGAGTCACTCGATGCACAAGATGACTAAACAGACCGCAATCTCCTCCGCGGTTAGAAATAAAGTCAAGGCAAGGGACGGAGGTCGGTGCATCGTCTGTGGCGCACCCGGACTCCCCAACGCACATTATATTAGACGATCACAAGGGGGACTCGGCATAGAAGAGAACATCGTCACCCTCTGTCCCAAATGCCACCACGACTATGACAATGGATTCCACAGGAAGGAGATTGGTGACTATATCGCGGAATACTTGGAAAGATTCTATCCGGGATTTCCCAACGAAAAACGCAAGTTTAACAAGTATGAATGGCTTGATGTGTAATTTATCAAGAGGAGGATGAAACTCGCTGAAATCAGCGAAAAAAGGCTTATTTATGGGTGTATTCTTAAATATTGATTGTATGGAAGGGATGAAACAATATCCCGACAAATACTTCGACCTTGCGATCGTCGACCCACCATACGGGATAAGCATTAACAACAATATGGGGAGAAGAAAGGGCGACAAAAAGTCGGATTACCCAAAGGCATATTGGGATAAAAAACCAGTTGGCGACGATTACTTTTCTGAACTTTTTAGGGTTAGCAAAAACGCGATTATATGGGGGGGGAACTACTATTCTTTACCGCCAACACCGTGCTTTCTTATTTGGCGAAAACCACAAATAAGCGAAAACGTAACATTTTCAATGTGTGAGTACGCATGGACAAATCTAAAAGGGACATCAAAAGAGTGGATTGGCATGAGCAATGAGAAAGACAGAATACACGCAACACAAAAGCCGATTGCACTTTATAAGTGGATTCTCACCAACTACGCGAAACCCGGGGACGTCATCCTCGACACCCACGTCGGGAGTGCATCATCATTGATCGCTTGCGAGGAGTTGGGATTCGATTATGTGGGATTTGAAATCGACCCCGAGTATTATCAAAAGGCGACACAAAGAATCAATGAATTTAATCAACAAATAAGGATGTTTTAGAATTTATCGAAAGGAGAATGAAACTCGCTGAAATCAGCGAAAAGGCTTATTTATGGGTGTATTTTTAAATATTGATTGTATGGAAGGGATGAAACAATATCCCGACAAATACTTCGACCTTGCGATCGTTGACCCACCATATGGGTCGGGACTTGGTGATTGCGGTGGATGTAAAGGATGGTTTACCAAGTATCGTCAAGACACTCCTCAAAGTGGGGGGGTATTGGGAACGATTCGGGGGCAGATTCGACAAATACCGCGAACAGGACAACGAGGTCGCACTTACTCGGCAACGGAGGGAAATGGACTCGGGGGGGTATCGAAATCGGTAATTGATTGGGATATAGCACCGCCCGAAGAGTACTTCGCTGAATTATGGCGAGTATCAAAAAATCAAATCATATGGGGAGGTAATTATTTTGGACTCCCACCAAATAGGTGCTTTGTGATATGGCGAAAAACGAATGTCCCCCACAATTTCTCAATGGCAATGGCAGAATATGGATGGACATCATTCAACGGCAATTCAAAAGTGTTTGATTATTCAGCCATTGGACAAGAAGGACGATTTCACCCCACGCAGAAACCCATCGCACTATATAAGTGGCTTTTGACCAACTATGCGAAACCCGGTGACATCATCCTCGACACCCATGTCGGGAGTGCATCATCATTGATCGCCTGTGAGGAGTTGGGATTCGATTATGTAGGCTTTGAAATCAACGAAGGATATTATCAAAAGGCAAAGGCAAGGATTGAGGAATTTAATCAGCAAGTACGAATGTTTTAATGATTCACAATTGGGACTACCACAATTTGAATATGGACTTCTCATCAATGTATGAGGGCAATGACCATCCAAGTGACATAGATATGTTTTATCTTTGCAGGGACAACACCCTCATCATAGGAGAGATAAAGAACGAGCGAGGTCACTTCGGTGATGGTCAAAGACGGATGTTGACACGACTCATCAACTCCCACAAAGGAGATGCCATTGGACTTTTTATCATCCACGACAAGTTGTATCAAAATGGCGACAGGGATGTCGATGTCAGCAGATGCCAAGTCAAGGAGTTATACATCAAAGGCGAGGAGGGATGGAGATTCCCGAAACGACCGACCACAGTTAAAGAAGTACTGAATTATTATAAAAGGAGAAACAAATGAACAAATTTGAATTCACAGGAGCAAGGCTCACCAATGATCCCGAGGTCAAGTACACACCGACACAAACCGCGATGTGCAATCTCTTACTCGCGATCGACACAGGATATGGCGAGAAAAAGAGGACAGACTTCCCAAGGGTCACAGTATTCGGCAAGGATGCGGAAAACATCGAAAGATTCTGCGCCAAGGGATTGAGGGTCAATGTGTTCGGGCATATCGAAACAGGGTCATTTAAAAAGGGCGACTCTACAATCTACACTACCAACCTTATATGCGAGCGGATAGAGTTCGTGGACTTTAAGGAGAAGAAGGAGGACATCATCGTCCCGGATTTCAAAGAGATAGACGCAGACATTCCATTCTAAAGGAGGCATCATGGCGAAGTATAGATGTTTGAGTGATGAGATTCTCTTCAACGATAACTTTTTATCACTCCCTGCATCTGCTCGAGACCTATACACATATATCAACCACAAGACAGATGACTTCGGTTTTTGTTGCGAGGTACAGACGATAATGAGAACACTACGAAGCAAACCGAAAGACCTTCAAATGTTAGTTGATAAGCATTACCTCATCAAGTTGGAAGATTGGCTCTATTTGGAAAAGCACTTCTATATCAACAATCGCAACTTGAGGAAGGACAGAATCAAGCCGAGCAACTATGCGGAGTATTTGGAGAGGGTCACCTTAAAAGACAACGGTGCTTATAGTTTGGTAACCAAATGTCAACCAAATGACACCAAACCGCAACCAAATGACGACAAAATGGCGCGTAATACAATACAATACAATACAATACAATCTAATACAATACAATCCAAGGTAATAGAAAGCAAGGACGAGTTGATGTCCGCGTTGAGAGGATAGACTAATGGCAAATAAATTGCCACCCTGTAAGGGGTGTGAGGATAGAGTAGTCGGATGCCATTCTGTATGTGAGAGATACATCACATGGAAGGCAGAAAGGGACGAGTTAAAGAAAGAACTGACCAAGATTGCGATGCAAGAACAGGAACAGAACGACATCGAACGCGATCGCAAGAAGAACATTGCGACCGGGAAGTTTTGGAGGAGTAAGAGGCGAAAGACATGAATGTTGGAGAATATCAAGTGACGATGTTCGATGAGTCAAGGGGGGGCAACGAGTGAGGCGCATAACCTATGACGAGGCAAGACCCTTCCTCATGAATATACATTACGCAAGGAGAATGTGTTGCATCGTATATGCGTTTGGTCTGTTCGTTGACGATGATCTCATCGGGTGCGTGACTTATGGAGTCCTTGCGAGTGAACATCTGTGCAGAGGGATAGCAGGGGACGAGAACAAGTATCGAGTCTTGGAACTGAACAGATTGGTCATATTACCGAAATACAATGGAGGCAATATGGCGAGTTATTTGGTCGCACACTCCCTCAAGATGTTACCCAACAAGACCTTTGTGGTCAGTTATGCCGACACATCGTGGGGTCATGTGGGATATATCTATCAAGCCACCAATTGGCTCTACACAGGATTAAGCGCAAAACGGACAGACACATATCAACCCAATGGACTACACCCAAGGAACTATGATAAAGAGAATCATAGCACATTGAGGCAAACGCGATCACAAAAACACAGATATGTATATCTTGTAGGAGATAAAAGAACAAGACGACAGATGCGAAAAGAGTTGAAGTACAAAGTCTATGACAAATATCCAAAGGGCGACACAGTACATTATAACATTGCCGATCCCAAGCCTGTGAAACCCATCGAGGTGATAGGAGGATGAAATGAGAATCGGTTTGATAGATGCTGACCGAACATCATTCCCGAATCTTGCCTTGATGAAGATATCAGCATATCACAAAAGGCGAGGGGATAAGGTGGAGTGGTGGAACGGACTTCTCACATATGACCGAGTGTACAAGGCAAAGGTATTTGATGACACATACTCGCAAGACATTGAGTGGTGTATAAATGCAGACGAGATCATCACAGGAGGCACAGGGTACGACCTTGAAAACCGACTCCCGGACGAGATTGAGCATATAAGACCCGACTATTCGTTATACGACATCAGCGACACCGCGTACGGATTTTTAACGCGAGGATGTCCGCGTGGGTGTCCCTTCTGCATCGTAAAAAGCAAAGAGGGGGGGCGGTCGCACCAAGTGGCAGAGTTGGGCGAGTTCTACAATGGCGAGAGCAAAATCATATTACTCGACCCAAACATCACCGCATCCCAAGAGTGTGAAAAACTCTTTGATGACCTTATAAAAACAAAGGCTCTCATCGAGTTCAATCAAGGAATCGATGTGCGATTACTGACGGACAAAGGCATCGACCAATTAAACAGAATGAGGCTCAAGATGTTGCACTTCGCGTGGGACAATTATGAGTTTAAGACTTATGAGAAATTGAAACAGATTCGGCAATCCTTGGAATATGATTCGCGATCACTCCGGGTGTATGTGTTGACAAACTTCGGCACAACATTCGACCAAGACCTTGAGAGGGTCATCAAGTTGAGGGAGTTGGACTATGATCCGTATGTAATGATATATGACAAGCCACACGCACCCAAGAAGGTCAAACAGTTGCAAGGATGGGTAAATAACAAAAGGATTTGGCGCACGATCGGGGACTTCAACGAGTACCGACCGAGCCATCGAGGAGGCTGAAATGATAGCATACAAAAGAGATATAAAATGCGCGGACTTTGAGGCGCGTATAAGAAAAGCCATAACAGAGGTGGACGATATGAAACACGCGACACCACAGGCAAAGAAGGAAGTATATGATCTTTTGATAAGAATGAGGGATGACCTTATAAGATGGGAGGAGATATCCATCGAGATTCCCGAGTTCTTAAGGAGGGAAACACGATGAAAATGGCTGAAAACTGTGCCTTATATCGATGCGAAAAGCACGAAGAGGACGGAATCAAGTGGAAGGATGAATACTGTGACGGATTGGACGACCCCATCTGCAAGTGCAAGGTAATCTGTCCATTCTATAAGTCAAAGAATCATTGGAGAGCCGTCACAGTTAGAAAGCAGACTCAATATGTGAGGATAGAATGAAGAGATATTTGGAACGATACAAGATAGCACTCCAAAGGGTGCGACAATATGAGGAGAGGGTCAAGATGATCTCGTCATTTTTAAAAGGACTCGATATGGACGGACAACCAAGGGGAACGAACATCGGGAAACCTACTGAGGAGATCGCAATCAACCTCGCCTTATTAAAAGAGCAACTGACATACGCAAAGGCAGAAGCCGAGGAGATACGGCAGGAGATAGCCTCCGAGATTGACAAGATGGAAAATGTCAAATACAAGGAGTTGTTATATTCAAGATATGTTCTTCTTCTTCCTTGGTCGCAGGTAGCGAAGAGACTCGATGACCTGCGTCCGGGGAAAGAGTACGAACTGAAGTCCGTTATTGGCTATATGCACCGCAGAGCCTTGAAAGAGTTTGAGGAGGTACATGATGAGTTGTAGTAAATGGCGATACACCGAAGAATGTGAAGGCAGATCGTGTCCCGGGGATTGCGATTGTTGTGATTTTGATCCCGATGAGGTAACCATCACACCGCCAACGGTGGATTATAAATGGGAGGAGTTTGACGATGATTTATAAGGAGAATGATATGGAATTGAAACTCGAAAGAAAACCACAGAAACACAGAGCCATCGTAATTGATTCGTTGCTGAATAGTATCGAGTATGAAATCAAAGAAGAAGGCAAGGCAGAGGATATACTTGAACTTATCATCGACATAAGAAACACCGCAGACAGAATCATCAAGTTATTAAAAGGAGAATGATATGGGAGTATATATCAAGAATAAAGATATGCCAAAGAGTTGTGGAGAATGTGAATTTAATTATAATCTTGAGGGCGGTAGTTATGAATGGTGGGAGTGCGTTATTCTTCACGATGATATAAACCAATTTGATACAAGGCGAACAGATTGCCCACTTATCGAGATACCCACACCGCATGGACGACTTATTGATTGGGATGCATTCAATAGCAAATTAGAGATACAGTACGCAGGGGGCAGAGGCAAAACCCTCGCACCGACCATATTGGAGGAAGAGCCATGATGGGAAAGATAGGATTGATCATACTTGGGATAGTTGTCGGCATAGTCGCCATACTGATCCTCATCCCGGTGTTCGCGTTCGTTGTAAATTACGCAAAGTGGTGGGAGTACACCATCGAGGAGATCATGGAGGAGAGAGCGCAGAAAAAAGAGCAGAAAGAAATTGACAAATTTAAAAGAAATTTATGATTTGGGATATAACTATACATCACATATATGATATATGTTAAGTGTCAAGAAAAGGCAATCATTGACAAAACCTTCCTTAAAAATCTCAATATCATTACCCCTTACCGAGAGCCACTCAAAACGAGTGGCTTTTGCATTATAAAAAAATTATGAAAAAATAAAACGGAGGATAAAATGATCAATTGGTTTGATATGCCCGCAGAAGGGTTAAGCAACGGAGGACAATTCGAGGTCAAGGAACTCGAGGTCACAGAGAATGGAACATACGAAGAAAAAGGCGAAATGTATAACAAAGTAGTCGTCAATGTCGAAGGTGGCGGTGGGTCAAGTGATTTTAGTACGGCAGAAGTGACGGTCAACGGTAAGCCTACCTTTTTTGTTGCGGAAGTCGCGTCATTAACAGAAAATGGCTTGCAAGGTACGTGCAGGAAATCTCCATCGGAAAACAGTTTCACAGTGGTGCTATATCAGGGCTCAACTATTATGCAAGGCGTAAAAGGAATAACACCGAGTTTTAGTATACCTGCAGATGAAACTAATATAATACTTGATGAATCTAACGGTTGGTACGTTATTACAGGTGATTGCACCATAACCATCTCATAGCACTTAAATGAGAGACTTCGCAAGGGGATTCTACAACTCCAAGCAATGGAGAGATTGCCGAGAGGCATTCGCAAGAAGTAAAAGATATTTATGCGAGGATTGTCTTGCAAAAGGGATAATGACTCCGGGAGAGATCGTGCATCACATCACACCATTGACTCCCGAGAATATTGGCGACCCAACCATCGCATTGAGTTTCAACAACTTGAGATTGGTGTGTCGCAAGTGTCACGCAGAAGAACACAAACACAGAGAACGGAGAT
>Ga0326513_10000968_pt1 | contig 23679 bp, 14 predicted proteins | sample 2_2465_0518_D_FD_203654 | JGI IMG/M metagenome (GOLD analysis project Ga0326513, IMG submission 203654) | Bovine rumen microbial communities from UC Davis, California, United States - 2_2465_0518 | ecosystem: Host-associated > Mammals > Digestive system > Stomach > Rumen | place: USA... | reverse complement strand
TGGATGCTGGGACCCCGAATCGGCAAGTACGACCGGGACGGCAAAGTCAGGGCGATTCCCGGACACAACATGATGGCAGTGGCGCTGGGCGTCTTTATTTTGTGGTTCTGCTGGTTCGGATTCAACGGCGGCTCTACCGCTTCCATGGCGGACAGCGCAGATGCTTTCCACGCATCTCTGGCATTCATGAATACGAACCTGGCGGCAGCGGTCGCGACTGTCGTGACGATGATCTTTACCTGGGTACGTTATGGCAAGCCCGACGTTTCCATGACGCTCAACGCGGCGCTGGCAGGACTTGTGGCGATCACCGCAGGCTGCGACTGTGTGAGCCCCTTCGGAGCCTTTATCATCGGTCTCGTAGCTGGTTTTCTGGTAGTTTTCTCGGTTGAATTTTTTGACTCCGTTGCCAAAATTGATGACCCCGTAGGTGCGGTCTCCGTACATATGGTAAACGGGATCTGGGGTACCCTTGCAGTAGGGCTGCTCAGTACAGGCGAGAACGGCGTTATGAAGGGCCTGTTCTACGGCGGCGGCATGAAGATGTTTGCTGTGCAGGCACTCGGCATCCTCGCGATCGATTCTTACGTGCTGATCACGATGTTTATTGTTTTTAAACTGATCGACAAGGTGATCGGCCTCAGAGTTCCGGCCGATGTGGAAATTGATGGCCTGGATATTCACGAACACGGCCTTGCAAGCGCATATTCCGGCTTTGCGGTGAGCGACGTCACGAACATGGTCATGGACGTAAACGAGAACACAGATCTGGGCGAGGGCGAGTACGAGAAGGCAACCTCAGAGCAGGTCGCAGCAGCGGTCAAGGTTCACAGGGAGACTGTGGATGGCGCAGGTATCAGCGCCGCAGAGCTTGACACCGGCATGCACAAGGTCGCCATTATCTGCAGGCTGAGCAAGTTTGACGAACTCAAGCACGCGCTGAACGAGCTGGGCGTTACCGGCATGACAATGACGCAGGTCATGGGCTGCGGTATTCAGAAGGGCTCTGAGGAGCGCTACAGAGGCGCGGTTGTGGATTCCACACTGCTTCCGAAGGTCAAGGTTGAAGTCATCGTCTCCCAGATTCCTGTGGAGAGCGTCATTGAAGCCTCCAAGAAGGCTCTGTACACCGGCCACATCGGTGACGGCAAGATCTTCGTTTACAACGTAATGAAGGTTGTAAAGGTCAGAACCGGCGAGGAAGATTTTGACGCGCTGCAGGATGTAGAGTAAGGAGTGGAGATACCTCTGAGGTGGTTTATCCCCCTGGGTGTGTATGAACTACCCCAGAGGTCGTGTAGTGTTTACCAGAGGTCGTTTAATACTCAAAAATAAAAACACGTATAATTGTATACAAAATGGTGTTGACATTCATCCCCATCCATGTATAATAATGTCTCAAAGGCAAAGGTGTCTTAACAGACGGTGACGACCGTCTTGTTAGGGCACCTTTGCTTTTTTGTTTTAATAATTCAAAACAATCAATTTCCCTCGAACAGGTGAAAGGTAAGGAGGAAAGTTTGAAAGTCCGCTTTAAAGAGCCGAACTTTCAAACACGAATTGATGCCGAAGCGTCATCAATTCGTTATCGCATCGGCGAATCTTAAATTCGCCTCGCGGTCTCAGCGCAAAGCGCTTCTACAAGGAGGTAATCATGAACATCCCCGAAATCTACGCAAGCATGGTATTTAATGACAAAGTCATGCGGGAGCGTCTCCCGAAGGATATATACAAGGCGGTGCGAAAGACCAGCAAGAACGGCACACACCTTGAGCTGGACGTGGCGAATACGGTCGCTGCAGTCATGAAGGAATGGGCGATCGAGAAGGGCGCGACCCACTTCACGCACTGGTTCCAGCCGATGACCGGCCTGACCGCTGAGAAGCATGACGGTTTCATTTCTCCCACCGAGGACGGCGGAGTGATCATGGACTTCTCCGGCAAGGAGCTCGTCAAGGGCGAGCCGGATGCATCCAGCTTCCCGTCAGGCGGCCTCAGAGCTACCTTTGAAGCCCGCGGCTACACCGCTTGGGATCCCAGTTCACCCGCATTCGTCAAGGACGGATCGCTCTACATCCCGACAGCGTTCTGCTCTTACGGCGGCGAGGCACTGGATAAGAAAACACCACTTCTGAGGTCCATGGAAGCCCTCTCAGACGCAGCTGTCAAAGTATTGCATCTTCTGGGCGACACCGAGGTATCCCACGTTGATACCACAGTGGGCTCAGAGCAGGAATACTTCCTGATCGAAAAAGATCTTTATAAGAAGAGAAAGGACCTTCTCCTGACAGGCCGCACGCTGATGGGAGCGCCGGCGCCTAAAGGACAGGAGATGGAGGATCACTATTTTGGCGTACTTAAGCCGAAGGTGTCCGAATATATGCACGAGCTGGACAAGGAGCTCTGGGAGCTCGGTGTTCCGGCCAAGACCAAGCACAACGAGGTCGCTCCTTCCCAGCACGAGCTGGCACCGGTCTTTGAGACGGCGAACGTCGCAGTCGACCACAACCAGCTGACCATGGAAGTGATGAAGAAGGTCGCCGACAAGTTCGGTTACGCGTGCTTGCTGCACGAGAAGCCCTTTGAGGGGATCAACGGATCGGGCAAGCACAACAACTGGTCCATCGGAACCGATACAGGCGTCAACCTACTCGATCCCGGCAAGAAGCCCGGCCAGAACCTCAGATTCCAGGTCTTCCTGGTGGCGGTCATCGCAGCGGTTGATGAGTATCAGGAAGTGCTCAGAATTTCCGTAGCGACTGCAGGAAACGACCACCGTCTCGGCGGAAACGAGGCACCGCCCGCGATCATCTCTATTTTCGTAGGCGACGAGCTCGACAAAGTTCTTACATCCATCGAGGAAGGTACCTCCCTGAAGGGCGGCGGCAAAACACAGATGGGCATGGGCGCGCATGTGCTGCCTCACATCATGAGAGACACCACGGACCGCAACCGCACATCGCCGTTTGCTTTTACCGGCAACAAGTTCGAGTTCCGTATGCCCGGCAGCTCCCTGTCAGTGGCAAACCCGAACATTGTGCTCAACACCGCGGTCGCCGACCAGCTGTCCTATATGTTTGACAGGCTGTGCGATGTGGACCCCGCAGGTATGGAGCATGCAGTCCATGAGCTCCTTCGCGAGATGCTCATTAAGCACAAGAGGATCCTGTTCAACGGAAACGGCTACACAGAAGAGTGGGTTGAAGAAGCCGGGCGCAGAGGTCTTGCAAACCTCGTATCCCTCCCGGATGCAATGCCTTACTTCATTGATGAAAAGAGCATCGGTCTTTTCACCAGACACGGTATCTTCACCAAAGAAGAGATCTATTCCCGCTATGAGATCCTTCTCGAAAACTATGCCAAAACAGTGCACATCGAAGCTCTTACTCTCATGGAAATGGTTCGTAAGGACTTCACGACAGGCCTTGTCCGCTACATGAAGGACGTCACCACTGAGGCGCTCAAGAAGAGAGATCTTCTCCCGGGCAGCAAGTGCAGCTATGAGAGCGAGATCCTCAAGACCCTCGACGATACCAGCGAGCAGATCGTCTATGCGATGAACAAGCTGGCGGAGGACACGGCGAAGGCTGAGGAGATCGAGGATATCCTCGCAAAGGCAAAATACTATCACGAGACCATCCTGGTCGAGATGGACGAGCTCCGCAGCTGGACAGACCGCGCCGAGGCGATCATCCCGGATGAGTACCTGCCGTATCCGACTTACGAGAGGATGCTGTTCTCGCTCAGATGACGACCTCTGGGGTGGTCTGGACCTCTGGGGTTGCGGATATGAATTGAACAGACAGAACAGATGACCTCTGGGGTAGTTTGCAACACTGGCAGCGATCGACCTCTGGGGTGGTCTGGATACCGAAAGGCAGGGGATCACCCCTTAAAGGTGTGATTCCTTCCCCCAAGGAATGGCGGGATCACATCTGCTTTGCAGGTGTGATCCCAAAATGAAATCAACAAGCAACCTCTGGGGTAATTCGTGGACCGATGTCCACGGATTACCCCAGAGGTAGGTTGTAAGTCAGGACATATTTAGCAGGCGACCCCAGAGGTCGCCCGGAAAACTGGAAAGCTGAAATAGCAGGCGACCCCAGAGGTCGCCCGAAAACCGGAAAGCTGAAAATAACAAGCGACCCCAGAGGTCGCTTGCTGGAGGATAACAAAATGTGGTACATGCAGGAGCATGATGCCTGTGGCATCGGAAGCATCGTAAATATCGACGGAAGAAAGGACCACAGGGTACTGGATGATGCTCTTCACATCGTGGAGAAGCTCGAGCACAGGGCCGGCAAGGACGCCACCGGTGAGGTGGGCGACGGCGTCGGCATCCTGACCCAGATCTCGCACAAGTTCTTCAAAGAAGCGGCGAAGGAAGCCGGCATCGCGATCGGCGGCGAAGGAGACTACGGCATCGGCATGTTTTTCCTGCCGCAGGAGACCCTCAAGCGAACCTTCGCGATGCGTATGTTTGAGGTCATTGCGAACAAGAGCGGCATGGAGATCCTGGGCTGGCGCGACGTCCCGGTACACGAGGAGATCCTCGGCAAAGTCGCGGTCGACTGCATGCCCTACATCTCTCAATGTTTTGTCGGAAGGCCCGCGGGAATAGAGAAAGGCCTCGAATTTGACCGCAGGCTCTACGTGATCCGCAGGGAGTTCGAACAGAGCTCTGAGGACACCTACATCTGCTCGCTCTCCTCGAGGACCATCGTCTATAAGGGCATGTTCCTGGTGGGGCAGCTCCGCCGATTCTACGACGACCTGCAGTCGAAGAGCTATGAGGCCGCGATCGCGATCGTGCACTCCCGCTTCTCGACGAACACCATGCCCTCCTGGCACCGCGCGCACCCCTACCGCATGATCGCCCACAACGGCGAGATCAACACGATCCGAGGCAACATCGACAGGATGCTCGCGAGAGAAGAGACCATGACAAGCCCTGTTATGGAACAGGATATTGACAAAATATTCCCCGTCGTCGACCGCAGCGGCTCCGATTCCGCGATGCTCGACAACACCCTGGAATTCCTCTATATGAACGGCATGCCCCTGGCGCTCGCCATGATGGTCATCATCCCCGAGCCCTGGAAGCACAACACCTTCATGAGCGAGGACAAGAAGGATTTCTACCACTACTACGCCACGATGATGGAGCCCTGGGACGGCCCTGCGGCCATCCTCTTCTCCGACGGTGAAGTTCTGGGCGCGACCCTGGACAGAAACGGCCTGCGCCCCTCCAGATACTACATCACCGATGACAACCGTTTGATCCTGGCCTCAGAGGTCGGTGTCCTGGACATCGAGCCGCAGCACATTGTCAAAAAAGCGCGCCTCGAGCCGGGCCGCATCCTCCTGGTGGATACGAAGCAGAAGAGGATCATCTCCGACGAGGAGTGCAAGTCCTATTATGCCGGCAGAAGCCCCTACGGCGAATGGCTTGACAGAAATCTCCTTCACCTGGCGAACCTCGAGATCCCCAACCGCAAGATCCCGGTCCACTCCCAGCAGATGAGAGACCGCCTCTACAAGGTTTTCGGCTATACCTATGAGGACGTGAAGGACGAGATCCTCCCCATGGCGGAAAACGGCGTGGAGCCCACTCTTTCCATGGGACATGACGCTCCTTTGGCAGTGCTTTCCAAGGCCCATCAGCTGCTGTTCAACTACTTCAAGCAGCTCTTCGCGCAGGTCACGAACCCGCCGATCGACTCCCTCAGGGAGAAAATAGTGACCGACACCACGGTCTACATCGGTTCGGACGGCGATCTTTTGCAGGAAAAGAGCGCAAACTGCACAGTTCTGGAAGTCAACAACCCGATCCTTACGGGCGTCGACCTCCTCAAGATCAGGAATCTGGACAAGCCCGGATTCCGCACCAAGACGGTCTCGCTTCTCTTTTATAAGAACACTTCCCTGGAGAGGGCGATGGACCAGCTCAATATTGCGGTGGACCGCGCTGCCGCTGCAGGTGCGAACATCATAATCCTCTCAGACAGGGGCGTGGACGAGAACCACGTTCCCATCCCGTCCCTGCTTGCGGTGTCCAGCGTGGAGCAGCACCTGGTCCGCACGAAAAAGCGCACAGCCGTATCCCTGATCCTGGAGAGCGGCGAGCCCAGAGACGTCCATCAGGTCGCGACGCTCCTCGGCTTTGGCGCCAGAGCCATCAACCCTTATCTGGCCCACGAGTGCATTGGTGAACTGATCGAGCTCGGTATTTTGGACAAGGATTATCATACGGCAGTGGAAGATTACAACCACGCCCTTCTGTATGGCGTTGTCAAAATAGCGGCCAAGATGGGCATTTCCACACTGCAGTCCTACCAATCGGCGCGTATCTTTGAGGCCATCGGACTTGGCAAAGAAGTGATCGACCGCTACTTTACCGGCACAGTGAGCCGCGTCGGCGGCATCGGCATCAAAGAGATCGAGGAGGGCGTCGCCTTCCGGCACGATCACGCCTTTGATCCTCTGGGGTTGGGTGTCGATGAGACGCTGGACTCCGTCGGGTTCCACTACCTCAGAAGTGGTAAGGACAAAGAAGACCATATGTACAGCCCGGAGACGATCATCTCCCTGCAGAGGGCTGTAAGAACTGATTCCTACGAGAAATTCAGGGAATACACAGATCTGGTTGATGATGAGAAGAGACCGCATACCCTCAGAGGTCTGCTGGAATTCGTTCCGGCGGGTGATCCTGTTCCAATCGAAGAAGTGGAGCCTGCAGCTGAGATCGTAAAACACTTCAAGACCGGCGCCATGAGCTACGGGTCTCTGTCGGCGGAAGCCCACGAGACCCTGGCCATCGCGATGAACTCCATCGGAGCCCGCTCCAACACCGGAGAAGGCGGCGAGATGACGGACCGGTTCGGAACGATCAGAAACAGCAAGATCAAGCAGGTCGCCTCCGGGCGCTTCGGCGTCACGAGCGCGTATCTGTGCAGTGCGGAGGAGATCCAGATCAAAATGGCTCAGGGAGCCAAGCCCGGAGAGGGCGGACACCTTCCCGGCCGCAAAGTATATCCCTGGGTCGCTCAGACGAGATATTCGACCCCCGGGGTAGCTCTGATCTCACCGCCGCCCCATCACGATATTTATTCAATTGAGGATCTGGCGCAGCTGATCTACGATCTCAAGAATGCCAACAGATCCGCGAGGATCAACGTCAAGCTTGTTTCGGAGGCAGGCGTAGGCACCATCGCATCCGGTGTGGCAAAAGCGGGTGCACAGGTGATCCTGATCTCCGGTTACGACGGAGGGACCGGCGCCGCACCCGGCAGCTCCATCCACAATGCGGGCCTTCCCTGGGAGCTGGGCCTCTCTGAGGCGCACAGATGCCTCACAGAGAACGGCCTCCGCGACAGAGTGGTCCTGGAGACAGACGGCAAGCTCATGAGCGGAAGAGATGTCGCGATCGCGGCACTTCTGGGGGCGGAGGAATTCGGCTTTGCCACAGCTCCGCTGGTATGCCTTGGCTGCATGATGATGCGCGTCTGTTCAAAAGATACCTGCCCTGTGGGAATCGCCACCCAGAACAAGGACCTCAGAGTTCGGTTCTGCGGAAAGCCCGAACACGTCACCCGCTTCATGCTGTTCATCGCTGAGCAGGTCAGGGAGATCATGGCGAAGATGGGCTTCAGGACCATGGCGGAGATGACGGGACGCACAGACTGCCTCAGAGTTCGCAGGGAACTTATTACAGACAGGGCTTTTAAGGTGGACATGAGGGAGATTTTGGGAGAGGCTCCCTTGCCCGTTTTGTCTGAGAGTGACAAAGCCTGCGGCGGCTACGGCCTGTACGCCCCCAAGAATCTCTACGATTTCCAACTTGAAAAGACGCCGGATATGGCGGTGCTGATGCCTGCTTTCGCAGAGGGCCTGGACAAAGGGACCGGAGAGGCACCTCAGAGCTCTGCCTCTCAGACCTCTGAGGTGGGCAGCCTCAATGCCGCTCAGACCTCTGAGGTGGATAATTTCAATATCGGGCAGTACGAGAAATCGCTCAAGGTTTCCTCCACGGACCGCGCGTTCGGAACGATCCTGGGCTCGGAGATCACCAAGCGGTTCGGCAACACCCTGAAGGACGATACCTTTGTGGTGCACGCAGAGGGCGGCGGCGGACAATCTTTTGGCGCGTTCCTGCCCAAGGGACTCACGATCCGGCTCACGGGCGACGCCAACGACGGATTTGGCAAAGGATTGTCAGGCGGCAAGCTGGTCCTTGTGCCCGATGAGCGCAGCAGCTTTGAGGCCAGTGAAAATATCATCCTCGGAAACGTCGCTCTTTACGGCGCGACGGCCGGCAAGGCATACATCTGCGGTATCGCAGGCGAGCGCTTCTGCGTCAGGAATTCCGGCGCGATCGCGGTGGCGGAGGGCTGCGGCGACCACGGCCTGGAGTATATGACCGGCGGCAGGGCAGTCATCCTCGGAGGTACCGGCAAGAACTTTGCGGCAGGCATGAGCGGCGGCATCGCCTATGTGCTCGACATCGACCACAGCCTGTACCGCAGGATGAACAAAGACATGGTTTCTCTTCAGGAACTGACGGAAAAATACGAGATCGCTGAGCTTAGCGATATTTTGACAGATTATGTTAAGGAGACCGGGTCCAAGCTCGGAAGGAAAGTGTTAGATAGCTTCGAGGCGTATATCCCCTATTTCAAGAAGGTCGTGCCCAATGACTATCAGCGGATGCTGACGGCCATCAGCAGGAATGAGGAACAGGGAATGCCGTACGACAGTGCGGTGCTCGAGGCGTTTAAGGAAGTTACGGGAAGCTGAGGTGCGGCTATGGGAAAACCTACAGGATTTCTGGAGTATTCCAGGCAGAACAATATTGACAGAGAGCCGCTGGAGCGGCTGTCGGACTACAAGGAGTTCCACATTCCGCTCGGCGCAGAAGAGAGGAGAAAGCAGGGAGCCCGCTGCATGAACTGCGGTGTTCCGCTCTGCCAGAGCGCGATCAGGCTCAGCGGCATGGTGACCGGCTGCCCCCTCCACAATGTGATCCCGGAGTGGAACGACCAGATCTACTCGGACCACATGCACCACGCGCTGTCGAGGCTCCTCAAGACCAGCAATTTCCCGGAATTCACCGGCAGGGTCTGTCCGGCGCTGTGCGAAAAAGCGTGCATATGCGGCATGAACGATGATCCGGTCACGATCCACGACAATGAGCTGTTCATCATTGAGACGGCCTTTCAGAAGGGCTGGATGCAGCCCCGGATCCCCGCGAAGCGCAGCGGCAAAAAAGTGGCCGTCATCGGCAGCGGTCCCTCCGGTCTTGCGGCGGCGGACCAGCTCAACCACAGAGGTCACACGGTGACGGTCTTTGAGCGCGACGACAGGATCGGCGGCCTTCTGATGTACGGGATCCCGAATATGAAACTTGATAAATCGGTCATCGAGCGCCGGAAAAAGCTGATGGAGGCGGAAGGGGTGGTCTTCCGCACCGGCTTTAATGTGGATGCAGCCACTGCACCTGAGATACTGGAATCTTTTGACGCAGTGGTTCTGGCCTGCGGTGCCAAAAAAGCGAGATCCCTTTCGGTCAGCGTAAGGGAGACCTCGACCTCTGGGGTGGCTTCGACCTCTGGGGTAGTTGGCGGGGCGGCTTCGACCTCTGGGGTGGCTGGGGCCTCTGGGGTAGTTTCGACCTCTGGGGTGTCTGCTTCCGATGAGCCAGTCTCCGCAGAGCAGGTCAAGGGCGTACGGTTTGCCGTGGATTTCCTGACGGATAACACGAAGAGAGTGCTCTCGGGAAGTAAGGAAGTGCGCGGAACAGCCAAGCGCAAACATGTCGTGATCGTCGGGGGCGGCGACACCGGCAACGACTGCATCGGAACGGTCCTCAGACAGGGCTGCGCCAGTGTTACGGCACTGGAGATGATGCCCGCTCCGCCGGTGGTGAGAACGCCCTCTAACCCCTGGCCGGAATGGCCCAAGGTGCTCAAGACCGACTACGGCCACGAGGAGGCTATCGCCAGATTTGGGCACGATCCGCGCGTGTTCAGCACGACCGTTAAGGAGCTGATCACCAAAAACGGCAAGCTCAAGAAGATCAAAACAGTGCAGGTTCGCTTCGTGAACGGCAAGCTCACAGAGGTAGAAGGGAGCGAGAAGACTATTCCCTGCGATCTGCTTCTGATCGCTGCAGGATTCCTTGGTTGCGAGCCCTACACGGCAGAAGCCTTTGGCGTCCGGATCGGCGAGCGGGGCAAAATAGCGACAGCCGGCGGTCCTGACCATTATCAGACAAATGTCGACAAGGTCTTCACTGCGGGAGATATGCACCGGGGCCAGTCCCTGGTGGTCTGGAACATCGTGGAAGGACGCGGCTGTGCCAGAGAAGTAGACGAATTCCTGATGGGATACACGTCCTTAAGGGAACAATAATGATCCGGCTTTTCGGATTCGGAGAACTTATCGGAAGTCACGTTATAAGCGTGGCTTCCGTTTAGTGCGGTATAGGACATTTGGTTTATTGCGGTTTGATCGTTTGGCGTGACAAAGGTTAATTAGTGAGTTTTTTAGCGAGATTTGAGGAGAAAAAATATGACCAAATATGTATTTGTGACAGGAGGCGTTGTCTCCGGTCTGGGCAAAGGAATCACAGCAGCATCCCTTGGGCGCCTGCTCAAGGCCCGGGGTTACAAGGTGACCATGCAGAAATTTGACCCGTATCTCAATATCGATCCGGGCACGATGAACCCCATCCAGCACGGCGAAGTCTTCGTAACGGACGACGGCACAGAGACCGACCTGGACCTTGGCCATTACGAGCGATTCATCGACGAGAGCCTCGACCACAATTCCAACGTCACCTCCGGCAAAATATACTGGTCAGTCCTTAGCAAGGAGCGCCGGGGCGATTACGGCGGCGGTACTGTACAGGTCATTCCTCACGTCACGAACGAGATCAAGAGCAGATTCTACGTGGAACCGGACACCCCAGAGGTCTCAGGTACCCCAGAGGTCTCCAAGCCGGGCTCCGACACGATCGCCATCATTGAGGTGGGCGGCACTGTCGGCGATATCGAATCCCAGCCAATTTACGAGGCGATCCGCCAGTTCATGCAGGAAAAGAAGCCCGGGACCTGCTGCATGATCCATGTGACCCTGATGCCCTATCTGCACGGCTCTGAGGAGCTCAAGACCAAGCCCACTCAGGCCAGCGTCCGCGAGCTGCAGAGGATGGGGATCCGGGCTGACATCATCGTATGCCGGTCGGAGCTCAAGATACCCCAGAGCTTGAAGGACAAGATCGCGCTGTTTTGCAATGTACCTGTGACACACGTCATTGAGAACCTCAACGCCAATTCGATTTATGAAGTTCCTCTGATGATGGAGGACGAGCACCTCGCGCAGACTGTGTGCGAGTGCCTGCGGATCCCCTGCCCGGAGCCGCATCTGGAAGACTGGATCAAGATCATCAGCGCGGAGCGGAATCCGAAGGCCAAGGTGACGATCGCTCTTGTGGGAAAATATACCCAGCTCCACGATTCTTACCTGAGCGTAGTGGAGGCGCTGCATCACGGCGGTTTCGCCAATGAGGCGGAAGTGGATATCAGGTGGGTGGACTCTGAGGAACTGGAGAAGGGCCCGGAGTACCTTGAGGCAGAGCTTAAGGGCATCGACGGAATGATCATTCCGGGAGGCTTTGGAAATCGCGGCACAGAAGGCATGATCCTGGCGGCGCAGTATGCGAGGGAGAAAGGGATACCGTTTCTGGGTATATGTTTTGGCATGCAGATGGCGCTGGTGGAGTTTGCCCGCAATGTTGCCGGCTGGAAAGATGCCGACAGCGCGGAATTTGATTCTGAGACGACGCACCCCGTCATTGACCTTATGCCCGAGCAGAAGGGCGTGACACAGCTCGGGGGTACGATGCGCCTCGGCGCGTATCCTTGCGTGCTGAAGCCGGGTACGCTCGCTCACAAGCTGTACGGCAAGGATGAGATCCTTGAGAGACATCGCCACCGCTACGAAGTAAATAACGAGATGCGGGACGAGCTGATGGCAGCGGGCCTGACCTTCTCGGGCGTATCGCCGGACGGCAGGATCGCGGAGATCATCGAATGGGATCTGCATCCCTACTATATCGGGATCCAGTCCCATCCGGAGTTCCTCTCCAGGCCTAACAGGGCGCACCCGCTGTTTGCGGGGCTGATCGAGGCGGCGCTCCGGCTCAGGACCTCTGAGGAGGCCGTCTGAGGCCAAACTACCCCAGAGGTATCGACACCCCACCCCAGATCAAGCTACCCCAGAGGTCAAGCTACCCCAGAGGTCGGCTTGCGAGAGCGGCCCCAGAGACCGCCAGACGAATATTTAACACTGCAATACAGTAGTGCGAAAAAGTTTTTTCAATTAATATGTAGACAAAAATACGTTTTTTTATATACAATACACCATGGTGCCTGTAATATGAGCCGATACCCCAGAGGTACCAACACCCAGAGGTACCAACACCATGGTGATACTGAAACACACGGAGGAATAGATGAGAACCTACGAAGAACTGTTGGAATTCATAGAAGAAGAGAATGTGGAGTTTATCCGTCTGGCATATTTTGACGCGTTTGGAAGGCAGAAGAATATTGCTATCATGTCGGGAGAGCTGGAGCGCGCGATGCGCTACGGGATCTCGATCGACGGGAGCGCGATCGCGGGATTCGACGCGGATATTCGCAGCGACCTGTTTTTGAGGCCGGACCCCTCCACATTGGACATTGTGCCCTGGAGACCGACAGTGGGCAGAGTGTGCCGTATGTTCTGCGACATCTGCTATCCGGACGGTACGCCCTTTGAGCATGACACGAGAAAGATGCTCAAGGACGCGGTGAAGGCCGCCGCGGAAGCGGGCGTCGATGTCAAGTTCGGGGCGGAGATGGAGTTTTATGTTTTCTGCCGCGATGAGAACGGAAAGGTGACAGACAGGCCGATCGACCAGGCCGGATATATGGATGTTGAGCCCCTGGACGGAGGAGAGAACCTTCGCAGGGATATTTGCTACGCGCTGGTCGAAATGGGGATCACCCCAGAGTCCTCTCACCACGAGAGGGGACCGGGGCAGATGGAGATCGATTTCCGATACAGCGATCCGGTCAGGGCTGCGGACAACACTTCCACAGTGAAGTGGGCGATCCGTTCGATCTGCGCGTCCGGCGGGTATTACGCTGATTTCACACCCAAGCCCCTTCGCGGCAAACCCGGCAGCGGCATGCACTTCAATATTTCTGTGCATAACCGCCACAAGGATGACGAGAGAGACTATACGGATGCTTTTATGGCAGGCATTCTCAAGTATATCCGTGAGATCACTCTTTTCCTCAATCCGTATACGTCTTCCTACGAGAGATTCGGCAGAATGGAGGCGCCCCGTTATGTCAGCTGGGCATTCCAGAACCGCTCCCAGCTTATCCGCATCCCGGCCGATCCTTCGGGAAGAAGGCGCATTGAGCTGCGCTCCCCTGATTCGGGAGCCAACCCTTATTTGGCCTTTGCATTGCTCATCTACGCGGGGCTTGAGGGCATCAAAGAAGATCTTGAGCCGCCGGTTCCCATGGATGTCAATCTCTACAAAGCTGACAAAACAGTGACCAATAAACTGGACAAGCTCCCCGAGACGAGAGATGAAGCGGCGAGGATCGCTGCTGAAAGTGAATTTGTGAGGCGGTATGTTCCGTCGGCGTGTCTGGAGGCATACATAGATGAAAAGGAAATATAAAGCCTGCCGCGTACTTGCAGCGGCAGGGAACGAATCCGGCGTGAGCGCGATCCAGAAAGCGCTGCGCGGGGTCGCTTCCCGCGAGGAATTAACGGTCTCGCAGGCTTTCACTATTTCCCAGGTGCGGCAGAAGATCTCACCCTATACCGGAGCGGACCCGGTGGATATCATGATCCTCAAGCTCCCGCTCGAGGACGAATCCGGGATTGAGCAGATTTTGGACATGGCCGGCAAAAACAGCCATTTACAGACTGTTTTGATGGTTCGGAGAGAAGCCTACGAGCAGATCTCTTACCGGTGCCGGAATTCCCAGATCTTCGTGATCTCACTCCCCGTGCAGATGCAGATCCTGTCGGAGGCCGTCCGCTTCATGCTGGCCATGAGCCGCGGGATCGCGGACCGGGACGACGAAGTGATGCGCCTGCGCAAGAAGCTCAGCGAGGTCGGCTATATCACGAAGGCCAAATGTCTTCTGATCCAGTACCGGGGAATGACCGAGGAGGACGCGCATTATTACCTTGAGCGCAAGGCGATGGACCGCTGCGTCGGCAAAAAAGAGATCGCCCTGGAGATCATCAATATGGCCGAGACGCAGGGGACGGTATAACGGCGTGCGCCGCGCTTACCTGGCCTGCGCGCTTTTAGGACCTGCGCTTTCCGGACCTGAGGGATGATGTGATGGCAAATTTGATCAAAAAAATACTGGCGACAGGTTCCTGTAAAGCCTCGCGCGCCGCGCTTCGTCTGATGCACAGAGGCGGAACGGCCTTTCCCGGAAAGGCGGCTATGTTCTGGGCGGACGATATTTTGGCGGATGCGTCGGAGGGCGTAACGACGATCATAGTCACAGGAACAAACGGGAAAACGACAACCTGCCGCATACTGGAGCATGCGCTGCGCGCGGCGGGAAAAGACCCCCTGGCAAACAGATCAGGGGCCAACCTGCTGTCCGGGATCACCGCGGAATTCGTGTGCGACGCCACCCTGACGGGGCGCGCGCGGCACAAGTACGCCGTGATCGAATGCGACGAGGCAGCTCTGAGGTATGTAGCACCTCTGGTGAAGCCAGCGGTGATCGTGGTGACGAATTTGTTCCGCGATCAGCTGGACCGGTACGGCGAGGTGATGCATACGCTGGAGGTGATCCGGGAGGCGATCCTCGAGGTACCCCAGAGCTTGCTGTGCCTCAATGCGGACGACTCGCTGGTCGCGTCGCTGGGGCTGGATGTGCCCAATCCTGTGCGGTACTTCGGGATGGACGGGACCCCAGAGGTCTCTGACAGGCCGAGGGCAGAGGGGACCCCAGAGGTCTCTGACGGGCCGAGGGCAGAGGGGACCCCAGAGGTCTCTGACGGGCCGAGGGCAGAGGGGACCCCAGAGGTCTCCAAGGCGGACAGGACCCCAGAGGTCTCTGACGACTCAGGCGCCCCTGCAATCTCTGATGCCAGACGCTGCATCCGATGCGGGGCGGAATACCGATATAAATACGTTACTTACGCCCATTTGGGCGGCTTTTATTGTCCCTCGTGCGGCTATCACAGACCGATGGCCGATGTGGCCGTGACCTCTGTGGATCACATGTCTGAGGACTCGGGTACGGTCCATATGCGGGTCGGCGCGCCAGCGACCTCTGGGGTGTCCGCGACCTCTGAGGTACCCAAGACCTCTGGGGTATCCGCGACTTCTGGGGTGTCCAAGACCTCTGGGGTAGCTCAATCTTCCAAAACCTCTGGGGTAGAGGTCGAGATCGGGCTCCCGGCTCTCTACAACCTGTACAATGCGGCAGGGGCTGTGTGCGCCTACATGGGTGCCGGATTTCCCACGGCGGAGATCCTCAGAGCTCTGGGGGACCATGTCAATGGATTCGGCCGGCAGGAGCAGTTCGTGCTGGACGGCGTGAATGTCCGCATGATCCTGGTAAAGAATCCGGCGGGCTGTAATCAGGCGCTCGATTACCTGGGGACGATGGGGCAGGAGTTTGACCTGATCTTATGCCTGAATGACCGGACAGCCGATGGACATGATATTTCCTGGATCTGGGATGCCGATTACGAGAAGCTGGCGAATGAGAAGAATCTGGATCGGATCTTTGCCTATGGAGACAGGGCAGAAGACACGTGCGTCAGGCTCAAGTACGCAGGTGTGGATACGGACAGGATCAGTATTCTTTCTGATGAAAAGGAGATCCTGCGGCAGATCCGCGAGGGCGGAAAACCGGTGGTCATTCTTCCTAATTACACATCAATGCTGGCAGTCCGGGCGGCGCTGCAAAAGGCGGCGGGCGGCAGAGAGTTCTGGAAAGGGTGAGGCGACGCGGATGATGCCGGGCAGGAAGGCTGCCTGGTATAAGACGCGGTGAATGGGTGAAGGCGATGGAACTTCGAATTGCACACCTCTATCCGGAGGTGCTTAATCTATACGGAGACAGAGGAAATATCCGCTGCATGACGAAGCGCCTTATGTGGCGCGGGATCGGGTGCACGGTGGACGAACTGGGGATCGGCGCAGTACACAGAACTCCGATCTCCAGAATTCTGACCTCTGAGGTGTCGGTGTACGCATCGGGGCTGATCGGTGCGGCGGGCAGGTCGCTGGCGCAGTATGATCTGTTCTTTATCGGCGGCGGGCAGGATTTTGAACAGGAGATCCTGTTGGAGGATCTGAAGAACGGCATGGCTGACGAGATCCGGGCCGCGGTGGCGGACGGAAAGACTTTTCTCTGCATCTGCGGAGGCTACCAGATGATGGGCCACTACTACGAGACCGCCAAAGGCGTTCGGTGCGAGTTCATCGGCGCGGTGGATCTCTACACGGTGGGCGGCGAGAAGCGGCAGATCGGCAATTATTCTTTCAAGCTCGGAGAGGAATCCGGCGGGAGCGTTGTCGCCGGGTTTGAGAATCACAGCGGGATGACATATCTGGGCGAGGGCGTGAGACCTCTGGGGTCGGTAATCCACGGCTGCGGCAACAACCTCAGGGACGACACGGAGGGCGTGCGGGACCGGAATGTGTTCGGGACGTACAGCCACGGCCCGGTTTTGCCGGGAAATCCTGCGTTTTGTGACGCTATTTTGACAACGGCGCTGAGCAGGAAATACGGAAAATGCGAGCTGGAGCCGCTGGACGACCGGTTTGAGTTGGCGGCGCACGAGAAAGCGGTAAAAAGGCGGTAATGCCGCCGGATGATACAGGAGGCTGGAAATGACAAAAGTAAACGACAATTATCTGAAACTCCCCGGAAGCTATCTTTTCTCGACGATCGGGAAGAAAGTCAGGGAATACGCGGCGGCAAATCCTGATGCCAAAATATTGTACATGGGCATTGGTGATGTCACGCAGCCGATCGCCCCGGAGGTGATCAGCGCGCTGCATAAGTCGGTCGACGAGATGGCGCACGCTGAGACTTTCAAGGGCTACGCCCCGGACCTCGGTTATGAGTTCCTGCGCGATGTGATCGCCCGCAAGGACTACAAGGACAGGGGCTGTGACATCGCGGCGGATGAGATCTTTGTGTCGGACGGCGCAAAGTGCGACTGCGGCAACATCCAGGAGATCTTCAGTGTCGACAACAGGATCGCGGTCTGTGATCCGGTCTATCCTGTGTACGTGGATTCCAACGTGATGGCTGGCCGGGCAGGTACCTACGACGCGGCGACCGGCAGGTTCAGCAACGTGATCTACATGCCCTGCACGGCGGAGAACGGCTTTGCGCCCGACCTGCCCCAGGAGGTGCCGGACCTGATCTACCTCTGCTTCCCGAACAATCCCACCGGCGCCGTTGTCAGCAAAGCGCGCCTGCAGGAGTGGGTGGATTACGCGAACAGGCACGGTTCGGTGATCCTGTATGACGCGGCTTACGAGGCTTACATCTCTGAGGACGACATCCCGCACAGCATCTATGAGTGCTCCGGGGCAAATGATTGTGCGATCGAGTTCCGCTCCTTCTCCAAGACAGCCGGATTCACCGGCCTGCGTCTCGGCTTCACAGTGATCCCCAAGCAGCTGAAGGTGGAGGGCGTCTCTCTGTGGTCTCTCTGGGCCAGAAGGCACGGCACCAAGTACAACGGCGCGCCCTATATCATCCAGAAGGCGGGCGAAGCGTGTTATACGGAGGCCGGGCGGCAGCAGATCCGCGAGCAGATCGCCTATTACATGGGCAACGCGCACCACATCTATAACGGGCTGAAAGCAGCCGGCTACGAGGTGTCGGGCGGCATCAATGCGCCTTACATCTGGCTGCGGACGCCGGATGGACTTACGAGCTGGGAATTCTTTGACAGACTGCTCACGGTGGCCAATGTGGTCGGCACGCCGGGATCGGGCTTCGGGCCGAGCGGCGAGCACTACTTCAGGCTGAGTGCTTTCGGAAGCAGGGAGAGCACCATCGAGGCAGTGGAGAGAATGAAGAATATGTGAGATATGCGACCTCTGGGGTATCTGGCTACCCCAGAGGTCGTTTCAGCTTCACGGGGCGCCGAACCACCCCAGAGGTCTCAAACCACCTCAGAGGTCTCTTTCGAAGAGTGGGATTGTTCAGCTTTAACGGCGGGACGGCGCCGTATCTGCCGGCGGAGGCAAGAAAAATGACAAAGATCCTGCTGGAGAAGCTGGGGATCGCGCCCGGAACCGGGGAAGTGCGCGAAGTCAGGACCGGCAAAGGACTTGTGCTTCGGATCGGATCTGTGCGTCCTGACGCAGAGCGCGAAAAGCTGCTCACAATGGACGTCCCCCGCATCCTCGCCGCGCAGAAGATCGCTGTCAACCAGCCGGAGCGGCTAAATATCCCGTTTCTGCCGGTGATCGACAATGAGACGATCTTCCCGGATTACATACGGCAGAGTGCGGTGGTGTCGGACCCTTCCGTGGAGGTTTTCTGCGGTACGGTCGCCCACGAGAGCACTCCTTTTGTGGCGGCGCGCGTTTCCGAGGAATACAGCGGAGCTTTCGTCCGGTTTATGAAGAACGGGGATCCGGGCGGAGACTGGAAAGCCTATGACGGGACGAAAGAGACTATGGCTGTATTTTGACCGTTGAATATATCAGGCCTCTGGGGTAGATTGGAAGATGACCTCTGGGGTCACTTGCGTAAAGCTACCCCAGAGGTCGAACTACCCCAGAGGTCAAACTACCCCAGAGGTCGGACTTCTGCAGAGGTCGGACTTCTGCCAGAGGTCAAACTACCCCAGAGGTCGGACTTCTGTAGGCGCAAGGAGAGATAAATGTACGCAGACTATCATATTCACACGGAATTTTCGGATGATTCCCGGGAACCCATGGAGAACCAGGTCAGACGGGCTATAGAGATAGGGCTGGAGGAGATCTGTTTTACAGAACATGTCGACTACGGTGTCAAAAAAGACTGGAACGAAGGTGAGATCGAGTGGCGAGGTGGTGACGGCGTCAACTACGACGATTCTATGAAGGAGCCGCTGGCAAACGCGGATTATCCGGTATATTTTGACAAGATTCGGAGAATGCGGGAGGAGTTCGCCGGGCAGATCCGCATTAAAAGCGGCCTGGAGTTCGGGATCCAGACAATCACGATCCCGCAGTATGAGAGGCTGTGGAGCCGTTATGCGGATGATCTGGATTTTGTCCTGCTGTCCATGCACCAGGTGGACAACAAGGAATTCTGGAATCAGGAGTTCCAGCGCGGCAAAACACAGAAGGAATACAACGAGGCCTATTACCGGGAGATCCTGAATGTTATGCGGCAGTTCAAACACTACAGCGTTCTGGCACATCTGGATCTCATCGTCCGGTACGACAGGAATGGCGTGTATCCGTTCCGCGAGCTACGGGACATAGTATCTGAGATCCTCAGAACTGCGATTTCGGACGGGAAAGGGATCGAACTCAACACTTCCTCATGGCACTACGGGCTCGCCGATACGCAGCCCTCGCGGGACATCCTGCGGCTGTATCGTGATCTCGGAGGCAGGATCATCACCATCGGGTCGGACGGACACACGACAAAGTACCTCGGAGATCACATCAGGGAGGCGCAGCAGATCCTCAGAGGGATCGGATTTACGGAAATCTGCACGTTTGAGCGCATGGTCCCTGTTTTTCATAAGCTGTGAAATAATCGACCTCTGGGGTGGTTAGCAGCCGGAAGGCAGCAAACTACCCAGAGGTCCCGCAACTACCCCAGAGGTCAAACTACCCCAGAGGTCAGTCGACCGAGGTCAGCCGACCTCTGGGGTCTCATGTTCACTTAAATACATATTTCTGCTGGATCTTGTAACTGATGAAGAACAGAACCGTATCCACGACCGCTTTCACGACGACCTCCGGCAGGAAGGGGAGCAGCGAGTTCCCGGCCGTGACGAGCAGCGCGCTCAGCCCCATCTGGACAACGGCCAGAAGGAAATACCTTGTCCCGGAGACGGAGATCTTCTGCCTGCTCCGGAACACCACCTTGTAGTTGATGAGATAATTGTAAACCGCCGAGATCACGCGTGCGAGCACGGTCGAGACAGCGATGTACCCGCCAAGGTGCCCTCTGAAGATATGGCAAAAAAGCGCAAACAGCGCGAGGTCGATCGCGCAGGAGGACACGGAGGCAAAGGCGTATTTCAGGAAGCGGTCCGCGAGGATCCGGTATATTTTGACAGAGTCGGTGAAGGTGTTGAAGTGTGTCTGGTGGTTGTCCTCGGAGTCGTAGATCGTCTGAATGGGCACCTCGACAATGGGATAGCGGCCGGCGCTCTCAAGGAGCATCCGGGTCTCGAATTCGAACCGCTCGCCCGGCACATCGAGGAGCTCCTTCATGAAGGCGCGCGGTATGCCGCGCCGCCCAGCACCTGCACATAGCTCTGCGCCCGGCTGAAAATGTCTGCATACGAAGCGCCGCTCCCGTCGTCGACGATGACGACAGGACCAAGACCGCTTTTTTTCATAGTTTCCAAAAGATCCAGCATTCTCTCATCCGGCTCGTAAGCCGGGATAATGATCGGTATCATGATTTTCTCCATATAAATAGATTTTTCTGCCAAAATATTGATATTAGCAAAACTAACATGAGCCGGAGCACTTATATTGTATCCCATTTTATCATAAAATACAGATATCCCCTTATATGATCAGGGAATAGTGGAATTCTTGGAAAGGAAATATCATATGACGAGCGAGATCTTCATGGGGATCATGATCCCTTTCATCGGTACCAGCCTGGGAGCGGGCATGGTGTTCTTCCTCAAAAACCAGATTTCCGAAAGTGTCCAGAAAGTGCTCACAGGATTTGCGGCCGGCGTCATGGTGGCGGCGTCTTTCTGGAGCCTCCTGCAGCCGGCGCTGGACAGCAGCGAGAGTATGGGAAAGCTGTCATTCATCCCTGCGGCGGTCGGATTTATGATCGGTATCGGTTTTTTGCTCCTATTGGACGAAATAACACCTCACATGCATATGGACAATCAGGATGAAGGTCCCAAGAACAATCTGAAGAGAACCACCAAGCTGATCCTTGCAGTGACCCTCCACAATATTCCGGAAGGCATGGCGGTCGGTGTCGTCTATGCCGGATGGCTGGCGGGCGGCGCTGCGGGCGTGAGCAAAACAGCCGCGCTGGCTCTTGCGATCGGTATCGCGATCCAGAACTTCCCTGAGGGCGCCATCGTGTCCATGCCGCTTCGCGCGGAGGGGATGCCCAAAGGGCAGACCTTCCTGTACGGCGTACTGTCGGGCGCAGTGGAGCCGCTGGCTTCCTTTATAACGATCCTGATGGCGAGCGCGGTAGTGCCGATCCTTCCGTATTTTCTGGCTTTTGCCGCGGGTGCCATGATGTACGTCGTAGTGGAGGAGCTGATCCCGGAGATGTCCGAGGGCAAGCACTCCAACTGGGGAACGATCGCGTTTGCGCTGGGATTCACAGTGATGATGATCCTTGATGTGGCGCTGGGCTGATGTCAAAAAACAGAAAACGGATCACATGACCTCCGGGGCAGTCCGGAGGTCACTTTTTTTCGGAGGTCACTTTTTTCCTGATGCAGACTGTGGTCGTTTTTTGGGATAAGTAACGCTAATCTTTTATTTTCTAACAAGATAAAAAGGCGTATAATGAAAATTAATTCAGGACTTACGACCAGCTTGGGGGAGCCCGTCAAAGGTCCGGTATAGAAGGCAAGTAAAGAAATAACCTGATTTTCAGTCACAAGGGACAAAGGAGGGTCTGACCAGATGAAGCATTCATGTCTCAAAGCACTTCTAACACTGTGTCTTGCCGTCACTATCACTACAGCACCGGTAAGCGCTGCAGAGGCTCTTGGAGAATCTGTGGCGACTGAAGCAAGTGCTGTGCCAGATGAGACAGCATCCGTAGAGAATGAAGAAAAAGTTACGAGTACAACAGCATCCGGAAATGAATCTACGGAAGAAGTTTCTGAGGCTCCTGATGAGGGGGTCAAAATAGAGACTTCGGATTTGGAAACGCCGGCCGAACCAGCCACCCAAACTGAAAAAACTGCAGAGACAGAAGAGACCGCGGAAACCGAGGAAAAAGCGGAAACAGAAGAGACCGCCGAAATCGAGGAGACTACGGAAACAGAAGAGACCGCCGAAACCGAGGAAAAAGCGGAAACAGAAGAGACCGCCGAGACCGAGGAGACAGCGGAAACAGAAGAGACGGCTGAAACCGAGGAAAAAGCGGAAACGGAAGAGGCCGCTAAGACCGAGGAGACTGCGGAAACAGAAGAGACTGCAGAGACCGAGGAGACAGCGGAAACAGAAGAGAACGCAGAGACCACGGCAGAAGCCACCACAGAGACCGCGGCTGAAACCACCGCGGAAGACGCCGTCATAACCGTGGCCCAAGCCACTGAAGCAACGGCCGTCGCCGGAACGGCTGCCGTAAATACAACGGCAACGGCAGCAAAAGCGGCCAGTACAGTCGTTACCAGTGTGCCCGTCACGCAGCAGGTTGTTGCTAAAGCGGCGTCAACGATCAAGAAGATGACGCTCGAAGTGATCGACCTTAAAGGCCAGGGCTACGGGGACAGCCAGATGCTCACCAGCGGCGGCAAGAGGCTTCTGATCGACACATATGAAAGATCGACATGGAATGTACTGAACAATTGGCTCACCAGTCATAACTATACGACCTTTGATATCTATATCAGTCACTACCATGATGACCATATGGATAATGTTGCAAAGATCCTCGACAGCGGTAAGTATAAGGTTTCCACGATCTATCTGCCCATATCGGATTACATGACGGGGGGTTCTTCTTATATGCAGAATTACCTCGATTATGTCGATAACGCCATCAAAAAGATAAAGAGCAAGGGCGTGAAGATCGTGTATCTCAAGAAAGGCTCATCCTTCACCGTCGGGGATGTGACCGCCAATGTTTTGTGGGGGGCAGCTTACAAAAACAGCAATCATGATGTGAGCTATATCAATAACAACTCCCTGCTCACCAGGTTTACATGCGGGGATACGAGATATCTCAACGGCGGTGACCTAGAGGCTGAAGCAGAGAGGCAGATCCTGGATGCGAAGGTCGACGTGAAGGCGGATATCTTCAAGCTCAATCATCACGGCGGCAATACCAGTAACCTGAACGCTTTTCTCAAGGCAGTGAACGCACCCTTCTATTATTACAATTACTGCCGCGATACGGAGTCCAGCTTTGGAACGGATTCCTTTGTGTACACCCCGGTCAAAAACGCGAAGAAATACGGGAATGTCGCGAGTGTGCGCTACAACGGGGACATCACTTATACCGTATACGACGATATAGTTTCACAGAAGCTGCAGCGCAACTATACGGAGCAGAATATGTATCTTTACGACAAGTCAGATACGAAAAAGCTCAAAGGCGTTGTCACGCAGCAGCTGAACAAGAAGAGCACCAGGTACATTGATTCCCGGGCCTGCGACGATTACAGCTGTTCGACTACGTTTAAGACAGGAACGAAGGCGGAAGGCTGGATCCT
>Ga0326513_10000967_pt1 | contig 23714 bp, 10 predicted proteins | sample 2_2465_0518_D_FD_203654 | JGI IMG/M metagenome (GOLD analysis project Ga0326513, IMG submission 203654) | Bovine rumen microbial communities from UC Davis, California, United States - 2_2465_0518 | ecosystem: Host-associated > Mammals > Digestive system > Stomach > Rumen | place: USA... | reverse complement strand
GAGAGAGAGGGATTCGAACCCCCGGTGCCTCTCAGCACGGCGGTTTTCAAGACCGCTGTAATCGACCACTCTACCATCTCTCCTTGAGTGCCTGAAAAGCGGGTGCAAAGGTACTATTTTTCCTTTGAACAAAGTGCATTGTTCATAGAGAATTTTAAGCCAATTAATTTTTTTTAACCAAGCGGGCGGAAAATAATGGGCGAAGCTCAATGCTAAATGGTCAATTCTTCGTACCTTTGCAGCATGATTTATCCCAATAACTACGAACATAAGATAGGATTTGATGAGATAAGGACGCTGCTACGTGAACGATGCCTTAGTTCATTAGGACGCGAAAAAGTGGATGAGATAGCCATTTCGACGGATGTTGACGAAGTGAACGAGTGGCTGGATCAGGTGCGTGAATTCCGTAAGTTGCAAGAGACTTCGGATGATTTCCCCTTGCAGTATTTTTTCGATGTACGCCAGAGTGTGGCTCGTATTCGCATGGCGGGTACGCACATGGAAGAGCAGGAGGTATTTGACCTGCGTCGCTCATTGGAGACCATTCATAAGATAGTGGTCTATCTGAATGGAGAACGCAAAACTGAGAATAATGAGGACGGAGAGGGTAGGGAGTATCCTGCATTGGCGAGACTGGCTGAGAACGTGATGACGTTTCCCGCCATGATTCGTCGTATCGACTCTATCTTAGACAAATTTGGGAAAATCAAGGATGGTGCTTCTATGATATTGGCTGGTATTCGACATGAGTTGTCGAAGACCGAAGGGAGTATCTCCCGCACTCTTTATACCATTCTGCATACGGCTCAGCGTGACGGATTAGTAGACAAGGATGCTGCACCCACCCTGCGCGACGGTAGATTGATGATTCCCGTGGCTCCTGGTGTGAAGAAGCGTATCAAGGGTATCGTACATGATGAAAGTGCTACTGGTAAGACGGTGTTCATAGAACCTACGGAGGTGGTGGAAGCGAACAACCGAATACGTGAGCTGGAGGCCGAGGAGAGACGTGAGATCATTCGTATTCTGACGGTATTCAGCGATGAAGTGCGTCCCCATGTGAAGGAGATACTGGACTCGTACCAGTTCTTGGCTAAGATAGACTTGATAAGGGCAAAGGCAGAATTGGCTAACAGGACAAAGGCCTTTGAACCTAAGATGATAGCCGAACCACACATCGACTGGATTCAGGCCATCCATCCGCTACTGGCCATTGCATTGGAGAAGCAGGGGAAGAAGGTGGTGCCATTGGAGATTATGTTGACCCCCTACAACGGTTCCTCCAACGGAGAGGCAACGCAGAAGCAGGATGGGGCTTCCATCCTCATCATCAGTGGTCCTAATGCCGGTGGTAAGTCGGTGTGTCTGAAGACGGTGGGACTGTTGCAATACATGATGCAATGTGGCTTGTCGGTGCCGATGAGTGAGCGGTCGACCTGTGGCATGTTTGAGAATATCATGATTGACATAGGCGACGAGCAGAGCATCGAAGACGATTTGTCGACCTACTCGAGTCATCTGACTAATATGAAGATGATGATGCGCCAGGCTAACGCACGTACCTTATTATTAATTGATGAGTTTGGAGGCGGCACGGAGCCTGCCATTGGCGGTGCCATCGCCGAGGCGGTGCTGAAACAGTTCTGGATGAAGAAAGCCTTCGCCGTCATCACTACCCACTACCACAACCTGAAACACTTTGCCGAAGACCACAAAGGCGTGGTCAACGGTGCCATGCTCTACGACCGCAGTCAGATGCAGGCTTTGTTCCAGTTGTCCATTGGCCAGCCTGGTTCCTCGTTTGCTATTGAGATTGCCCGTAAGACGGGATTGCCCGAAGAGGTGATTCAAGATGCCAGCGATATCGTGGGTCGTGAATATATACAGAGCGACAAATATCTGCAAGACATCGTACGTGACAAACGCTACTGGGAGGGTAAGCGACAGACGATTCACCAGCATGAAAAGCGGTTGGAAATGAGAGGTGAGCGACTGGAGGCCGACATTGAGGAGATAGAGCAGGAGAGAAAGGCTATCTTGCGTCGTGCCAAGGAACAGGCCGATGAATTGCTGAGTACAGCCAACAAGAAGATAGAGAATGCCATTCGCGAAATACGTGAGCAACAAGCAGAGAAAGAGGCTACACGACGTATTCGCGAGGAGCTTGATGCCTTCCGTATGGAGGTCGATGACGTGAATGCTCATGCCAATGATGAGCTGATCGACCGCAAGATGAGGCAGATACAGGAAAGGAAGGAGAGAAAGGAGAAAAAGAGGCTGGAGAGGCTGATGAAGGAGGAGAGCGGAAGAGGGAACGAGAATGGCTCGTCTACGCTTGGTGCAACGGAAGGCAAAGGGAATGCCTCTGCCAACGCCCCCGTTGCAGCTCCCATAGTAGTAGGCTCCAGCGTTCGTATCAAGGGGCTTACCACGGTGGGTACCGTTGAGAGCATTGATGGAAAGATGGCTACGGTCATCTTTGGAGGCATGCGCACAAAGATGCGGATTGATAGGCTGGAGGAAGCCAAGGAGCCCAAGAAGGAACCATCGAAGAACGAAGACCGCAATGCACAGATTATGGGTAGCTATGCCAATGTGTCGAACAGTACTCGTACAGCCATCGACTCACGCAAGCTGAACTTCCGACAAGACCTTGATGTAAGGGGCATGCGGGGTGATGAGGCTATTAATGCCGTGACCTACTTCATTGATGATGCCATCCTCGTGGGTATGTCAAGGGTGCGTATCCTTCATGGTACGGGCAGCGGAATCTTGCGTCAGCTTATCCGTCAATATCTGGCTACTGTACCCAATGTGAGCCACTTCCGCGATGAGCATGTCCAATTCGGCGGAGCCGGCATCACGGTGGTGGATATTGAGTGAGTTGACTTCATCTTTGACAAACGCTCTTCAACAGGTCAAACAGGGGTTTGAGCGTGAAGAGAGGTAATTGAGATAGGTCAAAAAAGCCGTGTGTTCGCGCACATTACAGGACGAAATAAACGTGTGATAATGATATTCTTTGTACCTTTGCACCCGAAATCGGAGGATAACACGCTTCTCGTGATGAGAAAGCCCCAAAATAAAAGGTATGAAGAATTTAGTGAAGAATGTGTTTCTGAGCCTGACATTCGTGTCACTGATTCCGATGACGGTTCAAGCCGCCACTAAAGGAGACAAAAGCTCAGGAAAGTTCGATTGGACTTCTGTTATGGAAGCCATTATCTTGGTAGAAAGCGAAGGAAATCCCCGCGCCGTCAGTGGCAACTCGGTAGGCGCGATGCAAATTACCCCGATCCTCGTGCGTGATTGCAACAATATTCTAAAGGATCGTAAGAGCAAAAAGCGTTTCACACTGGCCGACCGCTACAACGTGGCCAAATCGAAGGAGATGTTCCTGCTGATACAGTCGCATTATAATCCAGAGAACAACGTCGAGAAGGCTATACGTTCATGGAATGGCGGAATGCACTACAGCTTGAGGGCAACAAACCGCTATTATCAAAAGGTGATGCGACGAATGAAATAGAATGAATTCTATTTTTCACTTATACAAATCTGGTTGTCAAGGCTACATGCACTTGTCGATCAGATTTTTTCATTTTCCAGTTTTTTTTGGCCATATCATTTTTTTTCCGTACTTTTGCAGCCATGATTTACAGAAGACTACATCGCATCTTCCTGTTGGGCATGTTTCTTGCTGTTTTTTCCAACATATATGCTCAGGAAGTGGACTATGTATCGTTTGCTTATTACAACAAGCGAGTGCGGGAGTTTGCACCCCTTCGCGACATCGACTCGACGACCATCGTCATGCTGGGTAACAGCCTGACAGAGAATGGCGGCAACTGGCGTGAACGTATTGACACTGAGACTAATGTGGTGAATCGCGGTATTATTGGCGACAATACGGTGGGCATGATGAAGCGCTTGTGCCAGATAGCTCCTTATCATCCAAGTGCCATATTCCTCATGGCAGGCATCAATGACATGAGTCACGGGACACCGGTGCAGAAGGTGGTCAACCGTGTGATTGCTCTCATTGATAGCATTCGTGTGCAGGCACCTGGCACGAAACTCTTCGTGGAAAGTATTTTGCCCATCAACGAGACCAATGGCCGCTGGAAGTCGCTCAGCGGACGCACCGATGACATCCCCGTTGCCAACATGCTGATACATGCTTATTGCGAGTCGTTAGGGATTACGTTTGTTGATATCTTCTCGCAACTGACCAGTAAGCATAGCAACTCGTTGCGTTCAGAGTTTACCACCGACGGGCTTCACCTCAATGGGGAAGGGTATAAGGTATGGGCATCGGAGTTGCACAGATACGTAGAACGACTGGAAAAGCAACGCCGAATGCCCACAATCTTCGATTTTTTACAACCTAACTACCCTTTCTATGAAATGAATGGGGATATGAACAGAGGTTTTTTGTTTAAAGAGTAACGTTTATCTTGCGCAAGTCCTTGTCGTCACTCGACGAGCCAATCATCAGTTGATAATCGCCAGGAATGACCCGCATGGTGTTGGATGTCGCATCCCACACCTCGAAGTCTTCGCGAGGCAGGGTGATAGTCACCGTCTTGCTCTCGCCAGCTTTCAGCGATACACGCTGATAGCCACGCAGCGTCTTGGCAGGACCTTCCACATCGGCAGGACGGCGTAAGTATAGCTGAACGACCTCCGTTCCTTCGCGATTACCTGTATTCCGCACGTTGACCGATACTTCGAATGCACCGTCTTTGTTCTTCTTGCATTGCTCCTTGTCCATGGAGAATGTGGTGTAGCTCAGTCCAAAGCCAAAGGGGAACAAAGGTTGGCCACGGAAATAGCGATAGGTGCGACCTTTCATGTGATAATCCTTGAAGGGAGGCAGTTGTGAGTCGTCGCGATAGAAAGTGACGGCCAACTTCCCGCTGGGGTTATAGTCGCCAAAGAGCACGTCGGCCAGTGCGTGTCCACCCTGTTCGCCTGCATACCAAGCCTGAACGATGGCATCGCAAGTCTCCATTTCAGGAGCCAATGCAACAGCCGAACCGCTGCAATTGACAAACACTATTTTCTTGCCTGCTTTGTGGAGGGCGCTCAAGATGTCGCGCTGTACTTGTGGGAGTTCTATGGAAGTACGGTCACCACGGTCGAAACCAGGGGCGCAGGTCTTTGCCTCTTCGCGTTCCAGATTGGGCGAGATGCCACCCACGAAGATGATGGTCTCGGCCTGTTTGGCTGCGTTGAGAATCTCGCTGATGGAGTAGGTGTGTTCTCCCTTGTCAATCATCTGGAGTGTGGTGCTGCCATCGGCTGTCTCGGTGGTCTTGCCAATGGCTTGTTCTTTCACTGTCATGCTGGTAATGCTGCAGGCCGTCAGATAGGGAACATTTGTGCCTAATCGCGTCTGGATGCCTTCGAGCATGGTCACCGAGTGGGAGGGCTGGCCAAAGTAGATGCCCCAGAGCTGGACGGAGTCGGCGGCATTGGGGCCCATCACCATGAGCTTGGCGCTGGTGGCTTTCAATGGCAGTATGCCGTTGTTCTTCAGCAACACCATCTGTTCACGTCCCATCTGGCGGGCAAGTGCCTTGTGCTCCTTGCTGGCGATGACCGATGTAGGAATCTTTGTCCACTCCACTTCCGAGTCGGGGTCAAACTCTCCTAATTCAAATCTTCCCCTTAATAGACGACGCATGCTGGTGTCAATCTGAGTCATGGAAATCTCACCTCGCTTCACGGCTTCAGGCAGATTCTTGTAGTTCGAACCACATTCCACGTCCGTACCGCTGATGACGGCTTTGGCAGAAGCAGAGGCCGCATCGGCCGACACGCCGTGACGACCTTCTTGCCAGAAGTCACTCACTGCACCGCAATCGCTGACCACGAGGCCCTTAAAGCCCCATTCGTCGCGCAAAATCTGCTGTAACAGACGGTTGCTGCCGCAACAAGGGTCTCCCTCGAAACGCTGGTAGGCACACATCACCTGTTGCACGTCGGCTTTTTGCACCAGTGTCTTGAAGGCTGGCAGATAGGTTTCCCAGAGGTCGCGTACAGGCAAATCCTCCACATCGAAGGAATGGCGAATTTTCTCCGGCCCACTGTGTACGGCGTAGTGCTTGGCACAGGCATGGAGTTTCAGGTATTTGGAGTCAGGGTTAGTATTCGTTCCCTGTAGAGCCCGTACCACGATGCTGCCCATACGTCCATTCTGGTAAGGGTCTTCACCGTAGGTCTCCTGTCCGCGTCCCCATCGTGGGTCACGGAAGACGTTGATGTTGGGCGTCCAGAAGGAAAGGCTCTGGTAGCGGCCAATGGGCTTACCCTGTCGGCGTTGCTCAGTATTCTTGGCACGGGCCTCATCGCTTACAGCGGTATAGATGCGGTCTAAGAGGGCATCGTCGAAAGAGCAGGCCATGCCAATGCAGGAGGGGAACACGGTGGCCACGCCATTACGTCCCACACCGTGCAGCGCTTCGCTCCACCAGTTCCATTGCGGAATGCCGAGTCGCTCAATGGCGGGTGAGCCATTCATCATCAACTTCACTTTCTCGTCGAGCGTCAGCCTGCCAAGGAGGTCGTCAACACGCTGTTCTACGGGCAGAGCGGGATTTTGCCAAGGCTGGGGTGACTGGGCACTGACGAACAAGGAGAAACCCAGCAAGGAAAATAGAAAAAATGCTTTTTTATACATAGTTTTTAATGTTTAGTTTGTTCGAAGGTGCAAAATTAAAAAAAAAATCCTTTTTTTAAAGCTTTTACTTGGTAAAACCACAAAAATACATTAATTTTGCAACGCAAACTACGCAATCATACTAATATACGCAACTACATTACTATTATAACTTATTAATTATTTATGTTCATAAAACTAACTGACCTTATTCGTACGAGCTGTCAAGTTCGTCGGATAGTGCTGGCTGCTGCTCTCCTTGTGGGAGGAGTCATTTCCATGTCAGCGCAGACAAAGGTAACGGTCGTGGATGCCACAGGCGAAGCCGTGATCGGAGCCAGTGTGATTGAAAAAGGTACGCGCAATGGTGGCGTGACCGATTTTGATGGTAACTACACTATCACGGTGAAGGGTAAGAACCCCGTGGTTGTGAGTTATATTGGTATGAAGTCTCAAACCATCAACGTGGCTGGCAAGACTTCTGTCAAGGTGACGCTCGAAGACGATAACACCACGCTGAATGAGTTGGTGGTCATCGGCTACGGTGCTGTGCGCAAGAAGGATTTGACGGGTTCTGTCGCCACGGTGACGGGTCAAGACCTGGTGAAGGTGCCTGTGGCCAACGTCTCTGAGGCCTTGACGGGTAAGATGGCTGGTGTGAATATCACCACCACCGACGGCTCGCCCGATGCCGACGTGCTGATCCGTGTGCGTGGCGGTGGCTCCATCACTGGTGACAACTCGCCTCTTATCGTTATCGACGGTTTCCAAGGTGGTAAGCTGAGCGACCTCTCGCCCAACGACATTGAGGACATCACCGTACTGAAAGATGCCTCGTCGACGGCCATCTACGGTTCTGAGGGTGCCAATGGCGTTATCCTTATCACCACCCGCAACGCCAAGGCTGGCAAGACGCAGATCAACTATAACGGATATCTGCAGACCAAGACCGTGGCCAAGCGTATGGACGTGATGAATGCCTACGAGTATGTGATGTCAAACTATGAGTATGCTGCCCTGCGTGGCGAGAGTGCCCTGAACTCGTTCTACAAGCAGTTTGGTGTCTTCGACGACCTGTATCTCTACAAGAGCATTGAGAGCATCGACTGGCAAGACGACCTCTTCGGCGCAAGCATCTTGTCGCAGAGCCACAACATCAGTCTGCAGGGTGGTACCGACAAGACCAAGTTCAACCTCTCCGGCACATACGACTATAATGCCGGCCTGATGCCAGACAATGACTTCGGACGCTACTCGTTCCTGTTCAAGCTGAACCACGATATCAACAAGCAGCTGAAGTTCTCGATGACCGCTCGTGTGAACGACCAGGAAGCCAATGGTCAGGGTACACAGGGTGGAACCTACAAGGTGCGTACCGAGCAGACGCTCTATGGTGTGGCCACCAAGGGTCTGTCGGAAATGATTACTCCCGACTTCAACAGCATGTCGGATGACGAAATCAACGAGTGGCAGCGTGCCAATATGTCTCTGGCCGACCAGTCGCGTCAGTATTGGCGTAAGCGTAACAACCGCGGTTTCGTGTTCAACGGTGCATTGGACTGGACAACGCCCTTGAAAGGACTGAAGGCTCACTTGGAAGGTGGCTACACCTACGGATTCAACGAGACCAAGAACTGGTGGGGCTCGACCACGACCAATGCTTCCTATAAGAAAGGTAAGCCCCTGGCAGAGTGGCAGAAAGTGAATGAAAGCAGCATTCGCGAGAGCTTCAACCTGACTTACGACACCAAGATCAACAAGATTCACCACCTGAACGTCATGGCTGGCCAGGAGTACCGCTCAAAGCGCCAGAACTACAGCCAGATGAACGTGAACAACCTGAGTGAAGCCTTTAGCGCCGAGCAGGTGTTTGCCAACTATGGACTGGGAGAGATGGAATCAATGACTGGTAATGTTTCAGCCAACCAGAACAAGGTGTCGTTCTTCGGACGTTTCAACTACACCCTTCTTGACCGCTATCTGCTTACCGTTACCATGCGTGAGGATGGTAGCTCGCAGTTTGCCGACGGTCATCAGTGGGGCTTCTTCCCCGCCGCAGCCGCATCATGGCGTATCGTGGAAGAGCCTTGGATGGCAAGCACACATGGCTGGCTGTCTAACTTGAAGCTGCGCTTCTCCTATGGTAAGGTGGGTAACGACAAGCTGCCCAACTACATGTTTAAACAGCTCTACAATACCAACAGCGGTTCGAAGCGCTATGGCGTGGGTGACGTGGCCAATTCGCATCAGGCCGTGACCAACGTGCTGGCCAATCCCGACTTGACATGGGAGAAGCGAACCACTCGTAACATTGGTCTTGACTTCGGTTTCTTCCATGAGCGCCTGACCGGTAACATCGATGTCTACTGGAACAACACCGACGACCTGCTCATCAGCCACGACATTGCAGCTCCTGGCTACAACACCGTTTGGGAGAACTCCGCTTCTACCAGCAACAAGGGTGTCGAGATCACCTTGAACGGAGCTATCATCCAGAAGAAGAACTTCACGCTGAATGCCAACTTCAATATCGGCTTCGACAAGTCGAACGTGAAGGGCCTTGCCAACGGACTGGAGGAGATGACCTTCGCATCGGGCTGGGCAAGCACCGACAACAAGAATCCTAATGACTATATTGTACGCGTAGGCGATCCTGTCGGATTGGTCTATGGCTGGCAGAGTGACGGCTACTATACCACAGCCGACTTCGCAAGCTACAATGCCGCCACCAACGAATATGTGCTGAAAGATGGCGTGCCCACCTCGGGCGCCATGCTTGGCGGAACCATCGGCATCCGTCCAGGTACCATGAAGCTCAAGGATATCAGCGGCCCCGATGGAAATCCCGACGGCGTGGTCGATGCATACGATATCACCGTGATTGGTGACACCAACCCCGACTTCGCAGGCGGTTTCGGCTTCAATGGCAACCTCTACGACTTCGACTTCAACATCAACTTCACTTACAAGGTGGGCAATGACATCTACAATGCCAACAAGATCCAGACCATGTCTCGCTATCGTGCCGGTACCTATCCCAACATGCGTGAAGAGATGCGTCAGAGCAACAGCTACTCCTACATCAATCCTGAGACGGGTGTGCTGATGACCAGCCTGGAAGACCTGGCCAAGTGGAATGAGGGTGCCAACGCCAAGGAGTACTGGAGCCCCTTCTCGACGGGCGACGCAGTGGTCGTTCCCACCGACTGGGCCATGGACGATGCATCGTTCCTGCGTCTGCAGAGCGTCACCGTCGGCTACACCCTGCCCAAGAAGATTACCTCCAAGTTTGGTGTGCAGCGCCTGCGTGCCTACGTCACTGGCACCAACCTGTTTGTCATCACGAGCTATCCCGGCTTCGACCCCGAAGTCAGCTCGTATGCCCGCAACAGCAGCTATTCAGGTCTGACCCCTGGTATCGACTTCTCGTCCTATCCTAAGAGCCGTGCTTTCACCTTCGGTCTGAACGTGACGCTGTAATAATAGATAAATGATAATAGAAAATTGATAATAATAATCGATATGAAACTGAAATATTTAGCAATTGCAGCTGTTGGAGCAATGGGACTGACATCGTGCAGCGACACGCTGAATGTGGAGTCGCCGTCGCAGATGGACTTGGACCTGGTCTATGGCTCTACCGAGTTTGCAACCAACGCCATCAACGGCGTATATGTATTGTTCGGCGAAGACCCGTACTCCTCTCGTATGATGGGCGTATGGATGCAGAACACTGACGTGGAGGCCATGGCCACAAGTGCCACCACGGGAACCAACCACCGCAACGTGATTTGGCCGCTGCAAAGCCCTGGCGTGGTGGGATTCGGCGACATCCAGAAAGCATGGGACAACAATCTGCAGGCCATCGAGCGTGCCAATCAGGTGCGCTATGGCGTGGACAACAGCAGCATCGGCCAGCAGGACGAGATGCAGCAGATCAAGGGCGAGGCCACTTGTCTGAAGGCCTTCCGCTATTATCTGATGTGCAACCTCTGGGGCGATGTTCCCTATTATGACATTGCCGCCAAGTGGGGCGATGAGATCGACAAGCCCCGCTCCGACAAGTTCGTCGTCTACAGCCGCGTATTGCAGCAGCTCGTCGACATCGAGCCGAAGATGAAGTGGAGCGACGTCAACACCGGAGGCATCGAGCGCATGAACCGCGACTTCGCCATTGGCTTGATTGCCCGTCTGGCCCTCTTCCGTGCCGGTTATGGCAAGACCAAGGACAACCAGGTCAAGCGTGCCGACGACTATCTCGACGTCAATGCCGATTCGCTCAGCGTCACCTACAAGGACCTCAGCGGTGCCGAGAAGACCGCTCACACCTATACCGAGTACTATCAGATGGCCAAGGACTATTGCCAGAAGCTCATCCAGCTCAAGCCCCGCGACCTGTATCCCAACTTCGAGCAGGCTTTCATCAACGAGATGAACTATGCTCCTGAGAACAATGCCGAGGTGCTCTACGAGGTGGCCTTCGTACAGAGCTATGGTGGTGATGTGGGCTGGAGCCTTGGTGTACCCAACACCGGTACTTGCCTGCAGGGTACCACTACCGCCCAGGTGGCCGTGACCCCGACCTACTACATGTCGTTTGCCGACAACGATACCCGTCGTGACATCTGCTGCGCCAAGTACAGCCACGAGAGCGACACCATCAAGGCTGCTGCTGCCACCGCCATCTACGCTGGCAAGTGGGACCGTGCCCGTGCTGCCAAGGAGCTGGGCGACAAGTCGTCGAAGGGTACTGGCATCAACTTCCCGCTGATGCGCTGGAGCGACGTGCTGCTGATGCTGGCTGAGGCTGAGAACGAGCTCAACGGCCCGACCGCCCTGGCCAAGGATGCCCTGACAAAGGTGCGTGCCCGTGCCTTCGCCGGCAGTCCCACCTACGATGCCGACGTGACTACCTACGTCAACAGCCTCACCTCGAAGGACAGCTTCTTCAAAGCCATTGTCGACGAGCGTGCATGGGAGTTCGGTGGCGAAGGCCTTCGCAAGTTCGACCTCATCCGCTGGAACCTCTATGCCCAGAAGATTGAGGAAGCCATGCGCACCGCCCTCTGCTGGGGTATTGCCACCAACGAGGACCTGATGAATGAGTCGACCGTTACAAGTGCCTATCCCGAGGCTGCCAACTATACCACTTGGGCCAACAAGCTGTGGTATGCCAAGAACAAGAACAACAAGAACCGCAAGGAAGACATCACCTGGTACAACCAGAAGTACCAGATTGTGCAGGACGACGCCACGATGACCGCCGATGGCTGGGAGTCAGTGAACTGGGGCTCGCAGATGATCAAGCGCACCCGCACTTATGTCTATGAAGGCAAGGACTGGGGCACGACAACGCCTGCCAAGACCACCAATGACGACGGCTCTGTGACCTACACCTTAGGTACGGCTCCCAACACGAAGGAAGTGATCGTGGCTGCCGGCGCCGTCACTGGCATCACCCGCAAGGACGTCTATGCTGCCAGCGATTACTTCACCCGCCTCTATCGTGGCTACTCTAACGGTGCCCTCAAGGGCAACGGCGTAGTGCCCTACCTGCTTCCCATCAATACCACCACCATCTCGGCCAGCTCGGTGCTTTCCAACGAAGGCTACGGCATCCTCGAAGCCAATATGGGCGACGGTGTCAATGTGGAGGTTGCAACAATCGAAAAGGAATATAAATAAGCAATGAACGTTATGAAAAAGATATTCAAATCAGTGTTGCTGCTCGCTGCAGTAACTATGGGCACAGGTGCTTTCGTCGGCTGTAGCGACGACGAGAAGCTGGAAACTGCCGATGCCCTGTTCCGCCCCATCATCAATGAGGATGACAACATTGAGCAGGGACTGGACGAGAACAAGATACCCTACGTGGTCGTGACATGGGACAACTATACCAACGCCAACCAGTACACCATCAAGATGGAGGCTACCGATGGCAGCGACACCCAGGAGCAAATCACCGACAAGCTGACCTGCCGCTTCGAAAACCTGAAGTACGACAAGGAGTATTTCGTCTACATCAGCTCGGCCAATACGGACAATGGACTCTCCTCGAAGCCCTATTCCATCACGATCACCACACTCGACTATCCCACCAACCTGCTGACGCCGGCCACCACCGACCTCATCGATACGCAGGCACGCATCAAGTGGGCTGCCGGGACCAACTACGACTCGCTGGCCGTCATCAAGGACTCCAACGACTCACTGGTGGTTGGCGTGGCCGTGAAAGATGAAGACAACGCCGCTGCCGAGAAGATCGTACGCAACCTCGAGCCTAAGACCACCTATCGTGCCGAGGCCTACCTGAATGGCGCCTATCAGGGCAAGAAACGCTTCACCACCACCGCTTCAGAGAAATATGAGGGTACCGTGGTCGACCTGCGTGGACTCGACGAGAAGGAGAGCCTGAAGTGGATTAATGCCAACAACCTCGACTCCCTCATCCAGCTGTATCCCAACCAGGACATCACCATCGTCCTGCAGGGTGGCATGAACTACCGTCTGGAGACGGTGAAGTTCCCCGTCACAAGCACCACGACGGGCATGATCAAGTTTGTCACCGGACTCTCGCTCGGCGGCAATGCCATCTGGAACGTGACGGGCAACTTCGACTTCAACAATGGTCTTGAGATGGGTGGCATCTACTTCGAGAAGATTGAGTTCACCGACGATGAGACCAAGGACAAGACCCAGGGCAACTACGGCGGCACCTACCTCTTCAACCCGCAGAGCGATGCCAAGGTGGGCACCATCGAGCTGAAGAGCTGCACCGTGCGCTACAAGCGTGGCGTGCTGCGTGTGAGAGCTACCAACGAAATCGGCAACTTTATCGCCGACGACTGCATCTTCGAGTACATCGGAGGCTATGGCATCACCAATGTCGACAACAATGGTGCAGCCATCCGCAACATCAAGGTCACCAACTCCACCTTTGCCAACTGTGTGCGCATGTTTGTCAACACCAAGAGCAAGGACAGCAGTTGCCAGAAGTGCGAGATAGCCAACTGCACCTTCGTCTATATGGCTGGCACGTCACGTGGACTCATTGAGCTGCAGGAGAACGAAATCCCTGGTGGCATCTCCATCAAGAACTGCATCTACGGTTCTGCCGGTGAAGTACACACGGCTCCGCAGCCCGAGGGAGGCGACCCTCTTGCTGGCATCAAGGGCTGGACGGGCAAGGTCGTTCCCAACGTTGATGGCTGCTTCTTCACCAGCGACTTGATTTGGCGCATGAAGGAAGACGGCTCCCTGGAGAACCCCTTCGACGGCACCACGCTTGCCACCGACACCAAGGGCACCTTCAAGAACCCCAACCCAGAGGGCGAACTGATGCCTGGTGACTACACCCTTGTCAATCCCGATGCTGTCAAGGCCAAGGTGGGTGATCCCCGTTGGCTGCCTTGATGCTCATTCTCCACACATCATCTGGCACGTAACTCCAAAAGGGTTGCGTGCCTTTTTTCTGTCCGTAGCCGAGATGCCTCTGAGCGCGTAGAGGGCAACTCTGTAACCATTACGAAGATGCCTCTGAGCGCGTAGAGGGCAACTCTGTAACCATTACAAGGATGCCTCTGAGGGCTTAGATTCACCTCTGTAACCATTACAAAAGGCACGCTGAGCGCTCAGACGACCTACTTTGTCTTAACAATTAGGATACTTTGCGTTCAGCGTGCCTACTTACTCATTACAAGATGCCGTCTGAGCGCTCAGCGTGCCTACTTACTCATTACAAGGGTCCGTCTGAGCCCTCAGCGTGCCTACTTACACGTTACAAGAGACCATCTGAGCACATAGCGGGCTGTTATTGGTGCATATATTTGGTCATTTCGAAGTAAATGCTTACCTTTGCCTGCAAAATAACATACTATATCGGAAAATTATGAACTTCAGACAACTATCTACTATTATTGCCGCATTCCTGGCAATCACGTCCCTCTCGTTGCAGGCGCAGACACCCGCCTTCCCCGGCGCCGAGGGATTCGGTATGTACACCACGGGAGGCCGTGGGGGCAAAGTGTATCACGTCACCACCCTCGACGATGATGGTACGACCACGACCAAGGGCACACTCCGCTGGGCCTGCGCTCAGGCAGGGCCTCGCACCATCGTATTTGATGTCAGCGGCACCATCTTCCTGACGTCGGCGCTCAAGCTCAAGGAGAATACCACCCTGGCCGGGCAGACGGCACCCGGCGACGGCATCTGCATTGCCGGATATCAGGTCAGGCTGGTCAAGAATTGCATCGTGCGCTATCTGCGATTCCGCCCCGGCGACGAGAATCCGGGCGAGCATGACGGGCTCGGCGCCATGGACTCCGAAAACATCATCGTCGACCACTGCTCTGTCTCATGGAGTGTCGATGAGTGCCTGTCGGTCTACGGTTCGAAGAATATCACCGTGCAGTGGTGCATCGCCGCACAGAGCCTCTGCAAGTCAAACCATTCCAGCGGCAACCACGGCTTTGGCGGCAACTGGGGCGGCAGTGGTGCTTCCTACCACCACAACCTCATCGCCCATCACATTTCGCGTACACCCCGTCTCGGCCCCCGTCCCGGCACACAGACCGACGAGCGTATGGACATGCGCAACAATGTCATCTACAACTGGATAGACAATGGCGTCTATGGTGGCGAGGGCATGAATGTCAACATCGTGAACAACTACTACAAGCCTACGTCGGCCACGAAGAAGGGCGCAAAGGGCATGCGAATAGCCGCTCCGGGCATCCGCACCAGCGAGTACACCAAGCACGACACCGACAGCCCCAACCAGTGGGACGTGATGTGGCACGTTTGGGGCAAATACTATGTCGATGGCAATACCAATACCATGTATCCCGAGGTGAATCGCGACAACTGGACCTACGGCGTCTACAATCAGATAGATGACAACGGCAATGACGGCACCTACACCCAGGCCACCAAGGACACCATCCGCCTCAGTGCGCCCATCCCCTTTGAGCAGGTGACCACCCATACGTCGGAAATGGCTTACGAGCGCGTCCTGGACTATGCCGGAGCCAGCCTGCACCGCGATGCGCTGGACGACATCATCGTCAGCGATGCCGAGAGAGGTGAGTGGACCTTCACCGCCAGCGGCAATCCCAAGGGCATCATCAACCACCCCAGCGACGTGAGTGGCGACGGCTGGAGCAAGTGGCCGACCCTTGTCCAGGCTGAAGTCAAGGCCGACAGCGACGGCGACGGCATGCCCGACGAGTGGGAAACGGCTCACGGACTGAATCCTCACAGTGCCGCCGATGGCAATGCCACCAATGCCGAGGGCTATACCCAACTCGAAGTCTACCTCAATGCGCTCGTTGCCCACATCACCGAAGCCCAGAATCAGGGCGGCACCGTGCTCAGCGGGCAGCAGGAATACACGACGGGAATCAGCGCCGTCGGCCCCGACCTGCCAGCGTCGGCACAGGGCGCCTACAGTCTCAGCGGCTGCAAAGTGGCTTCCTGTAGCCAGAAAGGCATCTACATCGTGGATGGAAGAAAAATCGTAGTGCGGTAGGCAATACATCGTTTCTGTAAGACATTTCGTAGTGCGGTAGGCAATACATCGTTTCTGTAAGACATATCATAGTACGTTAGGCATAAAGAAAGGAGTTCGGATATTTCGTCCGAACTCCTTTTAGCTTTAGATAGGCGGAAGTGAGCTTACTTCTGTATGAACTTCTGACCATTCATGATGTAGAGGCCCTTGGCCGGCTTGCTGATCTTGCGTCCCGTCAGGTCGTAGATGGTGTTGCTGGCCTGCTTCTTGGTCATGATTCCCTGGATGCCGTCGTAGTCAGCCTGTGAGTAGAAGTTGGCAGAGAAGACATAGTACCAGCCTTCGTTCTCGAAGCAGATGTTGGAGTTGATAAATTTGCCATTGCCCAGTTCTGCACCAAGGTTATAGATGTTGAAGGCGGCAATGCCGTTCTTCGACTGGTCTTCGTCAATGAGGAATGAGATGGCGTTTTCGCTCTCGTCCTTGCTGAGATAGCCCTCGCTGTTGATGATGGTCTCGTCGATACTTTCGGTGAAGTCCACCTGCTCATCATCCTCCTTCGGCATGATCTTCATGTGGTCTTCGGTAAGCAGCGTGCTGAAGTCCTCGATGCCGAGCAGCTCAATGGCCTTGTTCATGTCGATGTTGGCGATGGCAGGCAATTCGCTGTTGACCTCGGGCACAGGCAGTTTGATGTCCTCCGTTGTCAGGATGCGGTCTTTCTCCGTCACGTCGGCATTGTTGAAGGAGAACTCGTCGAAGCGGAAGTAGTAGTTGACCTCCTCATCCTTCTTGATGTTACAGTTGAAGGCGATGGTCTGACAGCCATTGGCCTCGCTGGCGATGGTCCTGGGTGAGTCGTCGGTGCCAAACTCAAACATCTGCCACTCTTCGTTGAGGTCAAGTGTGCCTACGAAGTCCCAGTGCTTATATCCGCCGGGCATGACGTGAGCCTGTGTGCTCACCGATGCAGGCTTGTCGGCACGTCCCCAGAGCACGAGCTTGTACATCTGCCCGGTGACGAACTTGTGAGGCACGGTGACGAAGAACTGTGTGCTCCAGTCGTCGATGCCCGTCGTGTCGTTCTTCTCCTCACCATATTTCACATACACCTGCGTGGTGTCGTTGACCTGCTCGCCATTCTCGTCGAACACGGGCTCTCCATCCTCCGTCTTCGGAGTGATCTTCTGGGCGTTGTAGAAGATGCCGGTGACGTTCAGGGCTGGCTGGCCGTCTACGGGGTCGTCGACGATTCTTGCTTGCACGTCGCGGCCATCCTTGCCGTCGCGTCCGGTGAAGGTGGTGAAGTTCTCCACCTTGTCGGCGCTCAGTGTTCCGTGCCTCAGGAAGTTAAACCATTTGTCAAACTCCTCGGGTCCCTTCGGGTCTCTTACCTCCAACTTCACGTCGTCGAAGTAGAAGACGTTGCCCTCCGCGTTGGTCGAGAGGTTGAATGCCACGGACTGGAAGCACTTGCCGTTGCCCTCCTGCGTGTGGTCAGTGGTCACGACGGCCTCGACTTCCACCCTCTTCCACTCGGTGGTCACGTCCACGTTGCCAAAGAGCTGGTAGTGGTTGTAGTCGCCAGGAGCCCAGTGTGCCTGCGTCTCAAAATTGCCAGCTTTCTCTGCTTTGACGCGCAGGGTCATTTTCACCTCCTTGCCCGAGAGGATGGGCTCATTGACATAAATGAAGAACTGGCAGTCCCAAGATGCCAGGCTCGTCTGGCCGTCAGGAGTAATCTTGTTCTCGCATGCATCGGCAACCGCCTCGCTACGGGCGACGACCCTTGCGCAGTGGTTCGTCGGGTCGGTGGGGTCTTCCACGATGGTAGCCGTGCCTTGATATTGCTCTTCGAAGGACTCCCCCTTGGGGAACTCATGGGTCCAGAATGCAGCCCAGGGCGCACCCTCCTCCATCATGTCGAGTGATTCGTAGGCAGGCATTTCTCCTTCCATGTTGCCATTGACAACGAGGTCTGTCCACTTCGTCTGTCCGAAAGCGTTGCCGGCGAGCAACACGATCGCTGTGAGTAAAAATAGTTTCTTCATAAGCTTTAAGTTTAAATTAGTTATTTGGAATAGGTTGATAGCGTTGACGCAAAGATAAGGAGTTTTCGTAAAATGACGTTTATTCCACGTCCCATTGCTTTTTCCTTTTGATTCACGTCTGCAATATGTGGAAAAGAGCGGCATTTGCGGGGGATGGTGATACATTTCTTAAATGAAGTGAAACAATAATTAAATACGTGCGTACGCAAAACAAAATATAATAAACGTACTAAAACGCCCCCTACGTGTTTATTGTGTAACTTTGCAAGCGGAAAGGATGGAGTGAATGCGAATATGTGTAAACAAAATAAGTGAATAATTAACAAATCTCAAAACAACGTATGAAACCCGAAAGAATGCAAGAATTCTGGAAACGAAGCCAACATTGGAAAGTGCTGGTGGCCGGAGTACTGCTCGCTGGTGGTGGATTCCTTTGTTCGTGTGATCAGTACGACTTGGATGAGCGGACTCCCGAAGGATGGGGTGCGAGCATCTACAGTTGGCTTGACGAGCAAGGAGACTACACCAACACGGTGCGCATGATTGATGAGCTTGGCTACGCACAGGTGTTGGCTAAGACAGGATCGAAGACGCTCTTTGTGGCTGATGATGCCGCCTACGAGCGTTTCTTCCAAAACAATTCATGGGGTGTCAGGAGCTACAGTCAGCTGACTACATCACAGAAGAAGCTGCTGCTCTTTGGCAGCATGATGGACAATTCCATGCAGATCAGCAGTCTGCCAAGCGTCGAAGGCAATCCTCCCCGTGAGGGCGAGGCCATGCGACGCTTTGCTTCAAGCTCGGCCTACGACTCCGTGGCTATCCTCCATGCCAGTCAGATGCCCGACAATCCCTACTGGAAGCGCTATCGTGACGCTGGTCAGCCTATGGTCTGCATGATGGACAACTCAACGGTCCCCCTGGTGCAGTTCATCGAAAAGCAGTTGGTCAACAAGCGTATCACCAATTCTGACTATGATTTCATCTACAACCACACCACCCACCGTCAGCCTGGCGATGCCAGCATCAACGGCGTGCAGGTGGAGCAGGCCAATATCAAGTGTTCCAACGGTTTCATCCACAAGATGCAGGAAGTCATTACGCCACTACCCAACATGGCCGAGCTGATTCGCCAGAAGTCCAACGTGAGCCAGTTCAACCGCCTGTTGGAGCGCTATTGTGCTCCCTTCCCCGTGGATCAGGCCACGACGACACAGTACAACTACCTGTATAATGCCAACGTGGACACCGTGTTCCAGAAGCGTTTCTTCTCGGAGAAGTCGCAGGGCGGACAGCCTGTGGACCAGACGCCTGACAAGAATGCTGTCAATGGTAAGCTGAAGTTCGACCCCGAGTGGAATGCTTACTACGCAGGCTTGAACGACCAGGGCGGCAATATCGTGATGCAGCGCGACATGGCCGTGATGATGGTGCCCAGTGACAAGGCAATGGACGAATACTGGAATCAGGGCGCCGGCAAGGTGTTGCGCGACTACTACGGGACGTGGGACAACGTGCCCGACCATGTGGTGTCCAAGCTGATCAACAACAACATGCTTAGCTCGTTTGTGGGTTCGGTGCCCTCCAAGTTCAACAACATTCTCAACGATGCCAACGACCCGATGGGCGTGGAGACGTCGGCCATCGACTCCGTCTGGCTGGCTTGTAACGGTGCGATCTATCTGACCAATCAGGTCTATTCGCCGACAGCCTATGTCAGCGTTTCATTCCCTGCTCTCATCAACGAGACCATGCGTATCCTCGACTGGGCTATCACGCAGTTGCAATACAATGTCTATCTTAACTCGCTGAACTCTTACTATAGTTTCTTTATCCCCACCAACGATGCCTTGTTGCAGTATGTCGATCCCTGTTCGTATGGCAAGGGTCAGACACAGCTGATGCGCTTCCATTATGACGAGACGAAGGTCAAGGAGACCGAGCGTGTGTGGGCCACGGTGTGGAACTATGATCCTGCGACAGGCGAGGTGGGTGAGAAGCAATCAGAGATCAGGGATGTCAATGTGATCAAGAACCGCCTGAAGGACGTGCTCGATACCCATATCGTGATTGGCAACGTGGAGGACGGTCATCAATACTACCGTACGAAGGGTGGTACTGAGATTCGTGTCAACAACACCTCAATGGGCGCCAATGGCATGACGGTTGAAGGTAGCTACCAGACCAATGAGGGCCAGCCCGTACATGTGAGCGAAATCTACGACCAGACCAAGGGTGGTAATGGTAAGAGCTATATCCTTGACGCCGAGCCCATCATGGGCACCCGCTATACCGTGCGTGACGTGTTGTCGCAGCATGAGGAGTTCTCCAAGTTTTTGGAACTGATGGACGGTACTGGCTTGTTCGAGCTGATTCACCTCAATCGCAACGCAACGGCCGGACAAAACATCTCCACCTTCAACACCTACCACTACACCATCTACGTGCCTTCCAACGAGAGTATCGAAGCCCTGCAGCGCGCAGGCAAGCTGCCTACCTGGGAGCAGGTGGATGCCGATGAAGATGCCGGCAACCTGACCGCGAAGACGAGAGACTCCCTTGCCATCGTCAATTTCGTGAAGTATCACATTCAGGACAACGCCCTCTTTATCGGAGCAGCCGAGGAGAGCGGAGATTTTGAGACGGCCGTTATCGATCCGAGCACGGAGCGTTTCTATCGTGTCAATGCCACCTTGCAGTCAGACGGTATCGTGCTGCGTGACCATGCAGGCAACACCCGTAGGGTAGTGACCACCGATCCCCGCCTTTACAACCTTGTGGCCCGTGAGTATCAGTTCGACAATTCCGATGCGACCAAGGCCAACAACATTGAGACGAGTTCTTCGGCAGTGATCCATCTGATCAGCGAGCCGCTACTAATTCAAAAATGAGAAATGAAAATAGAAAGTTATGAATAAGATCAACAAACGACTCTTGATAGGTTTGTCATTTATCATTTGTCATTTATATAGCTACGCGCAGCAGGCTGGCGATATTATCAGCGGAACGGTCAACGACGCCTTTGGCCCTGTGATGATGGCCAATGTCGTCGAGATCGATGCTGCCAACCGTATCGTAGCTTCCACGACGACGGATATGAGTGGTAACTTCTCGTTCCGTCTGAAGAATCCGAAGGACAAGCTGCGTATCACCTACGTGGGATACAAGACGGTGGTGCTGCCTTTCAACAAGACCCATTACAATGTGAAGATGCAGGATGCCACGCAGATACAGGAGGTGACCGTCGTCTCCAAGAAGCGTGCCGGCGGCTCAGGCCTTTCGATTCCCGTTGACGAGATCTCCACGGCTCAGCAGAGCATCAACATGTCGGAGTTCGAAGGCCTCTCGATGACCACGGTTGACGAGGCCCTGCAGGGACGTATCGCCGGTCTGGACATCGTGGCCAACTCAGGCAACTTGGGTAGCGGCACCAGCATGCGCTTGCGTGGCGTGTCGAGCATCAACGGATCGAGCGAACCGCTGATCGTTGTCGATGGCAACGTGTGGGAAACCAACACCAATGACTTTGACTTCTCGTCGGCCAACGAGGAGAAGTTCGCCGAGCTGCTCAACGTCAACCCGGAGGACATTGAGAGCATCGCCGTGCTTAAGGATGCTGCTGCGACGGCCATCTGGGGTTCGCAGGGCTCCAATGGCGTCATCGAGATCAAGACCAAGCGTGGTGCCCGTGGCAAGACCCGCGTCAGCTATAGTTTCCGTCTGACGGGCACCTATCAGCCCGAGGGATACAAGATGCTCAATGGCGATGAGTACACCATGCTGCTCAAGGAGGAGTACTTCAATCCAGCCATGAGCGACGACGCCAGCAACATTCAGGAGATCAACTACAATCCGTCCTTCCCTGAGTATGAGATGTATAACAACAATACCGACTGGCTGAGCGAGGTGAAGAAGACCGGTTGGCGTCAGAATCACTATCTGGCCCTGAGCGGTGGTGGCGAGAAGGCCAACTTCCGTATCGGTGCAGGCTATGACCATGAGACGGGCTCTATCATCGAGCAGCAGTTGGATCGCTTCACCTCTCGCGTCAACCTCGACTACTTCGTGTCCGACCGCATCAAGATCGAGACCAACATTGCCCTGACCTACACCAACAACAAGAAGAACAATGGCGACCTCCTCTCCATTGCCTACGTGCGCATGCCTAACCTCTCTATTTATGAGCAGGACCGCAATGGGGTAGATCAGGAAGACTATTACTCGATGCTGCCCACTGTGAGCAATGAGTTGCGTGACCAACTGAACTATAAGAATCCCATTGCCTTGGCGTATCAGGCCAAGAGCAAGGAGACGAGCTACAACATCACGCCCGAGTTTAAGTTGCGCTACAACCTGTTGGGATTGGACGACGAGCACACCCGACTCAACTATGAGGGAAAGGTGGTCTTTAATATATTCAATAGGTACGACGACCAGTTTATGCCGCTTTCTTTGAGCACAACAGGTTGGAATGACTCTCAGAACAAGCAAAGTAACCGCACAACGGCCAACTCATCGAAGAGCCTTGGCGTCACTACCACCCATACGCTGACCTTCACGCCTGCTTTCAAGAATAAGGATCACTCGCTGACCATGATGCTGCGTGGACAGTTGACCAGTGGTACATCATCTTCGCAGAACACTGCTTCATGGGGCCTGCCCAGTGGTTCCATCCAAAGCACGGCTGCAGAAGGCATTATTTCCGATATGCAAACTGGTAGCGGACAATGGAGAAGTATTTACTTTACCTATTCTGCCCACTACGCTTACAAGGGTCGTTACATGGTTGACTTCTCCGTGCGTCGTGACGGCAGTACGAAGTTTGGTTCCGATCAGCGTTGGGGTAACTTCCCCGCTGTTTCTTTACGTTGGAATATTGGTAAGGAGACTTGGTTCAAAGAGGCACTTCCTTTCGTCTCGATGCTCTCCATCCGTCCAGGTTGGGGTATCGTAGGACGCCAGCCCGGTGCCGAGGGACTCTACTTCAGCAAGTACCGCAGCGGTGCAGGCTACTTGGGCGAGGGTAGCGTCTATCCGCAGAATATCCAGTTGAAGAACTTGAAGTGGGAACAGAAGGAGACCTATAATATTGGTACGGACTTCGGCTTCTTCGACGACCGTATCACAGGCAACGTGGAGTTTTATTGGCAATACACCAGCGACCTGCTCATGGCAAATCGTGGTATCCCCACATCATCCGGCTATCCCACGTTGGCCTATCAGAACGTAGGCGACATGAAGAACGTCGGTTGGGAGTTCAACCTTAATGGTAACCGCATTATCAAGGTTGGTAAGTTCTCCACAGACTTCAACATTACGTTTGCTAACAACAAAAACCAGATCACGTCCATGGACGAGACTTGTCTGGCCAGTCTCAATGCGGAGTTCAACCGCTCGAATGGCTCCTATCTGACCCGTGTCGAGCTCAATACCGCTATGGGTAGTATCTATGGCTTCCGCTACAAGGGCGTCTATCAGTACAGCG
>Ga0326513_10000966_pt1 | contig 23745 bp, 54 predicted proteins | sample 2_2465_0518_D_FD_203654 | JGI IMG/M metagenome (GOLD analysis project Ga0326513, IMG submission 203654) | Bovine rumen microbial communities from UC Davis, California, United States - 2_2465_0518 | ecosystem: Host-associated > Mammals > Digestive system > Stomach > Rumen | place: USA... | reverse complement strand
GAAATTGTAAAAAAATATAATAAAACCGCAGATAAAGTTTCTCAATTAATAAAAGTTTGGTTAGCTGTTCAGATTTGTTTTGAACATCAGCCTTTTACTAATAGGGATATTGAAGAATTAACGGGGCTATCTAATTATCAAATAAGAGATGCTATAAAAATGTTACAAGAAAGTGAAATTTTTAAGATTTCAAGAGTTGGAAGCTATTGTTATTGTAAAGGCAGTAATGTTGACCTAACCGCTTGGTGGAATGATTAATTAGGCATTTTCATCTGAATTGTCTAAATTTGTTAAAAAATGGATAAACTCTTAACGATTAAATATAAATATATAATCGTTAAGAGTTCAATTAAAATTTAATAAATTTAGACAATTTTAAATATTTTATTAGAGATGAGAGAAAATAGGTTATATGTTTGGTTGGGCTTCGCCCAACCAAACTCCGCCGGGCTCGTTTCATGGGGGATGAGGGGCAAGGCGAAAAATCGAATTTTTTGGGTATTTTGAATCGTATTTAAATTAAAATGAAAAGAAAATGCGGTGAAGGTGATTGGGGGAGATGAGGGGAAGTATTTAAAATTACCGCAAAATTGATATTGGGGACCAAAAAAATGGGGGAAAATAAAAAGGAAATGGGGCAATTGCCGCATTTCAAAAAATGATTTTAAAATTTGGAAAGGAATCAAATGAAAATTCATTTGAAAATTGATTTGATATGATAGAAATAGTTAGAGCTAAGAATAATAAGAATAGATTAGAAGTAATGGATAATAGACCTTTTGTTATTGAGATGGATTATGATGGAGATAGAAGAATTTTAGTGAATTTTTATGATATATTTGGAAAGACAAGAAAGAAGAAAACTTTGTGGTATAAAAAGATGGTGGATTTTACAGAGGAGTGGGAACTTATTGATAGTCTTAATTATCAAATTCGTTCTTTTGATTTAATAAATTATTATCAGGAGTGAGTATGGAGTTTATTGCGGTTTTGGGAATAATGTTAGTAATATTGTGGAAAAGGATGTGAGAAAAGATGGAAGGAAGTTTTATGATAATGGCGGGAATTACAGTATGTCTATTGATTGCGGTTTTTCTTTTTTGGTTGGTGTTGATTGGATTTGGAATTTATTGGATAGTTGAACATAAGAAAGAAATTAAGGAGCAGAAAAGAGAAGTATAGAGGAGAAAATAGTTGGTTGATAATATTAGGGAATGGACGGAAGAGGATATGAAGAATTTTAAAATAGTGAATAAGTGAGGAGAAGATATGATATCTGGAATAGTATTTTTAGGAGTGGTAATATTTATGACAGTTATAGTGTGTTTAAGCGATATAGATGATGGTTGGGAAGGATAATGAATAGGGGGTAATAATAATGATTGATTGATATGATAATGTTGTTATTATTGTTAGATAATGAGAATTGCTAAAATTGTGAGTGTTGAGTGCACGAATCCAGACCCCATACCGCACCTCAATGCGGTAAAGCGACCGTAAACAACAAAAGAGCTTAGAATCACTTCTAAGCTCTTATCATTATTAAATAAGTGTGTCAACAAAATTTTTAATTACTGCATCGTCCGCTGTAAAACTAACTGCGCATGTTTTTTCTCTAACAAAAGGTTTCTTTTCTGGAGATTTCTTTAGCTTCTCAATCTCTTTTAGATCATGCTGAATAGCTGCCATCTCCTTTTCTGTGTCAATACAAAGCTTCTCAAGCTTTTCACGAGCTTCTCCATCAAGCCATTCACCTGTAATAGCATTGTTATAATCTTCCAAAGCATTAATAAAATTTTTACGTGATTCTTTAAGCACTCTTGTCTTGGCAGCCTCTTCCTCATCAATCATCTTTCGTGCGGCTGAAATTTCATTTGCTACTATTCCATAAATCTGTCCGACAGTCTTGCCTTCTTTTAGCATTTCATAAATATTCATATATTTTTTTTCTCCTTTATTATTGTAATTATATTATATCAAAAATTTTTTAAAAAATCAAGCGGTTTTAAAAAAGTGTTTTTTTTAATTATAACAAAAATTTTTTAAAATTTCAAATGAGATTGTTTTAGCGGGATTCGGCCTAAGGGGGTCGAATTTTGGGAAAAATGAGGGCGACCAAACCAAACGGCCATGTTCTGGAAAAAAGTCGCCTAAGGATCTGGAGTGGCGGAACGGCCCTGGGCCGGAGGCCGGCGGGCCGTCGATTATACCACATAATAATGTAGTTGTCAAGTAAAAAAATAAAAAAAGAGGATTTTTAATCCTCTTTTACCGATACCAAATTAATTCACCTTTATCATTAAATTCAAAAGTAGTTATATCGTTCTGTTCATTTGAAATTATTACGTTGTTTCCCTCAGTCCAATAAAAATAAGTGTCTCCAGCCTCTTCTCCACTTGCCCTTTTTAACATATTCAAAAATATTTCTCTTTCAGTCATTTTAATCCTCTTCATCTACAAATTCAACTTCAACTTCATCATATTCAGTACAATTATATCCTAGCTCTTCTAACATTTGTTTTTGAGCTATTTCAACAGCTTTTCTTACATTCCCTGTTTCATAAACTTCATCAGGAATAACAGTTTCAAAAAAGTCGTATGTAATAAAAGTCACAGTTGCTTTTTTCATTTTTATCACCTCTTCTCACCAAATTTCACCAATTACTGCAACACCATAGAATTCATCGTCATCATCGTCTCTTTCCTTACCATCCGCGCCATAGAAACAGAAATCAAAATCTCCATCAAGAATTTCATCAAGAGTATAGGCACAACCACCATTAATATCAATAAGAACAGATTCACCAACTCTTGGACCCTCAGCCATGATAAAAGGTCTTAAAGAATACATAAAGTGAAACATAGTTGTTGAGGGAAGGGTGGGTTCGTCAAAGTAAATGTTTACAATTTTTTCATTCATATTTTTTATTTCCTTTCATTTGATATATTAATTATAGCAGATTAATTCTTTTTTGTCAAGCGTAAAAATAATCTTATTGGAGCAAAAATAATAAAAAATACATACCATAAAATTTTATTTGGAATTTTATAGTAAATAAGAGTATCTAACGGAGTGTACCATCCATCTTTATCTCTAGGTGTTATAGCTCTAAAATTGTAAATCAAAGTTGCGATAATATACATTACTAACATACCAAGAAAAATTCTTTCATTTTGTTTATTTCCTTTCGATTAAGAATAAAAAATCAACATCATTATGAAGCTTTGTTACTTGTTTTATAAAACAATCAATTTCATCTAAATTTTCAGCTATCATTCCTAAATGTTTAAATTTATCAACTCGTCTGATTACATAACAATACCACATTTGTTTTACTTCCTTTCTTTATCTTATGTATAAATTATAATAAATTTTAGGAAAAAAGTCAACATGGCATTTTATACAAAAGTGCGGTGAAAAATTTGTTGAATATTACATCTTGACAAATCGCGGCGCCCGGCGCTCCGCGACGGGCCAATCATTATACCATACCAGAATATGGTTGTCAAGTAGTAATTTTTAACAAAAAAATAGTCAGTTTTCCGTCATTTTGACGGAAAACTGACTAAAATTGTCAGATTATTTACTTTTTCGGCGGTCTTTTCTTTACTAAATCCAGTTTATAGTGGTTTTCACCGACAGAAAACTCAATCAGCTTGGATTTATTTGTAATTTCCGCTTTAAAACCCTCATTTTTCAGACAATTTGCAAGGATTTCGATAATGTTTTCCTTTTCAACATCGGGTTTCCGCTCACGCTTGACCGCTTTTCTAGGCTTATCGGCTTTGGCTTCATGGTTGATTTTATTAGCCTTAGCCTTTTTGGTCAGCTCTTCCACTTCCTCATTTTCAAGGTATCCCTCATCCTCAAGGTACATCTCAATAGCTTCTTCTTTTGACAACCCCAGGAGTTTCATGCTTTTTTCAAGTTCAGCATCGGGAATATTGATTGTCTTTCCATTAAAATCGTATTTCATGTCTTTTGTTATCCTTTCTTTATTTGATAATTCAATTATAGCGTATTCCCTAGCTTTTGTCAAGCATTTTTTCAAAATGGGGGAAGTTTTTTCTTCCCCCATTGGAAAAGATTACTGCTTGATAGTGAAGTACGGTCTACCCTTAATGTACTCTCTAGTCAGCTTTTCAGCGTCAACAAGGGCGGAAAGCAGACGAGAAATACGCTGATTAGAGAAGCCTGCAATGGACGGAACGCCACCCTGAATATCAGTGATATTCATAGGCTTGTCAGCCTCAGTCAGGAACACAAGGATTTCAGCCCTGCAAGCCTCATTCTGAACCTGCTTTTCAGTCGGCTTCTTAGGGGCGTCCTTTCTGTTATCAAGAAGCTCAATCTGATGATTGATAAAGTCTACCATTTCCGGATTCTCAGCAACGGCAGTTACAGCAAGGATTTCATTGTACATTTCACGCTTTGTTTTCTTTGTCATACTAGACACCTCTTTCTTTTGAAAATTTGTTGTTTATTTGTTTTCTATGTTATTATTATAACATAGGTTTTCTTGTTTGTCAAGAACTTTTTTTTATTTTTTTTTCTTGACCCTCAAGGTGTTTTTCCCTTACCTTGTATAATTATTATACTAAAAATTTTTTAAAAAATCAATATGGGAATTTGCACAAATTATGGGATTTTTCAGCTTGATTTTTTGTTCATTTTGTCTATTGACAAAAAGTGCAGGATGTGATATAATGGAATTTTCGGCGCTTTTGCACGCAAAAGCGCCCCAACCATTTTTAGGGCGCTTTAGTGAATTAAAGTGTGAAATTACATAAAGATAAAATATACAATACAGATGAATGCCAGGCGGAAGCAAGAAGCCTGTACAGCCTTACTAAAGTACGGCTCCCACTCGTCATAGTACCATTTATTATAGCAATCTGCGATATGACCTGCAAACATAACGATTACAAAGATAACAAACATTGTCATTCTAGTTTCCATTTTTTAATTTTCCTCTCTTTTATAATATGACATATTAGCAAGGTTCTCAATATGAACATTTTCGGGGGAAATCCAATCAAGAACATCTTCAATGAGATCAAATTCTTTCTCTGTAAGAGAATAAACCCTAACATTTCCCTCAAAATCAAAAAGTAAATATGTTTCTTTTTTTTCCATTTTTTAATCCTTTCTTTCCTTGATGATATTATTGTATCAAATGGGGATTGTTTTGTCAATCCCCATTTTTAATTTTTTTAATTACGCACAATTCAGAATGTATGACTGAAAACTTTCCTGAGGAATCCGCCACGGCATATTCAGAATGATTTTATCCATGTGTTTATGGCAAGCAAAGCATTTAGCAAAAATTGCGGTTTCGATAAGAGCATCCTCAAGGGCGGTGTGCGCTTCCTCAAAATCAAATTCTCTGTTAATGTATCTATGGGCAATTTCGGCGGAAGTCTTCACATTTCCTGCTTCGCTAATCCATGATTCATTATTTGCAATCTTAAAGAAAGTTTTCTGCTGAAAAAGTGTCTGGCAAGCCATTCCCCAAGAACACCAAATTGTTGTTTTTTCATTAAAGAATGTCTGATTATTTTCAAACTTACTCAGATGATTAAGAGTAGCGTTTAAAGCTCTTGTATCAAAGCCTGCATTGTATGCAACGACCGCCTTGATTCGATATTCTCTCATAAGAGCGAAAATCTCTTTTCTAATTTCCCAAAAGGACTTGACAATCCACTTGCCCTCTTTAATTCCAATTCTATAAGACGGAATCTTATCAGCGTAATAGGCAGTCCTCATAAGTTTCCATTCTTTATAGAAAATCTCACGAACCACGTATGAACGCTTTTCATAAATGTTGCCCTTTTTGTCGTGAACAGTGAAGCCAATGTCGTAAACAAGGGGTGAGCCGAGGTCTCCGCAAGTCTCAGTGTCGATTGTCATGTAGTAGTTTTTTCTTTTGTCCATTTCTTTTTTCCTCTTTTCTTTTAGGTTTTTGTGTCTTTTATCTTGACAAGTATCATTATATCAGATTTGATACTCTCTGTCAAGGGGTTTTTAAAACTTTTTTGAAGTTTTTTTCGGTTCTCATTTGAGTACCTGTCCTCTTGACAATTATAATTATAAGGGATAGCGACATAAAATACAAGTTGGAAATTTGCACAAATTTCGGGAAAAAAATTTGTGCAAATTTTTTTCAAAAAACGCTTGACAAAAACATGCGAAGTATGTTATAATGGAAATTTCGCGCCAGCCCGGTGGCTGGCGCGCCGTCAAAAAAAGAGGGGCGAACCCCTCTTAATTAGCAGTACCTTCTCTCAACTCCCGATTTAGCTCTCTCACAATCCTTTTAGTCTCGTCAAGACCGATTGTGTTAATGGCTTCATTAATTTGAGAAGAAATTGCGTTTTTACATTTCTGACGCAGTTGTTCTTGTCTTTTTTCCTGTCTTATTTTTATTAAACAATCCAAAAGTGCTTCTTGTTCATCTGTTTCAAGATAAAATCCCATGAATTCGTTTGTCATTTTTTTCGTCCTTTCTTTTTTGATATATTAATTATAATACAGAAATTATCATTTGTCAAGATTTTTGTCTAAAAATAATTTCTGTACCAGTGTAATAAGAACGAGTACTTATAACTTCTTTTTCAAATCCTTCTAATTCAAATTTATTATTGAGATATTCTTCAATATCCCAACTGAATTTTCTCCAAAAAATGCGGTCTTTTATTTTTAAGTATTTTTTTGCAAGCCCTATACTCCATCCCATTCCATTATCATAAAAGAAAAAAGTTTTATTATCAGGGTTCCAATCACTTGTTCTAGGGATGTAATAAGTAAGAATTTCATTAGCTCTTTTTTCATCCCAGATTGTATGTTCATAATTCCAATTTTTAATTCGGTCGGTAATCTCAACATAAATCCAAATGGGAAAAAAGATAATTCTTCTTGCTTTTAAACTATCGTTACTGCTCCACCACTCACGGAAAGGATGCTTTTTCTGCTTGTCTTCAATAGCTTTTAAGATTTCTTTATTCATTTGTTTTCTCCTTTTTTGATGTTATATATATTATACTTTATTATTTGCTATTTGTCAATACTTTTTATTCAACAAAACAAGAAATATCAGTGACAACTTTTGCGGAGATATAATGCTTTTTACAATTAACAGTTTCATAAAAAGCCATATCTTCTTCATAATGCTTGTCAAAATCAAGAATAGCGTTCATGTTTCCTTGAGTTGGATTGATATTATATCTAAACTCTAATCTATTACGCCATGCCTTAGGATTTTGAACAGGAATTAACAACTCAAAATCAATATGATTATCAATAAGATAATTAATAACTACTTTATGGGCGGATATGAAAACATTCTTATTGCCATAATCGCTAAGGGCTTTAGCAATCATAACATAGTCTTCTTCCCATCCCGCTCTTTTAGTAAACATAGATGAATCTAAATCAATAGTAGTATCGGGATGTTCCCTACAATATGTACTCTTTCCGCAACCTTGATAACCGCAATAAATCATTTTTCTTTTCCTTTCTCTCTGTTGATGATATAAGTATATCAGATGTTGGCGGTTGCGTCAAGGAAAAAGTTGCACAAAATTTGGGATTTTTTGGATTGAAGATTTGTTCAAATTGTCTATTGACAAAAAGTGCGGCGGTGTGGTATAATGGAATTTCGGCGCGAACCGGAGGCTCGCGCCCCATAGAAAAAAGGGTGGCAATTGCCACCCCCTGTTACTTACTTCTTAAAAATCAGACTCAGCAGAACTACCACCGCAAAGATTCCAACGCAGAGCTTCCATGAAAATACAAGAGCAAATCCCCAGCAAATCAGCCAAGTCAGAAGAGCCACAATACCGAATACAATGCCGTAACCAAGAATAAGACCAAGAATAGTTCCAAGAATAATCATCATAATTTTTTTTCTCCTTTTCTTTTGTTTTTTATATTATATATTATTTTTTGTTACTTGTCAATAGTTAAATATATTCAATTTCACCGGATTCAACTCTTTTTTCAGCTTTAATAAGCTCATCTAAAATGTAGTTAAAAACAAAATCATAAACATCATCACTGTAGTAAAGTTCAACATCAGACAAACTATCCCAACATGCGAAACCATTAATATAGATTTTAAGGTCACTATTGATAGCTTCCTCAAACATAAGGTCATCTACATAATCATCAATAGCTACATCCGCTTCTCTCGGTCCATAGGATTCTTTTGCTTTTGCAAAAGCTTCCGCAAGGTCCTCATCATAGATAGTAATATCAAATTCTTTGTGGATTACATAAGTGGTGTTCATTGTTTTTTCTCCTTTTCTTTTGTTTTTCTTTATTATATATTATTTTTTATTGTTTGTCAATAGTTGTTTTACGTTTTTTTAAAACCCCGCAATATAAACAGAATATAACTCCTAGATAAAAACCAAAAGCAATTCCAATTATAAGAGGGAAAAGAATTAATAGTACTGTTTCCATGTTTTCTCCTTTTTTCTCAAAGGGATTTTTACATCCCTTTGAGAATTTCAATGATTGAATCTACATCGAAAGCTTTTCCAATCCAGTTTTCTCTATTTTTAGCTTCATCATCAAACAGAATGTCGTTTGCGGTGGCAAATTTTTCTTTAGGTGTTCCGTGGGGAACAATGTGAATTTCGTCAAATGTTACACTGGAAAGATGTTTAGCAAGCCATTTTTCTTTTGCGGCGGTCACTTTTGCGTCATACTCAGGCGTTGAAGTTTTACTCAGCCATGAGATAATGCCGATTCTAAATCCCTGTCGCTGAAGCCTATTAAGAATTCTAGCAAGAGAATTTAAGTTTACAAGCGGTTTAGCTTCCGCATAAGGTTTCGGGTCATAAGCTCTAAGAAGAGGAAGCCAATTAGGAACGCTGTAAAGGTCGGCTATTGTACCATCCATGTCGAAATATACTGTTGTCATTTTTTTATTTCCTTTCTTTTTTTTCTATGGTCTTATTATATCAGATTGATTCTTTTTTGTCAATAGAAAACTTGATATTTTTCTTTTATTGTTTCTTTAGTATCATCTAACTCCCATTTAATAGAGATAATATTTGCAAATGGGTAAGATATATTGTCATCATCTATTAGATAACCTTCTGCTTTTACAAGCCCTGTTAGATAATCGCAAGGGCTTACTAATAGACATTCAGGATCCATATATTTCCAATTACTACAAACGTGGGATTCCCCATCAACTGTTTTAAAATGAGCGGTGTAATGTCCTACTAAAATAGTTTCAGGCTTTCCAAAGATAAATTCTGTAAGTTTAGACATTTTTTATTTCCTTTCTCTCTGTTGATGATATAAGTATATCAGATTAGAATAAGGAAGTCAACAGTTTTTAATAAAAAAGTTGCACAAATTCTGGGAAAATTAGGGTTGAAATTTTGTTCAAATTGCCTATTGACAAAAAGGCTAGCTATATGGTATAATGGAGTTTCGGGCGCCAGGAGAGCGCTGGCGCCCCGTGCAAAAGCAGGGTTTAATAACCCCACTCTTTTGCCTCAAGATATTCTTCTTTTGAAATTTCTCTAACAAAAACATTAATACCTTCCGCATAATTTTCAAGTTCTTCTTCATCGTTAAATCTTTCGTCAGGATAAGTAAAAGAATATTGCTCTTCCAGAATTTCATCGGCTTTATCCCAAGCATCGGAGTTGTTTTCTGCTTCAATATAAAAATCTTCATCACAACCGCAATAACCATTTGTACAAGTTACTTTATAATACATTTTAATACCTCACTTCCAACAGATATAAAGTTTATAGAAACAAAATTCATGATGATAATCATAGTTCTCATTGTAGTTATAACCCCAGTGTGGGTCATTCCAACGATTCCAACCAATTTTAATTTTCATTTTTATTTCCTCTTGACAATATAAGTATATCAAAGGGGTTGAGTTTTGTCAACCCCTTTGATGATTATTTTTAAAACAAGTCTATAAGATTATCAAAATTAAGCCAAATGTCTTCTTCTCTTTCTTCGTCCTGAAGACAAAATGTTGCATAAGGATTTATTTTCTTCATTTCATAAAGTAAATCAACAATTTCTGCACTTATTTCATTATAACGACTTAATTCTTTAGCTTCAATCTCATCTCTAAGAGCTAGTTCTATTTCATTAAGCATAGTGCTATATTCTTTTAAAGTTTCTAATGGAATGGAACGAAACGTTGTAATTGCTTCTTCCTTATTGCTAAAATTAAAACTATACTTATATGTTGTTGCCATTTTATCTCCCTTCAATCTTCCTCTACAAGCTTCCCAAACAGTTCACAAACTTCACGCCAATCATCATCGTTACTTGCGATAAATTCAAAGATTTCATCATCGGGTTCATCGGGGACGCCATCTCTAATCCAGATATCATAAATGAAGTCATCCCCCATATCAAGAATGTAATTATGCATATCTTTGAGAAGTTCAATCTTTCTTTCAATCTCACTCTGTTTTGTGTTCTTAATTGTCATTTTTTTTATTTCCTTTTTTCTTTTGATGATATTATTATATCAAATTGATTCTTTTTTGTCAACAGTTTTTTTAAAATATTGCCATTAAAATACTAATAATTGCTATAATTACAATTACTAGATAACTCCAATTTCCAGGAAGAGGCTCTGGGAAAGCGTTGCTAAAAGTAAACAAAAGAACCATAAACCAAATATAAAATTTAAATGTTCTTTTAAAACTTTCAAAAAAGTCGTCCATTTTTAATCCTCAATTTCACTTTTATTAAGATAAATTCCAAAGTAATTCATGTAATATTCAACTGCATCAGAAAACCAGTCTCCAAGATATTCTCTAGCCTCTTCTTTTGTTTTGAACCATTGTCCGCCTACATCGGGCATTGTCAAATATTCAATAGTAGCATTTTCAGCCGCTTCAAGTTCATCCCAACTGTTAAGAGTAATTGTATAATTTGCTTTTGCCATTGTATTTATTTCCTTTCTCTAAAAAAATAATCAGTGAGTTCACTTTCATCTTTTTCGCCATAAGGGTGCATTTCAGTTTCACGAGCCTCAGGCGGAAAGTATTGAGGGTCAGCATGGTCTGCTCTGAGATAACAATATTTTTCGGGGGTCATTTCTACAACTCGTTCCACTCGCATTGTATAAGAGATTTTAACTTTCATTTGGTGTGTTCCTTTCTTTATCTTATGTATAAATTATAATAAAATTTAGGAAAAAAATCAAGTTGGAAATTTGCACAAAATACAGAATAAAAATTTGTGCAACATTACATCTTGACAAATTACGATGGCCGGCGCTCGGCGCCGGCCCACCATCATATCACATTAGAGGGCGTATTGTCAATAGGTAAATTGCACAAAAAAAGAGGATTTTTAATCCCCTTCTTTGTACATATTACAGAAACAGACTTGGCAATCAAAATCTTCACAAATATCGCAATCACAGCCAATACAGTTATCTCTTCTTTCACAAGTGCCACAGACACACTCTTTTATACAAAAGCTGTCTCTTTCTTTGACTTCAATTTTGAAGCGGTCAGAACCAAACATGCTAGGCTTTGTGAGTGTTTTGTAGGCTCTCTCAAAGTCTTCCTTTACCATCCAATCGGTCGGCATAGTGTTCCAACCACCAACTTTATCAGAGATATAAATTTTATACATTTTCATCTTATATCTTTACCGCCTTCCTCAATCCATCCTTCTTCTTCAGGAGTCTTTTGTGACACAGAACGAAGAATAACATCACAGTAAGTTGTAAATGGACATTCCTTACATTTAGTCCAATCGGTATTCTCTGCACAAGCGGAGTGAACAAGTTCCATAGCAGTTTTCATTTTAGCAACCCAATCCATATCATTCATGTTGTTTATTTCCTTTCTGTTGATGATATAATTATACAAAAAATTAGGAAAAAAGTCAACAAGTAATTTTATACAAAATGCAAATCAAAAATTTGTGCAACATTACATATTGACAAAGGCGTCGCGCGGCGACCCATCGCGCGACGCCAAAAGGGGGTTGCCATCTACGACAACCCCCACACCAAAAGAAAGGAAAACGAATATTAGAAACTGAGTGGGGGTGAAGGGATTCGAACCCTCGACACCACGATTAAAAGTCGTGTGCTCTGAACCTACTGAGCTACACCCCCAGGAGTGCGGTTTTTAGGGGTAACCGCAAACCCTTGTCATCACTCCGCCTTAGCAATGCAGAAGTGCGGAACTTTCTTAATGACCTCTCTCGTAATCTTACGCTCATTAACGAGCGGTGTCAGAATAGCACGAGTGACTTTCTGATTGGACAGACCCTTGAGGGACGGACAAGCTTCGCAAAGGTCTTTAATGCAGGTAGGCTTATCCAGCTCGGTAAGCGTAGCGAGAACAGCTTCCTTGAGCTTTTCATTCTCAATCTGATTCTGAGTCGGCTTCTTCGGGGAAGTCTTTCTGTTGTCAAGAAGCTCAATTTCATGCTGAATGAAAGTTACCATTTCCTCGTTATCACCTACAACTGCAAGAATCTCATTGAACATTTCACGCTTAGTTTTTTCTTTTGCCATAATGTAACACCTCTTTCTTTATGTTTTTTCTTTACTATGTATTTATTATAACTTATTTTTTTTAGTTTGTCAATAGTTTTTTTTATTTTTTTTTCGTGGATTTGGCGCCTTATACCACGTGGCTGATAGCATTTTTGTTAGCCCCTTACATCACCTCACATGGGGCTTTTTGCCTAACTCCCATACACTTAATGTCCTTTCCTTTGCTCAACTTCTGTATTTATTATATCATAAGTCTTTTTATTTGTCAACAGTTTTTTTTATTTTTTTTTCGGCGGGTCTCTCATAAGAATCACCTTTTCTTTATCTTATGTATTTATTATACCATAAGATTTTTTATTTGTCAACAGTTTTTTTTAAGATTTTTTGAAGTGACTTTCCGTTGTTCAGATAGCCGATAGGCGCTAGGCTCTGCCGACCACCTTACTTAACTTTGTTGTCCTTTCTTTATCTTGATATAATTATACTAAAATTTTTTAAAAAATACAAGTCGGAGTTTTGCACTAATTTTGGGATATTTTTTTGTGCATTTTTTTTTGAAAAAATGCTTGACAAAACCACGCGGGGTGTGGTATAATGGATTTTTCGCGCCGGTGCGGACACCGGCGCGCCGACAAGAAATGAGGGCTTATCGTTTATTTCCAGCCCTCTAACGGAAATCTCATTTAATTAAAAATTCTAATTCTTAGATGACCTAGGATTCTAAGTTTCAAATTTTTAATCTTTACTGGGAGGCGATTTCATGTTCCCCACACTGGGCAAGGAAGGGGGTTGAACCCTAGAAAGTTACTTCGGCGCCATTTCGCTTTCAAGACTTACAGGTCTTACCTACTTCCGTTCGGCTTACCCTTGCCATGGTTCTATTATATCAAAGGGGTTGAGGTTTGTCAACCCCTTATTTTATGAAATTGTTATTGAAAGATTTTCAGAATCGCCTGTCACAAGAGGGACTCTTTTCCATAAGTAGAATCCGCCACCTGAATCCTCTTCAATAGCCTTGTCAAGAAGGGCTTTCGTAGCGTATGCCCCATAAATCTTATCGTCCTTTACTAATACCCATACTGCCAAATCAAGTGTAACCGTCATTGTTTTTCTCCTTTCTGTTGATAATATAATTATACTATGAGTTGTTTGTAGTGTCAATTAAATTTTAAAAAAATCTTGCACAAAAAATGGGAAAAAATGTTTTTAATTTTTATTCAAATTGTCTATTGACAAAAAGCCTGGTCATGTGGTATAATGGAAAGTCGGCGCCAGTGCGGGCACTGGCGCCTCGGTCAAAAAAAATAAAGGGGCAACCGCCCCTTATTTTTCATTTTTAGTTCCCCTTTCTTTCACGTCTTTTCTGTTCGGCAAGTCTCGCACGTGCAAACATTTTCTGTCTAGTTTCCTCAGCAATTTCGTCAATTTCAATAAGAAAAGTTTCCTTGATACCCTCAGACTTAGCTGTAGCAAAATTTTCTGTTACATTACCGCCCTTTGTGATATATCTTACTGTTCTCATTTTTTATTTCCTTTCTTTTGTTTTTCTTGATGATTTAATTATATCAGTTGGGGGTTAATTTGTCAACCCCCTATTTAATTTTATTTTTTAAGATTTGTTAACATATCGGGAAGTGCTTCTGATATATTATATCCGTTTACAAACAAGGCATTACAACAAGAACACTGTCTTACCATTTTTCTTTCTCCATTCCACAACTCTATAACACCTCTGTCATCCGCACTTTCATGATTACAAAAGAGTCTTATGATTCTGTTTTTCATTCTTTCTTTCATTTTCCATTTCCTTTCTTTTAATAATTTAATTATATCAATTCAGGGTGGTTTTGTCAAGCATTTTTTACAAAACATAAGTTTTTAAATATTCCTGGAGTTTCTCATCTCTTTCCGTTCCCTCAAAGCTTGCACTGATTTTCCACAGATTGTCAATATGATAATTTGTCAGTTTTGAAGAGTCGACGCCATGAGCTTTCATAATCATTATACAAGTTTCTTTAAGGATGTTTTTCATAAGTTTTTCTAACATTTTTGTTATTCCTTTCTTTATTTTATGGTCTTATTATACTATAGGGGTTGAAGTTTGTCAACCCCTATATTTAATTTTTTAAAAATCTTTTTTCTTTTTTGTTTTGACTACTAAGAAGTCTTGTTCTAATTTATTTCCCTCTCTCCATTGCCCTACACCTTTTGAAATAGGGACTACATGATATTTCCAACCGCGGGTGTACATTCCTGCCTCAGCCGCCTCAAAAGTGGGGTAAGGGACATTGTAACTTCCATATTCTTTTTCCCCTTTTGCGTCATTACAAAAGGCGATATAATAAATCTCTTTGTTAGAATCCTTATAATCATAATAAATTGTCATTCCTATTCCTATTGCTATGCCTACAAAAATAATAACTATGACAACGATTAACTTTAACATGATGTTACTTCCTTTCTTTATCTTATGTATAAATTATAATAAAAAATAACAAAAAAGTCAATGTACAAATTGCACAAATTACAGGAAAAATTTTTGTGTAAAATTTTTTCATTTTTCTCTTGACAAAAAGTCTGGGGCATGTTATAATGGATTTTTCGCGCCAGTGCGGGCACTGGCGCGCCACGGAAAACAGAGGGCTTTCGCCCTCTGCCTATAGTCGTTATGCGAATGAAAAGATAACGCTGTCAGTGACAGGTGAGAAGGAATCCCAAGTTGTGGAAGTCTCACAGGTCATGCTCTCGTAAGATGAGGAAGTTTCCCAGTCGGAAGTCTGAGTGACCGGTTCAACGGCGTCCCATGCGTAATCAATAACGCAAATCTTGCCTTTACGGAAGCCGTAATTGTACTTATGCAGGTCTCTGAGATTATCGTAAAGCCATTCCTCTTCTTCTGGGGTGACAGTTCTTTCCCAGCCGTATCGAGTACCGACACCCTTAATCCTCGGCATAATCGAGCAAGTAAGTCCATGAAAGGTAAGGACAGTGGTTTTTGCGAGAAGATGTTCCATACCGTCTGCTACTGCACGAGCGTAAACAGCTTCTTCACTGGAACAATCTCCGGCACGTCCGTCAGAGAAAAGTCCTGTCGGATTGAAATCAAATTTAATTACATAATCTGCCCGAAGAATTGCGATTCGGGATACGCCGTGGTCCCAATTAAGCTTGCGAATATGAGACACGTTGTATCTCTGAATCTCACGCCTAAAGTCGTCAAGAGTGACACAACCCCCAAATCTCTTTGCAAGGAATTCCGCAAACTTAGCACCACGCTCTTCGTATGTTCTCTTCATTTTTACTACCTCTCTTTTGGATTAGGTTTTGTTTTCCTTTGATGATATAAGTATATCAAACCTTAGTCAGACTGTCAACAAAAACCGTTCGAAAAGTTGCACAAATTTTAGGAAAAATGATTTAGAAAATTTGTGCAAAATTCCCTCTTGACAAAAGCCGAGTGGTATGGTATAATGGAAGATCGGGCGCCGGAAGACCGCCGGCGCCCCAGCAAACAAAAAGAGGGCTTGTGCCCCCTTGTTTTTAAAGATGACGAAGCTTTCCGTCAAGAACATAGATGATGCCCTCAGAACCGTCATACGCTTCAATTTCCCAATCAGTAGCTTCATCTGGAATACTCACAATAGCAAGCTTAGCGCAAAAACCATTTGCGGCTTCCCCAAGAGTGCTAACCACTTCAATTAAACGAGGGTCTGTTCGAGAAATTTGAGGGTAACGAGTTTTAAATCCAAGCATTTGCGAAGCTTCATCTGAAAGACTAAAACCGCCAAAACATTTATTAATGCAAATCTTCATTTTTTTATCTCCTTTTCTTTTGGTGTATGTCTATTATATCAAATGGGGGTTGGGGTTGTCAACCCCTATTTTTAATTAATTTTCGTTAGCTGGATCCCAAAGCAGTTCCAGAGCAATGACTTCGGCGTCATCTTCGGTAAGCTCATTTCTGTAAACCATTTCTACGAGTTCCTCGAAAAGCATATATAACATTTTTAGTACCTTCCTTTCCTTAACTTATGTATAAATTATAAGCTATTTTTAATAAAAAAGCAATATACAAAATGCACAAAATACAGGAAAATTTTTTGTGCAAAATTTTTACAAAAAATGCTTGACAAATGTTGCGACTAGTGATATAATGGAAATTTCGAGCCGCGGGTGCCCGGCCGCGGCTCGGCAAATCAAATTAAAAAGACCTCTAACGAGGTCTTACTCCAAAGAGGTCTTTATAGAGATCCGAGTATAAATCCCAATCCCCGCTCTCATAGGCGTCCTGAAGACAAATGAAGGCGGCTTCATGCCATGCCTGTTCAGCAGTCTGGGCTTCCTGTTCAGCGCGGATTTCCGCCAATTCCGCTTCATAAGCACGGATGGTTTTTTCGGAGGCGGTAAGGGTAACATCAGCACAAATCACGATTGTTCTCATAAGATTCTCCTTTTTCGTTTATAAACTTATTATACCTTATCTGATGGCTATTGTCAAGAGGTTTTATAGAGAAGAGGGATTGAGGTTCAATCCCCCTTGTTTTAATCAGTTTCGCCTATTGGAGTGTTCAAGGTCACTACAAATGCCATAGTGACAATGTCATCATCCACGTCCTTGCGTTCAGCCAGTCGGCAGAACCAAATGGTCATTTCAGCTTCAAATCCCCATCTCTTGGCTACTGCGAACATCATATCAAATCTGCTCATTAGGTATTTCTCCTCTCTGTTGATAATATAATTATACATCAGCTTCTCACTCTGGTCAAGCGTTTTTTAAAATTTATATGTAAAATTCGGGATTTAATTTTTGTGCAAAATGACGACACAATTAGTCTTGACAAACTGCGCCTAACTGTGCTATAATGGAAGCGGCGCGCGTGCGAGGGTTTTTCGAGCGAGCGCGCGCCGCTCAGTCAAAATTTGATTTTAAAATTAGAATTTGTTATAAAAAATTGCTCTATGAATTTCTTTTTAAAATTCTATATCGAAAAAAAGGGTAAAGGGGAGCCAGGTTCTCGGCTCCCCTATGTGATTTTTAATCGTTGTTTTTCAACAGTTCCAGAGCAATGGTTTCGGCTTCCGCCTCTGTAAGCTCGCCGTATGCCACCATTTCTACGAGTTCCTCAAATCTGTAAAATTCGTACATTTTTTTCTTCCTTTCTTTTTTAAGGGGGGCGGTCTTCCTTGAATCTATATTGATTATATCAAATGAGGGCTGAGGTGTCAACCCCCATTTGATTTTTTATTATTTTTTAGATGTTAGAGAAGAGGTTTGAAAAATCTGTCCAAATTTCATCACTTTTGTTGTAGATGTAAATTTTTGAGATTCCATATCCAAATTCATCTTCCATGTAGTCAAACAGGATACTCAATTTTTCATCCCTATCTTCTTTTGAAGAGGACCGGATACTGCGGAAAACTTCTTTTGGAATGGTGAAGCAGATTTCGTCCTGTGCTCTCATTGGCACCCACTGGCTGTATCTCGCCTGTACGATGAAGACGGTGGTATCTTTCAGTGCACGCATATCCTTTTTTCCAACACTCATAGCTTCACATTTGCCAAAAGTAATAGAATCGCAGAACTTACCAAAATCTTCCATTGTCATAGTTTTATTTTTCCTTTCTTTATTAGGGCTATTATCTGAGCCGGTATCTTAATTATACTATGGGGGCTGAGGTTTGTCAACCCCCATTTTTAAGTTTTAATAGCGAAGGGCGTCAAGAATTTCATCTAAGATGAATCCTCTTAAATCGGCGTAAAAGTCAAATTCATCATCTGTAATTGCATCGGCATAGAAGAGTGCTGTATAAGCGCCGCAAAATTTTTCATAAGTGCCCATGGTTGTTGCATAGGATGACTTTTCAGCGATTGCGGATGCGATTTCTCTAACTCTCTCTGTTAAGTAAGTGTACTTCATGTTTTTTCCCTCTTTCCTTTGGTGTTCTTTTGTGAGGCTCTTCTCTGTCCCCCTGACATCTACTATATTACACTATCTAAGCGCATTTGTAAAGCTTTTTTTGAAAATTCGCCCACAAAAAAGTACACAAAATATTAGCTTTTTTTGCCCGGTTTTTCGTCAAAATGACGAATGGCAAAATGACGAAAACTGGATCAATTTTTTGTTCAACTTGCCGAAATTAACGTGCTATCACTTCACCGCGGTGAAGTGGGATCAAATTAGCACGGTGTCGCGGTGATACTGCATCACTTTATCACGGTGAAGTGTGATCAAATTAGCACTGTATAACTGTACCACTTTAACGCGGTGAAGTGGGATCAAATCAATACGTTAATACGGTAGCACTTCACCGCGTTAAAGCGGCATAATTTTAGGACTTTAGTGTGATGAAGTTTAGCACTTTAACGCGTTAAAGTTTTTTCACTTTAACGCGTTAAAGTGCTAAAGCGGCGTGCGCACGGGAATTGTAGCGAACGGCTGCGCGCCGCGGCTCATAAAAAATAGAATTAAAATTTTAAAATGAAAAATGGAATTTTTATTTCAAAATTCCATTTTTCATTTTTTGATTTTTGTTTTTTAATCCTTAGTTACTGTAAACAGGACCCAGCCTGTTTTTGCATCTGTAACGATCGCTTCTCTGCAGAGGGAGTTCTTAAGAGCCTGAGTTACATGAGCGAGAACCGCTTCCTGTGTGCCTACGAATGTGAGGATCATCTGAGTAGTGGTGAAGTAAATTTTAAACATTTTTTGTACTTCCTTTCTTTTGGGATGTTTTTATTGTATCATGGGGATTGAGGTTTGTCAACCCCCATTTTAAGTTTTTAGTAAAGAGCTTCCTGAATTTCACCGTCGTTTTCTTCAACCAAGTCATAAAGTTCAAACTCAATCATCCGGAAGAGGGTGTAAAGGTCGGCCTGAATGTTTACATTCTCTTCCATTGTTTTGCTCCGGTCGAGGCTCATGTGAAGAACAGTTCTTTTAATTTCGCCAAGCAGGAGTCCTGCCATAAAGGCTACTCTTGTTTTATCAAGATATTCCTTATCCATAAGAATCTCGACATATTCCATAAATTTTTCCATATCCATCTTCATCATTGTTTTTTTTTCCTTTCTATTGGGGGTGTATCGCTAACTTGTACCTTAATTGTACCATGGGGGTTGAGGTTTGTCAACCCCCATTTTCAATTTTTATTAATGCTTGAAATGATAGTCTGTAATTTCTCCGAAGATAAGATTACCAATTTCTGTATAAAAATTCAATTCATCACCTGTAATAGCTCCAGTGTAATAAAGCGCCATATAAGCACCGGAAAACTTCCCAAGATATTCCCTCATCATTGGATATGGAGCGTCATTGCTCATAACGAGCGCGATTTCAACAAGAATCCTAGTCATACAATAATGTGCCATGTCTTTTTTCCTTTCCTTTGTGGCTTATTTTGTGGGGCTCTCTGTCCCCCTGACATCTACTATATTACACTATTTGAGCGCATTTGTAAAGCTTTTTTTGAAAATTCGCCCATAAAAAAGTACACAAAATATAGACCTGGTTTTTGTGCACTTTGACGAGATCAGTATGGTACAGTGGTAACGCGTTAACACTTTAATATGGTAAAGCATTAACGTAGTAATATGATAAAGTATTAAAGTATTAACGCGTTACCACTACATTGCTGCATTACTTTAATGCGGTGAAGTGACAATACTTTAATACGTTAATACTGTACTACTTTAGCATGGTAAAGTGATACAGTGGCACAGTGGTAACGCGTTAGCACTTTAATGTGATAAAGCAGTACAGCGTTAATACGTTAATACTGCATCACTTTACTACGGTGAAGTGCTAACGTGGTGATGCTTTAATGCGGTGAAGCGTTAATACGGTATAGCGGTAATGCGTTAATGCGGTAGCACTTCACCGCGGTGAAGTGCTGAATTTTAGGACTTTAGTGTGCTAAAGTTTCACACGTTAATTGGCTAAAGTTTAGTGCTTTAACGCGGTGAAGTGTTAAAGCGGCGCGCAGGTGGGGTTTCTGCGGTCGAGCGCGCCGCGGCGAAAAATGGGATTAAAAATTGTAAAAATAAATTAAAAAAATAAAAATCTTTCTAAAATTCTAATTTAAATTTTTCATTTTTCTTTTGTCGGGACTGGACTTTTTTGTCCAGCCCCTTAAGAGATTTTTTACTTTGTCACCGTGTACAGGACCCAGCCTGTCTTGGCGTTGGTGACGATCGCCTCACGGCAGAGGCTATGCTTGAGAGCTTCGACCGTATGATTGAGGACCGCTTCCTCAGTTCCCTCAAATGTGAATGTGTTTCCGCCGATAAAGTAAATCTTAAACATTTTTGTATCTCCTTTTCTATTGGGTATTACTTTTTGAATCTATAGCTATTGTATCATGGGGCTTGGCTTTTGTCAAGCCCCATTTTTAAGTTTTTTAGAATTCCTTTACAAAGAATACATCCATTTTATCATCGCACCAAGGCTGAATGACACAGAATTCAATTTTTACAATATCGGAACCGCAGATGTATTTTTTAATTTCGTCTTTCCACCAGTCCCAAGCTTCGTCATCGTCATCCCAAAATTCTTCGGTAGCTGGATCCCAAGGCAAGTCGTACATATCAATGTAAAGTCTCGTTTTTGTGCCCCGGACGCGTCCGTCATAATCTCTTACTGTAATGTCTAAGATTGCCATATCTCTGTATACTCTCATTTTTTTCTCCTTTTCTATTGGGGTATCTGTTTAACTTGTATCTTAAGTATATCATGGGGGTTGAGGTTCTGTCAACCCCCATTTTCAATTTTTATTAATGGCTGAGATAATAATCTGTAATTTCACGCATGATGAGAATATCAATTTCCGTATAAAAATCAAGTTCAGCGCGTGTAATTGCATTGGCATAGAAGAGGGCTGTATAAGCACCGGAAAATCTTCCGAAATATTCGCTAATCATTGAATAGGGAGCTTCAATCTCAACTACGCGTGCAATGTCAATAAGAATCTGAGTCATACAATAATGTGCCATGTCTTTTTTACCTCTCTTTTGGTTTATTTTTTTTGTGTTCCCCTTGGAACTGTACTCATTATATCACTTTGACATACGAATACAATAAGCATATTATACAAAATAAAAAATTTTTTTTGTGCAGTTTGCACAAACTTATAAATTTTCTTGTCTAAATTGCACAACTCTCAGATCCGGTTTTTGTGCAGAATGACGAACCTGATCCTCTGAAATCGTCAATTTATCTTTTCGTCATTCTGCACAATTTTTGACCCGGTTTTCCGTCATTTTGCACAAAATTTAAGTTCGTCATTTTGACGAAAAACCCCCCGTTTTTTGGCTCCTCTTTTGTGCAGTTTGCACAAAAAAATTTTTTCGTCGTTTTGCACAAAAGGATCCGCCTGGTTTTGTGCAACTTGCTGAAATTAACGCGTTAACACTTTAGCGCGGTGAAGTGCTATCACTTTAACGCGGTGAAGCGCTAACACTGTATCACTTTAGCGCGGTGAAGCGCTAAAATTTTGGGACTTTAGCGTGCTAAAGTTTCACGCTTTAACGCGTTAAACTTTTACGCTTTAGCGCGGTGAAGTGCTAAAGTGGCGCCGCAGCGGGGATTTTGCGAACGGCTGCGCGCCACGCAATTTTTATATCAAAATTTTATATAAAAGAGGGATGATTTTCTCATCCCCCCTTTTTATTTTTATTTCCAATCTTCATCTTCCCATTCAGCAAGGAAGTCATCCAACCAATCATCTTCTTCTGGAGCATCGGGGTCAGTGACTGGTAAATCAATGGTGTCATCGTTTTCATATTCATCTACCCATCCCCAAAAGTCAGGTAAGATTTCTCTGTAGACCTCACGGCCTGTCGCATGAACACCATCTTTGTCAAATCCAATTCGATTTCCATATCTAATTCTTATCATTTTTTATCTCCTTTTTATTTTTAGATTAGAGGGCTTGGCTTTTGTCAAGCCCTCTTTTTTATTAATAATCCTTTTTCAGTTCAATTGCCACGGCTTCTGCTTCTGCTTCAGTAAGCTCTCCGTGGGCTACCATAATAACTAGCATGTTGTTATCAAGATACAGCATATTTTTTTCTCCCTGCCCGTATAGCCGTTAGCCCAGCTCTGTATTTAAATCTGATTTGTGATAAGCCAATGTCTGATTGTATGAGAGTAAACCGGAAGAGTCATTGTTCCATCTTCTTTTAATACGATGAAGTGTCCTCTCACATCCAATCTGGTAATGTGAATGACTTTGTTATTTCTCACAATTTCCATTGTTTCGCCAACCTTCATATCTTTCATCAACTTATGAACTTTTTTCATATTCTTTATTTCCTTTCTTTTGTGGAAAGGACTTGGCTTTGTAGCCAAGCCCTTTATTTAGTTGTTATTGATTAAATCTCTCCATCCATCAGCCAGCTTACAATGACCTTAGGCTGGAGAAGTGGTCTCTTTTCAATGACCTGCCCATCAACCATCACAGCGAATGTGTACCATCTCTTACTATTCCTTGTGAAGTGATAAGTCTTGCCGTTCCTTACCAGTTCAACAGTATCGCCGAATGCCGTGTTTCTTAATGCTCTTACTAATTCTTCCATCATAATTCTAATCCTTTCTTATGTGTGCCTACATGCGAGCGGTGGACTGCCCACCCTCGGCAAGGGGCTTGGCTCATCTCCCTTACAAGTATTATTATAAGGGATAACCGCACAAAACGCAAGAAATTTTTTTCATTTTTTTTCGTTTCGTCACTTTGACGAAAACAGGTCCTCTGTTTTGTGCATTTTGCACAATCTGGATCCTCTTGGTCCGGTCCGCGTCCTGGATAACTTATAACTTTATATTCTTTATTATTTTATCTCTTATAAAGAAAAGATTAATATATATTTCTATCTATTGGAATAAATACATTTTAGTCTATTATCTCTTTAATGTGTTATCTCTTTAATATGTTAATACATTAATGTGTTAATACATTAATACTTCATAGCGTTAACACTTTAGTGTGATGAAGTGGTGCAGTGTTAACACTTTAATGTGATGAAGCGTTAACACTGCACAGTTTTAACACTGTACAACTTTACCACTTTACTACTGTGAAGTGCTGATTTTGTGCAATTTGCATAAAAATAATTTTCGTCATTTTGCACAAAAGCTCATGCTCGTTTTTGTGCGGTTTGCACAAAAAATATTTTCGTCAGATTGCACAAAAAGCTGGATAGACTTTTGTGCAACTTGCTGAAATTAACGCG
>Ga0326513_10000965_pt1 | contig 23760 bp, 26 predicted proteins | sample 2_2465_0518_D_FD_203654 | JGI IMG/M metagenome (GOLD analysis project Ga0326513, IMG submission 203654) | Bovine rumen microbial communities from UC Davis, California, United States - 2_2465_0518 | ecosystem: Host-associated > Mammals > Digestive system > Stomach > Rumen | place: USA... | reverse complement strand
GATGCAGCGTCTGCTTTCGGACGTTGAGCAGGGGCGCTGGGACGGAGTCCTGGTCATGGAACTGGAACGTCTTGCACGAGGCGACAGCATAGATCAGGGTATCGTGGCTCAGACCTTCCGCATCACAGGCACGCTGATAATCACGCCAAACAAGGTGTATAACCCGCTGAACGAGTTCGACGAAGAATACTTTGAGTTCGGGCTGTTTATGAGCAGGCGCGAGTACAAGACCATCAATCGCCGCTTGCAGGCAGGGCGTATAGCCAGTGTCAAAGAAGGGAACTACATAGGCTCGGCTGCGCCTTTCGGGTATAACAAGGTGCGGCTTGATAACGGCAAGGGCTTTACGCTGGAAGAGAACGACGAAAGCCCATACGTAAAGATGATCTTCGACTGGTACGTTAACAGTGGTATGACTGCGGGCAAGATCGCCGAGAAGCTCACTCTGATGGGTGTAACACCGAAGAAAGGCGGAAGCCATTTCCCGACCGAGAGTGTCAAAGACATACTCCGCAACAGGCTCTACACGGGTAAGATCACATGGAACTGGAGACCTGTCAAGAAGACAGTCGAGCATGGCATGGTAAAAAGGTCACGTCCCCGAAATGACGAATCTGATATGATAATAGTCGATGGTCTGCATCCTGCACTTATCTCCGAAGAACTATATGAAGCAGCACAGGAACGAACGGGTTTGAATCCGCGCGTAGCTGTATCGAGGGAGCTTGTGAATCCGTTCGCGCACGTAATGGTCTGCAAAGGATGCGGAAATGCCATTATCCGCAAGCCAAGCAAGAAAAATCCCGACTATCTGATATGCCCCAATAAATACTGCGGAGTATCATCGGCACCGTTTGACATTGTCGAAAAACAAGTGCTTGAACGTCTTGCGGAGATCTGCGGAAAGCTGAAACTCCAAAGTGATAAAGCCAACAAGTCCCAAGATGCCCCGAACACTTTACAGATCGACAAGATAGAGAAGGAGCTTACCAAGCTGAAAGACCAGCAGAACAAGCTGTACGATCTTCTGGAGCAGGGAATATACTCGCAGGAAATCTTCCTTGAACGTCAGCAGGTCCTGAACGAAAAGCGCAGTTCCATGCAGAAAGAACTCGTGGAGCTTCGCGGCAAGATACCTGTTCCTGTGGACTATACCGGTATCATAGCTTCGATCGAGAAGCTGCTTTCAGAGTATGCAACGCTGAGCGCAGCCGAGAAGAATTCACTGCTGTGCAGCTGTGTGAGGAAGATCACCTACTACCGCGATAAATCGAACAGATATGACCAAAAGCCCGTATCCATGGAGATCGAGCTTAAAGTTTAAAATCTGCTTTGCAGCATCGGGGTGCAAACGAACTTGCACCACGAACATACAAGTAAAAACAGAAATAAGCCGCCCGAGTTTTACCCGGGCGGCTTTAATTTACGTTACTAAGCTGTCATAAGTTTACTTGATGGGCTTTATCCCCTTGACATGAGCCGCCAGCAGAGCCACATCAGCGACATTCACCTTGCCGTCGCCGTTGAGGTCGCCTTTGGGGGCGGCGGGAGCGGCGGGCTTTTCAGTACTTTTGGGCTTGGTGTAGCCGTTAAAGCCTCCTTTTTTGATGAGCGCGGGGTAGTCCACATAGCACTCGTCCATGTCAACATCGCCCGAAATGCCGCCTACACGCCCCTCAGAACTGTACTGCCACATACCGTAAGAGCCGCCGTAATTGCACTTAGAGCCGTATTCAGCCACCCAGAGGGCATATCTGCCCGCGACTTCTGCCGTGATGTAGTTCTGAAGCGGTGAGCGGCTGATGTACAGCCCCGCGAAATACCCCGCCTTTTCCATCTCACCGCAGAAAGCTGTCACCAGCGCCGAACAGAACGCCTTTCCGCGCGAGAACTGCGACTGCTCTTCGAGGTCGAAGTATATCGGATACTCAAACTGCTTGCCCCTGATGACTTCCATGCAGACCGCCGCCTCTGTGCGGGCATCGGCTTCGCTCTGAGCGTAGCTGTACCAGTACACGCCCACATTCAGACCCGCCGACTTGGCTTTGCGGTAGTTATCTTCGAAAGTGGGGTCTTTCTGGCTGATATACCTGCCGTACCCCGCGCGGAGTATCACAAAGTCGATACCCACCGCTTTAACCTTGCCAAAATCTATATTTCCCTGCCACTGGGAAACGTCTATGCCTTTAATGTTCATAAAATCACTGTCCTTTCAAAATTTCTATGTTTGGTTTCATAGCTTACCCTCTGATAATATAAAACCAAGCTCTCTTTGATGGTTAATCAATGTTAGGTTCGGTTTCTTCTGTAACGATGGGAATATCAGTTTCCTCATAAGTCCACTTGCATGGAAATCTGTCAACAGCATCTTCATAAAGTCTGCCGGTTTCTATCTGGCGTATCATCATGCCCTCATCGCTGTAATGTCTTATGCGCTTTGGTGTGACCATCTCAGTCTGTAACATGGTTTACCTCCTTAATATTCGACGTAGGTGTATACGTCAGGGTCGGGGTAGTTCGTTGCATCTTCATAGGCTTCCAGATATCCAGCTGGAATATAGATTATACAGTCTGTAGGTACAGATGCCCACGCATTAGAATTTGAAACTGTTGGAGGAGTAGCCGATGCGAATTTTATAAAACCTAAGCCGTAGCAGTACTGAAAAGCAGAGCTACCTATACTCGTAACACCGTCCGGTATGGTTACTGATGCAAGACTATAGCAGTTGTTGAAAGCAGAGCTACCTATACTCGTAACACCGTCCGGTATGGTTACTGATGCAAGACTATAGCAGTTGTTGAAAGCAGAGCTACTTATACTCGTAACACCGTCCGGTATGGTTACTGATGCAAGACTATAGCAGTGCTGAAAAGCAGAGCTACCTATACTCGTAACACCGTCCGGTATGGTTACTGATGCAAGACTATAGCAGTACTGAAAAGCAGAGCTACCTATACTCGTAACACCGTCCGGTATGGTTACTGATGCAAGACTACGGCAGTCGTTGAAAGCAGAGCTACCTATACTCGTAACACCGTCCGGTATTTCGACTTTCTGTATAGCATTCAGATATACTCGTCTATCATCCGCATTATCAGTCTGAGACTTGCACAAGACAGTGCTGGAACTATTTCTTTGTCCAAAACCTAAAGCGCTACCACTGCTCGGGAGCACGCTAATAACATAGTCACCGCCTGCTGCATACGTATGCCCGAGATATACAAGCGTGGATGTAGACGAACCAGTCATCGTTTCAGTTGCGGAACCGTCACCCCAGTCAACGGTCAGCGTGCCGTTCGGACAAAGTCCAAGAACCGGCGAAAGCCGTCCTTCTTCCAGATGAATATAAAGTCTCAGTGCTCCATTATCAGTGTTATACATCTGACCGATATTGAGCTTGCCGTACTTAGCGACATAATCCTTAGCATCGGCAAGTGACCAGTTCCAGCCCTGAGCAGTAAGTCCTTCGTGCGTGGGATTATCGGGTAGCGCAGACAATGCTGCAAAGTCAGAAGCAGAGTAGCTGTCGACGATTGTGCCGTCATAATCGTAGAAGTTTACACCATTGCGTTCTGCGCTTTCTCCGCCACCAGACGGTATAGTCGCAATATCAGCAGGAAATTCTTCAAAACCGTCACCAGATGTCACAGTGCCGCCTTTCGCAGCGATGGCGTTAGCTATGTTAGTTCTTGCCGTCGTAAGTCTCGTAAGATTTTCAGCTATTGTATGCTCAGGCATTTAAAGCACCTCCTCTAACACAGTGTTAATATCACCTATGGTATCTTGTATGTCGGATATGTCGGATGCATTGGTCGCGATTTGTGCTTTCTCAGCCGCTGTAACAAACTTATGAGTTGCGTTTGTATCGTCGACCAAATCGGCGCTAAGAGGGTTCTGGGCTGTTATCTCCGACTGGAGACCGCTGATAATATCGCCTATCGGAATGCTGATGGTCTGCCCGCTTACCAACGTCAGTACCAGTGTCTTGGCAAGCGGGCTATAAGAACCGCCAACCACGGTAGCCTCCAGCGGAATATCAATAGTCTTAGCAGTACCGATAAGGTCACCATCCTTGTTTTTCAGCTGTGTAGTTACAACAAAAGTGCTGCTGTCCATCGATAAGCTAATATCAGTGGCATAGTCAGACGAACCTCCACCGCTTTCCAGTATCGCCCAGAGGAGTGTTTCAATGCGGCTCTGCGGCGGTTCGAGGTTTGCTTCTTCGCCTAAGATGGCTTTGAGCAGTTCTTCGATACGGCTTGTTCCTTCGTAGTCGCTCATGGTGTGTGTACCTCTCTTTCTAAGTCGTCAATTCGGTGATTAGCCACCGCGATTTTTTCTTTGTCAACTTCTGCCTGCTGTTCCAGTTTATACACTCTGTCAATCACGTTGTTGTGCAGAGTGACTTTGTTTTCGAGCTGTTCAAGGCGATAAACTATCAGCCTTTGATTTTCCTCGCGTTCGACCTGTCCCGCCTTACGACCTGTATATGCGATTATCACCTGACATATCACAGCACTGGCGGCAGTTATCATGCCAACTATAATTTCACTTGACATGCCGCCACCTCACATCTTCATATCGTCCAGATAGTTCATCACCGCCGATATGCCCGCCGCCAGTGCAGACACTCCCAGACCAATGAGAGCGCCGCGCAGAGCGCCTTTATCCTGCCAGTCGATAGCTGGCAAAGCCACGCAAGCATAGCCCACAGCGGCTTGTACGAATGTCCTCAGCGCACGTTTTATCCAGTTCTTTTTTATCATGTTGATACCTCCGTTTCGCTTAGTTCATCGTGTGACTTACTCCCGAAAAACGCCTGTTTGTCAAGCGGGACAGCATGTAAAAGATAGTTATTGCCACTCGCGGTAATATAGTTATCACGCTGTTCGGTGTGCATGACCCACTCGTCGTTATCGGTTTTCTCCCATACCTCCACTGTCCACGTACAGTGGTAGTACACCATCGAATATCTTGTATACATCGGCTCGCCCGTATCAGGGTCGTAAAAGGCATTAAGGTTCGCATAAGTATTCGTGCTGTGGTCAACCGACACAGCCTTTTGGAACGAGCATAGCGCCTCGACTGAGTTAAGCGAGATAGCTCTCTGCATAGCAGAATATCCAACTTCCACCCAGCCTGACCCGTCAGCGCCTGTCGCCCTCAATTTCCACCCTGAGATGTAGCGCGTGCTGTCGGTTGGCGGCGGGATAGCCGTACTTTCGTTTGTGTTATACTCTATCCTGAGAACGGTGGGGCTGACAGTCCATACGGTATTACTTGTAGACACGAGCACCAGCATTCCTTCGGCGTTTATCCAGTTCGGCACGGAATTCTCAGCCGCCGCAGTTGTCATGTCGCACGGATATGAGCCATCCGCAGAACTGTAACTGTGATTGTATGTGATGTCTTTCGCAGGTACTCGGTGTAAAAGCGGAAACGCCGCTCTGTCTATTTTGATTTTAGTTTCCATTGTTTTCCTCCTGCGGTTCAGAGCGCTTAGTCATACCCATTGCAAAATCCAACTCTGCCTGCGATTTAAAGGGCATGTAGCTTCCTCCTGCATCGCCCGCGCCTGACAAGTTAGTTGCGCTTGCGATATAACTTCCTCTTATCCATTCTCCGTAAGCAATGATAGGCATGGCGTTGACTAATGCATAACCGTATGGCGCTGGATACCCATTGGGCGTGGTCGGACCATCGGATATAGCTGTTACTATCGGCAGCACAAAAAAGTTATCGGCAAGTTGGTCAAGCTGGTTACTACCGTTGTGATAAGCCATGCCAAGCCCCGTGTTTCTGTAAACCCACGTATCGTTATTTACCACCGCCGCCTTTTCTTCTGCGGTCAGGTCGTCGTAGAATTTTAGCTCAGTTATCGTGCTCCCCACGTTAAGAGTCCATCTTGACGAATACGGCTGTATACTTTGCTGTACGTAAAGTGAGGAGTTTCGATAATTCATCACTGCCTGAACCGTTGATGCGGCAAAACTCCAGTAGCGTACCCATGTGGGGTCGCCGCTTCTCGGATACGACATCAGCGTGTGGTCAGGTTCTGTCATACTGCTGAATGACGATGCGGAGAAAAATTCCTTATTGTCTATCACCGCTTGAAATATCTCCGCGCTTCCGTCAAGCTGACACGGATATGTACTTGTGGAGACATTACCCGCTCCGAAATAGCACAGCATTCCCTGTAACACGATAAACGCAGGCTTAGCGCCATAGTAAATTTTTGTGGTCGGCGATATTTCCACCATCTCTTCTTCGGTGATAACAAAACTATCAAAGTTGTCACCGTTAAGTATCGCCGCTGTCTCAACGTTCCATATGTCCCCGCCGCCCTCACCCGATCTGAGCGGGTCGGCTTCGCCGTTGGCAACAGCTATCCAGCCCGCAGACGGCAAAGTAAGGTACGCGACTTTCACGCCCTGCCCCACCGTCAGTTTTTCACTTGTCTTGTTGAGTATCTTCCTGATGACCGTGCCGTTGGCGAGCAGTCTCACATCTGCCCGCACGATTATGTCATGTTCGTTCTTGTACACCGCAAGGACTTCCGCAGGCGCATACCTGATGCTGTCCTGCGCGGTCATCTTCTGTTCGATGCGCCTGTCGATAAGGTCAAGCAGTTTGCTCATGTTACACCTCCAGAGGTAAAAAGTTTATATTACAGCACTCAACTTTCATCAGCCTTGTGCTGAGGTCGGCAGACAGCCCCGTTATGAGCCGTTCTTCGCCGTGAACATCTATCACCATACCCGTGTCAAAGTGCGGTATAAACGCCGCTGTGAACGTTTCTGAGCATATCAGCGCAGTGTTCTGACACAGCAGATACTTTCCGTACTGCCTGCACTTTTCTTCGGCTGACTGCCTTGTGCTGTCACCGACAGAAATGCTCACCGCGCCGCTTTCGGGGTAATGTTCACCGATGTTCTGCACGCACAGAGGGCTTTCGGGGTTCTCGTTTCTCACCGTCACCGATGCTGTTTCGCCGTCTGTGTTGTCGCTCACGACTGTCACCACGTTTACTGCCCGCAGGTCGGTGGAACGGCGCACGCTCTCGGCTATGTTCACATCGCCCTCACCGAACACCCACGCACAGCCCTGATGCACGTACCACCAGGGACGGTCAATGACCGCCTTTTTGCGGAAGTTCAGCACGCCGCATCGGTCGTAATAGCAGTCAGCGCCGTACATCTCGGCAAGCGTTGTTATCACCTGTCCGTAGTACTGCCCCGCATCAAGGGATATGTCGGCATACAGCTTTGTCGTTTCAAAAATCGGGTCTATTATGGGAGCTATGGGGTCTATGGGCAGTCTGCCGAAGTTCAGCGCCAGCGTCTCGCGGATAAGATCGGCAACGTATATGTCACCGCCCGCGATGTCGGTGGAGAAGGCATTGACACACCTGCCGATATTCAGCTCACCGTTCAGCGCCCCGAACTTGTCAACGCCCGAGATCGTCAGCAGATGTTCCTGCTCGTCAGCGTGAGTGCTGTAAAATACACCGCCCGCGATCCAGTACATGTCACCGCCCGCCTGCAAGCCGTTCCACAGCCTGAACTTTCTGCCGAACCAGAACATGCTGTCTTTCGACGGCGAGAACCTGCCGCCCTCGTCTGCCACTGTCAGCGATATGCTTCGGCGGACTTCATTCCCGTCCCCGACTGTGAGCTGTGCGGGTGTGCCTGTCAGCAGTTCTGCCCGCAGTTCGCCCAGCGCATTTTCCCAGTGGTCGAGGGGCTGTATCATAGCGGCGTACACTGCCGATCTGTCTTTCAGTGCCGCGAGGTACGCCGCATTAATCACGTTATAGTAAGTCACCGTATCACCGCACTTTCAGCGTCATCTACCTCAGCCCAGCTGTATGTGATCCGCGTTATGCCAAGCTCTGCGAGGGCTGTGCCGTACTGCCGCGACGGGTCGCCCGTTATGGCGACTATCTTCACATCGCCGTTTTCGGTCTTTAGCAGGAACGGTCCTGCCTGCGCGATGAACTCAGCCCATCGCGCAATATCGTAAGCGGAGGCTTCCTGCTCTGTCACACTGCCGAGAAGCGCCGTGAAACTGCCCTGCTCGTAGCGGTCAGTGCCATGTATGTACTTCGGGAAGCGCCCCTCAGTGCCGTATACCGCACTGCCCGTCACGGTCTCGATGGCTGATGGGTTTACATCGCAAGAGAACTCCCATGCGTTGCCGTCTGTGCGGTATGACTTGTAACCTGTGCCGATGAGGTGCTGTAAGCTCCATGTGCGGCGCTTCACCGTCACGCTGTCCGACAGCCCGTAGTGCAGACCGCCCTCGCTGTCAACTGCGCAGACGATGTAGCGGTACGTGGTGCGGTGTCCCGCCTTAGCATCGTGTACGGTATACGTGGTCACGCCCGATACTTCGGCGGAAACATCGGTCTCCCCGATATAGGTCAGCTTTCCCATGACATATATATCTTCGCCGCTGTCGTGGTCGCTCTGACGCATGTTCTGTTCGCGCCAGACAAATACGTGTCCGCCCGCACTCAGCCTCTGCACACTTACAGTGCTTTCCGATGCAGTAACTGCAAGATAGTTTTCGCAGGAGAGCCGCAGTTCGGCTTTTGCCTGCGCCGTCTGACCGTCCTGCGTGGTTATCTCGCAGTACATATCGCACCTTGCGGGCGCTTGCGATGCGCCGTCACTTGCAAGCAGTGGGAGAACTGCACTGATATTTTGCGTGTACTGTGTTTCCCCACCGACTGTGAAGCGGTATGCATCAAAGTACTGACTCGCATATTCGCCCCACAGCTTACAGCTTTGCAGTGCCGCACCTTCTGCCTGCGTGTACGTGCCTGTCACTTCTATGCCGTCTGCGGTGATGTTTGCTGTGAGCGTCACCACAGGTGCTGTGCGGGCGTAAAACACGAACGTATCGCATACAAGATAGTTGGTCACAAGGCTGTATCTCTCGCCCTGTGCGGTCGTTCTCGGCGCGTAGGAAGAACCGTTTATGTCTGCACGTTCAACAGCCGCAAGACCTGTCTGCGGGTCGTATGAGCGTATCAGCAGGTCACGGTCGCCGAGCCTCAGCACACACCCGCCGATCAGCCTGCCGCCGCCCTCCGCAGGGGTGCGTATAAATCCGATGTCCTTGTCGATATAGACCTGTGAGGCGTTGGCGCTGTCTGCCTGCAATCTGCCGCCGCCCATGAACACATCATATTTCCCCGGACTTGCATCGCTCTCAGCCGCGTTTATCTTCGACTGGAAGATGGTGGGCGTACACATGTAGTCATGCCCTGCCGTAAATCCCGAAAGCGACATCGTGACAGTGCCGCCGCGCTCTTTGATGGCCTCCCAGCCATTTCCCAGATAGGAAGTCCGTGCGGCGGCAGTGTTCATATCGCGCCAGTTAAACTCCACCCGCGAAAGACCGTCACTGTTAACGGTGAACTGCAAGCCCTCTTGCGAGGTGTCAACAGCTCTGCCGTCAATGCTGACATTTGTTATGGTTTTCATCGTGCTTCTCACTTATAGACCTCCTGTCTGCCGCGCGGCGTTCTCTTCGTCAAGCACCTGTTCAAAGACTTTTCGCACCGTGTCCTCCAGCGTGCCTTTCAGCTTCGGCAGAGTGGTTTCGTCCACACTGCCCGCGATGGTTATGTGTATATCGCCGCCGTTGTAGGTGATGTTTCGGGTGCTGTTGTTCGTGGTGGTCGTTCCCCCGCCTATTGACGGCAAGCGCAGTCCCGAAAGGTCGGGGAGCATGTCGCGTATGTTCGCAAGCCCTATGGACTGCAAGCGTTCAGCAAGGCTCTCACCGTTGAAACGGGCGTTTTTAAGCAGTGTTTCGGCAAGGCTGTAATTCTTGTCGGCGAGGGTCTGCCGCGCCTTGTCGATGGCGGCTGTGTTGACCTCAGCATGATAGCCTGCCGCCGAACTGTAAACGCTGACCTGCTGTTTCTGCGCATTGTTCAGCGCGTCCTCAGCTTCCCTGACCGCTCTCAGCTGATCTTCCAGTTTCTTAGCGTTGGAGAGTTCATCTTCCTGCGCCTTTTTAAGCCCCTCGTAGACCTTGCTTTCTGCCGAAAGGTACTCTTCCCGCAGTTCACCGATGCCCGCATAGTAACGCCTTGCAACGTCCATCAGACCGTTGTAGTAGTCCTCAGCCGAGATAAGCCCCATCTTGTAGTCATGTTCAAGCTGTGCCTGCTCAGACTTTGCGGCTTCTTTGCGGCGTTTGAGTTCTTCTTCGTAGGGGTCGGCTCTGCTCGCGGAAGACGATGAACCGCCGTCCTCATAAGACGATGTACCGCCGCCCGATGATGATGACGAACCGAAATAGATATGACCTTCCCTTATCTCCTGCTCGATGGCGCGGTATGCTGACAGGAGTTCCTGCGCTTCCCCATACTGGCTGTATAATGCCGAACGCTGTTTCTGCCATTCGTCAGTATCCATGTCTGCGGGCTTTATCATCAGCTTTGACAGCTGGCTTTCCAGTTCCGCTATCTCCAGCTGTTTCGCCTGCACTGTTGTCTGTGCCCGCGCTTCTGTCAGTCTGCGCACCGCATCAGCCTCGATGATATACCCGTCAGCCGTTTCGCGGATCTCCCCCGCCAGCTGAGGGTATTTGTCGATAAGGTCAAGTATCTGCGATGTGCTGTAAGCTGTGCCTTTTTGCACGTTTTCAAGCACACCCAACAGGTCTTTCAGTTCTGACTTGTATGCGGCAGTGGCAGACTTGGCAGAATCGTATGCTTTTTTCAGGTCGTCGGCGGAAGTCTTGACTTTTTTTGCGGCGGCGGAAGTCTCGTCCGCGGCATCTTCGGCTTTGCCCCCCGCTTCTTCGGCGGCATCTGCAAAGCCGCCAACAGCTTCTGCCAGTTTTTCGGTGTATTTCTGATGCTCTGCATACTCGTTATTCAGCTCGCCGATCTTACCCGACAGTTCCTCACTGCGCTGTGTCAGTTCTTCATACTCGGCTCTCAGCGGTTCGAGCATATTCTGCGCCTGTATCGTAGTCCTGCCCGCTTCGCCGCCCCATTGGTTTTTACCGAACTTTTCGGCGTTCTCCCATGGGATCATCTGATTTTTGAGTTCATCAAGGCGGCTCTGCACCTTTGACTGCTCAAATTCAGCACTGAAAAGGTCCGCACCTATCTGTGTCATGCTTTCTTCCGATGCTTTGAGCAGATAGTATTCTTTGGTTTTCTTTATCAGGTCATCAACAGTATCGTACTGCTCGCTGAGTTTCCCGTTTTCCTCGTCCAGGGCGAGATTTAAGTTCGGTATGGCACTGTTCAGCTCGTCCACATAGTCTTTCAGCAGTTTCTTCTGCGCCGCCGAAAGGTTTTCCTGCTCTGCCAGCGCGAAAGTCGTCTGCGCCAGCTTTTCGTAAGCACCGTACTGCTTTTCAACGTCATCGACAGCCTTTTTGCGGGTCTCTGCGTTTCTTTCAAGGGCGGCTGTCAGGTCATCGGCAGAAGCTACCGCATCAGCCGTTTCAGCCGAAAACGTCCTCTGTGCGGCTGAGGTGTCTTCCAGCGACATCTTGTACTTTACGACCGCCCCCGCCGCCAGCCCGAATACCGAAGCCGCAAGATAGATGGGGTCAGCCGCACGGACGGCATTAAGCGCCCCCTGCGCCGCCTCCTGCTCACGAATGGCGGCTGTCAGCGCCTTCACGCCCCTGACAAGTCTTGCGGCAGCTTCTATGACCGCCTGCGACTTCGCCTGAACGGTCACAGCCGTATAAACTGCAAGAATATCATCGGCATAGTCCATTATCTTTGCCAAAAAACTTATTATCGCCGGCAGTATCCTCGCCGCGTTGTCCAGACCGTGTTCCACGAATTCGGACAGGCTTTCGGCGAAGTCCTCAAAGACTTTTCTCAGTTTCCCCGCCTTCACGCTGTCAGTCAGTCCGCCGATAAATTCAGTGCCTTCCTGTGCGGCTTTTCTCAGGGCGGGGCTGAGCCTTTCAGACACTGCTATCTGCAAGCTCTCCACAGCTGACTTTAAGATAGTAACATCGCCTGTCAGGTTGTCACCCATCGTCTGCGCCATCTGAGTTGCCGCGCCCTGCGAATTCTCAATTTCTTCCCTCAGCGCCTGCATAGAACCTTTCGTGCCGTTCAGCAGAGCGTTGATAGATGAAAGATCGCGCACGTTGAACAGATCACCGAAAGTCGCTATAAGTTCGCCCGACTGCATACTGCTCGTGGCTTCCGAAAGGTCGGTCATTATATCGCAGAGGTCGCGCACCTTGCCCGTGCTGTCAACAACTTCAACGCCCATATCATGCAGACTTGACTGCACATCGGTCTTTACCAGCGAAAGAAGTATGTTGCGCAGATGCGTGCCCGCCTCAGATGCCGCAACGCCCGCATTTGCCAGCATGCCCAGTTCGGTGAACATGGTTTCCATCGACTGCCCCGCCATATCTATCGTGCCGCCGACAGTCTTTATCGCTTCACCCAGTTCGGCTATGTTCGTGTTGGACTTCTGACCTGTTCTCGCCATCTCGTCCAGCAGTTTGTCAAGTTCTTCTTCGGACAATTGCAGGCTCGCCATTGACTGTGTGACTATCTTTGCCGCGTTTGCCAGGTCAAGTCCGCCCGCTTTTGCCAGCGCCAGCGTTTTCGGCAGACGCGCGACAGCTTCATCTGCGGTGTATCCCGCCTGCGCGAGGCTGTTGAGCGCCGAAGCCGCCTGCGCTGCCGAGTAGCTGGTGCTTTCGCCCATTTCCTTTGCGGCGGCGGACAGCTTGGCATACTCTTCACTGCCCGCGCTTGTCTGCAAAGTAGCCGCCACCTGCGACATGCCGCTTTCAAATCCTGCCCCGACTTTTGCCGAAGAAGCAGTAAAGGCGAGCATCGCCAGCTCGCCTTTTTTGATAATATCCACCATGCCCGAAAGCTCGTTTTTAAGGTCGCTGACAGCCCGTTTCATATCGGCGGTGAGGGCTTCTGCGGTGCGCTTTACTTCACCGTTCAGGCTTTTCAGCTGTGCTTCGGTTTTGGCAAGCTCCCGCTGAAAGTCCCTGTATGTGCCGCCGTCTATCTCACCGTTTTTATATGCGTTTTCGACTTCTTTCTGTGCCGAGCGCATCAGCTTCAGCTTTTCTTCGGTCTCACCTATCTTTTGCCGCAGGAGTTCAAACTTCTGCCCCACGAGCGCCGCGTTTGTCGGGTCGAGTTTCAGCCCCTTGTTCACCTGCGTCAGTTCGCTGTCAAGCCCTTTCAGCGTCTTGTCCATCTGCCCGACAGCTTCATTGAATTTGCCCGTTTTTCCCTGAAATTCAATATCTACGGTAATTCCCTTATAACCTGACTTTGCCAATCACATCACCTCTCCCCGAAAAAATCAGCCGCGCCGACATACTCGCCGTCGCCGCCATAACGCATTTCTGCGTATTTTTCTATGGTGTCAAGCACCATGCTCAGCGGCAGAGCATTCAGTTCCCCCATACCCATGCCGCACAGCGCCGCACTTGCGATGAGCGCTTCGGACGAGAACTCTTCACCGCCCTCGTCACTGCTTTCACCCAGCGAGAGCAAAAACAATTTCTGAGAGGTCACAAGGGCTTTTTCAAGCTCCTTCGCCTTGAACATGGCTGTCCACTCGTCGGGCGTTGGGAGCTTTTCCTTTACCGCTCTTGCCATCGCCCACAGCAGCCGACAGCCCACTGTGAGCGCACTTTTGTCATCGAGTATCTCAGCGCAGTCCTCTGTGTATTCTCTGCCGAACTGTGCCTTGTATATCACCAGTGCCCCCGCCGATGCGCGTATTTTAAAGGGTTTCCCACCCACCGTTATAGTGCGTTCCATGTTTTTCCTCCTGTTTTTGGGTATAAAAAAACCGCCTAACTGAGTTAAGCGGTCATATCCATTTCAAGGATAGCGTTTATAGTTCTCAATATCCTGTTCATATCTGCCCTTTCAGCCCGAACCAGCTGTCGAACATCGGCGCATTGTCCTCACGGGCAAGCTGTCTGCCATATGCACCGTCACGGCGCGGGTCGGGGTTGGCTGTCAGTTCCAGTTTTCGGGTGTCTGCCGAAAGCGTTTCCCCCAATGTCTGCACATCGAAAGACGGCGGGCTTACCACGCAGTCATACAGCCAGTGCCGCACAGGTCTGCCGCCGTTTTCCGTTTCGTAGAACAGCGAGATGTGCACATCTCCCGCGATGCCCTCTGTCAGACTGCCATCACCGTTGACCGAAAATCCCAGCACATCAACGAGAAAATCCCGCGTCAGGCTGACTATCTCCAGTGTGTAGCGCCGCTCCTTGTCGCGCGGAGATGATGAATAGCTGTATGCTCTTCCGCCGCTGTCACGCACAACAAAACTTCTGCCTTCGGGGGACGGTCTGCGTGTCAGCCTGACCGCACCGGGCAGTCTGCCGAGCGTAAGCACCCCCGTACTCTGCCGCACCGCGTAATGACAGCCGCTTATGCCCGCCGAATAGTCCCGCTGTTTCATCAGTCGGTCACTGTGATGGTCTTGGACGCGAATACAGTCGGGTCATCAGCAAGTGTACACCTGATAGTTGCCGTACCCGCCGAAACGCCTGTAACAACGCCGTCAGTGTCCACAGTAGCCTTGTCCTCGTCAAGTGAGGTCCATGTGACTGAGCCGCCCGCATCGGCTGTCAGTGTGATAGTTTCGCTCACCGCAACGGTATCCGCTCCGCTTATGGTGATGGTATCCGTGTTGATGACAAATGCTGACGGCTGAGGCACTGCCTTGAAAAAGTCCGCAAATGCAGGGTCGCCCTCGGTGCATACAGATGTTATCTTGCGGTTGCCCTCACGGGGGATAGAATTGATGGAGATGCTGTCATCATCAATGGCGAGGTCGCCGCTCTCGGTGGTGTGGTTGATGGAGGGGAGCTGTGTCAGCTCATTGTGATAGAGTATCCTGCGGCACTTCACGCCCTCCTCCTTGTATTCAAAGCCCACAGCGAACGGCAGAGGGATAGTTTCATCGTCCTCGGTAAAGTCCTTCATAAGGCAGATGACAGTGAAAAATTCGGGCGGCAGGGCAGTGACGGTGATATTGCCCGAATAGCCGTTGTTCTTCTTCTGATTGATGTAGTTAGCGTTGTTGTCAGCCGCAGTCCTTGCAGAAGCGAACTGGTTTTCCAGCTGTACCCTCTCAGCACCCCTCGCCCTGAACCATGCACCGTAAGTGTAGGCAGTCTCATCGGTAGGGTCAGCGTTCAGCTTCTCATAGTCGATATTTGTTATGGGCGCGAAATACAGTTTATCAACGCCCGACTTGAATTTCTTGTTCTTATTTTTCATTTTTATCCTCCTATCTTGAATGGGGGCGAAGCCCCCATACCCCCACGCTCGGACTTTTGCGCCTAAGAAACTTAAAGATTTTTTTGCACCCTTCGGTCGTACCTCCCTACGGGCACAAAAAAACTTTAAAGGCGCAAAAGCTCCTCGCTCTTTGGCATGATTATATTAATTTGTGAATGTTTGTGACTCGCAAAATGCGGGTCGCTCTTTGGCATGATTTTGGGGATTTGTGTTTGTGCTTGCGCGAATTGCGATTAACGCGCAAATCTTTCGACCATGCCAACAATTATGAATTATGAATTATAAATTATAAACCGTCATGTACCACTTCTCGTCTTTCAGCCATTCTCTGCCGTACTTGGTGAAGAATATCTCCTCCTCATCGAACAGCTCTTCCAGCCTTTCTTCGGTGTCATCGTCGCCTTTTACCGTGTAAAGTTCCACACGGTAGCGGGGCTGTCTTATGTGCGCCCTGTTGTCGGCGGGAACAGTGTCGAGATCCTCATCGAGATAGGCTATGAACGGTGGCTTGGGTACGCCCTGTTTGCCGCTCCATTCGTTATAGGTCGTTGGCGCGACCGTTGAAAGTATAGCCGCCAGTTCTTTTCTCTTCATTTGCCATGCCTCCTGAGTATCTCGTCCACTGCCGCCAGCATTTTTGTGCTGACTTCTTCCTGCACAGGTTGAATGTGCTTCCTGCCCTTGACGAACCGCTTTGCACCCTTCCTGAACTCGCGACCCTGCGGCAGTACAACGCGGTGTCCGTTTTCAAGCAGATGTGTCAGGTGCGGTTTGCTTGCGGACAGCACCTGAATACCGCCGCTTATGCCGAACCTTGTTCTGCGCTTTTCCCTGCGTTTCTTCCAGCTGTCACGGTAGTGCTTTGAACTGTCGCCTTTTTTGTGTTCACGGTAAGGCGAAGACTGTTTCAGCTGTTTCTTAGCATCATTCGCCAGCTTGTCGGCGGCTTTGTCTATCTCCTCCATAACATCATCGGAGTACTTGTTAAGCTCCGCTATCAGCCCTGTGAGGTCAGCTTTGAAGTTATTGTACGGCATCTTCATGCACCGCCTTTTTTGCTGATATGATGAGCTTTTCGTGCATCAGCTGAGGGTCATTGATAAACAGTATGTCATAAACTTCACCTTTGAACACTATTCGGTAGTCCTCTTCGTTAAGGTCTGCAAGTGTATGCGAATATCTCACCGTGAAGGTCACATCACTCTCGGTGATCTCCTGCCTTGCCTGCACCTTTTCTGTGCCTGTGAACTGTGATACAGCACAGTGTACGGTTATAAGATCAGTCCACTTTTCTATCTGCTCACATTTTTCATCAGGTGTTACGGTCAGATGCTGAAACGTCAGCTTGTGGCGCATGCGCCCCGGGTCTGTCATTGCCATATCATCACCTCAGCAGATGGTCGTTATACTGGTCAAGGATAATGCTGACGGTGCGGTTCATTTTCATGGCTGAATTTTCCTGCAAACTGCGGTTGTCGTAGTTGTCCCGCACAAGTATCATATATGCCCATGTGATGTCCTCATGCTCGTCTATCGCCCCATCGTCAAGCCCTGTTACGGAGCGTATGAACGCCCTCGCCATCGTCATAGCCCTTTCAATGTGGTTCATATCCTCTTCTTCGGGGTCATCTATGTGGCAGAACTCAGCCAGTTCAGCCGCTGTGACCTCACTTACTTTAGCACTGTAAGGCATGGTTACTTCATCGCCAGCGCCTTGATCTTCTGCGCGTTCTCGATCTTGGAGTCCATCTCAAGATAAGCATAGATGCCCAGCGCGTGCTGTGTTGCGAACTTCTCGCGGAGAATGTTTATCTCCCAGTTCTCGGATACCTTTACCGCCAGACCCGAAAAATCGCCGTAAAGCACAGCCTTTTTGCCTGCTGCCATGTCGGGCATATTGTCTGATACATAGACCTCCCTGCCCAGCAGTGTATAGCCCCACCTTGCGTTGAAGTCCTTGTTCAGCAGGTAATTGCCCTGACCGTCTTTCAGCTTGCGGATAGCCGTCCTTGTCTTTTTGGACATTATCCATACCGCATTGCCCTGATAAGCGTCGGGCACTTCCTCCTGAAGGTCTATCAGCTCATCGGAAGTAACGGCAGTGGAAGATGCCGCTTCAACAGATGCCGCCAGTGTGGAAAGACCTTCTATCTTGTCCTCAGTGCCGTTGAGAAGCTCGTTTTCGACCCACTTGGCGATGTTCTCAGCCATCTTGTTGATAACAAAGCCCACCAGATCGAAATTGGAGTTGTTGAGCAGTGACTTTGACACCAGTGTCAGCACGCCTGCCAGGAAGCCGCCCAGAGTGATGTTCTTGATCTTGCCCGCAGAGCTTTCCAGCTCAACGAACTCCTCAGCGTATGCCATTGTGATGTCGCTCTCGCTGTCATCGTAATAGGGTATGGTGATGTTGCCGCCCATGTTGTAGCGGGTCGCCATAGAGTAGATGGGGCAGATGTTGTACACCTTGTCGATTATCTTCTTGATGATCGTCGTGGGGATAACAGCGCCGTTCTCACCCTTAGTCATGTTGACGGCAGTATCTGCGGGTGCAGGGTCGGGATCATCTCTCAGTTCTGTCACCCTGCCGCGCAGGTAGCTGTCAAAGGCTCTGTACTCCAGCTTTTCGGTGGTATCGCCCTTCTTGTCTGACTTAGGCTGCTGATTGCCTGCGTCCTCGATAGCTCTCATTTCCTCAGAAGCTTTGATAGTAGCATCAAGTGCCTTTATCTCAGCCTTCATGCGCTCGAAGTCTGCCATTTCGTCATTACCGAAGGCTCTTTCTTCCGTGTTAGCCTTGCTGATAAGTGCCTGCATATCAGCGATCAGCTTGTTTCTCTTTTCGATAAGTGCTTTAAGATTCATATATTATTCCTCCCAGTCTTATCAGATCAAGCTCTGCCTGTCTGACGTTTGTGTTGTTTATAGGTTTAGGTGTGAGGTCGCTGACCTCGTTTTCTTCTTCGGTGTGCCTGTACTCATATTCTGTCGCATTGCCGTCCCTGACCTCAACGGACGTGGCAGGATATGCAGGGCGTTTAGTCAGTATGCTGACCTCGACGAGGTCAAGTCCCGAAATACTGCGGGTGTATACACCCTTTTCATCGGGCTCGCTCCATTCGTCACGAGGGCTTGTAAACCCGAAAGACCAGCCTGTGAGCTTATTAGCTCTTGCAGCATTGACTATTTCCATATCGGAAATAGTTGCCTCTGCGTGCAGACCGATGTTGTCCTCACGAAGCTCCACCCTTTCTGCAATCGTTCTGTCATGGTTGAATCGCAGTGCAACGTCGGGGTTACGTTTCAGGCTTTCAGCAAAAGTGCCTGAGCGTATGACCTCAACGAAGTCACCCGGAGCATTTCGGCAGACCCTCTGCGGCAGCACCGCCGAACGACGTTCCACCGCATTGACATAGCCTGACAGGTGTATTTCGTCAGACCTTATCTCTATCTTCACTTTACCACTCCTTTCAAAAGGGTATAAAAAAAGCACCGTGCTTTCGCTTGGTGCTAGTCGTCTATTAATCCACTTGATGTGTGTTCAAGGGCATTGAATTCAGCCATAGCCTCTGTCATGCTGGCGTATGCAACTATTGGCTTGCCATGTTCATCGAGTTTGGCGAACTCTTTCTTTGTGGTGTTGGTGCATTCCCCGAATTTGGCATTCGGGTTATACTTGCACGACGTTTTAGGGCATTTGGTGTTCTTTGTGTGGTCACACAAGTACAGCGGGAACTTGGGACTATCCATTTTATCACCTCACAACAAAGTTCTCCCACTTCTTGTAGGCATCGACATAGGTCTCGTTCTTGTCGCCGTTGTGGGTTATCTCGTAGTACATACCGTCACTTAGTGTAGTTGATACTAAGGCTTTCCAGTTCTGGAGCGCCTTGCACTGCCATACGATATACACATTATCGGGAGAGATGAATGTGTTATCGGTCTTATCAAGGTGGCTGTTTACATAATTTGCGATCGTTTCCTTACAGAGCTGTACAAACTGTACATCTGTCATTATGTTCACCTCTTTTCGGACATAAAAAAACCGCTCATATCAGCGGTTTGATGCCGAGCAGTTCTTCGGTTTCATATTTGATTATATCGGAGGTTGTTTCGTTAGGATTTGCCTTGATATGTGCGAGCAACTTTTCAGCATATCCAACATGATTCTTTGCTGTCATTATTCCGCCCTCAACAAAATCATCATAGCTGTCAGAAACATCTTCTAAGCATTCTCTTAATTCTTTCAAAAGTTTCTCGTCCATATCTATCAGCCTTTCTCAACATGATAAATGTTATAATCTCCGATGCCCCTGTTTTCAAAGTAATATGTTTTATTAGTGAACTTCAATCTGCACATTTCCTTTCCCTCATATTTTGAGTTCCAGTTTCTGCCTATCTCGTCCATTACGTTAGCATATTCTTTCTTAGGTAGCTTAATAGTGGGGTATTTAAACGGTTTCCCGTTTGAATCAAGTCTAACATCTTTTAACTCATTTGTCAAGTCACTTTTGCCTGTGCCTGTTTTCCCCGAGCTTCTACCGCTTGACCCGAATGTAAACCGCCCTCTGTCGTCGTGGCTTTCGTTGTACCGCAGTTCATCATTCACCGCAATACCGCCCTCGCCCACCTTGACGGACGCATTGGTATTCGGCGTGTATATGGTCTTTGACTTCGGGTCGTAAAGCACATCATCAAGCCCCAGACGGATCCAGTTCAGACCCAGTGCGGGCATATCTTCCTTGTAGCGTATCTCGTCAGCCTGCATGAAGTTGCCCTCGATGGCCAGCTTGTAAGCCTGGAAGCGTTTGAGAATATCGCCCCTCTCCAGCGCCGAAGTATCGCACGCCCAGTAGAGCGACTTCTTTTCTTCCTCCAGCAGAAGCCCCTCGTTGAAAGCCTGCTCCATCTGCTCGATGATAGGTATAACTGCCGTCTTTACCGCTGAAACGATGTCATCATCGCTCGCCCCCTGCAAAGCCTTAGCCGAGAGCAGGAAGATCATCGTCAGAGCATCGTTGTTGGTCAGCTTGTTCTCATTCAGCTGAAGCTCGGTGGAAGTCGCGGAAGTTTCCTTGTAGTCAAGCCCCTCGTTGAGTATCATCATGTTGTTGGAACGGTTGCTGTAAAGTTCCCGCCATGCTGTCTTTACATCGTCCATAGCCTGCTTGGTCAGCCTGTGCGCCGCTTTCAGGAAGCCTTTCTTGTTGCCGCCCGTGTCCATGAGCATAGCTTCAAAGCGCATGGTGTTGTACATGAGCGCTATGAGATCGCCGTTGGTGTCGATGATGGACTTGCCCGTGAAGCCGTCCTCAGTGTTTCTGCAAAGCCTGAGAAAATCCCAGTAGAAATACTCCCTGTCTGCCACGAACACCTTAGCTGTCTTGTATATCGGGTCTGTGCCCACATTGACAGCATAGTCACGGGGACGCAGGTAGTGCAGGCTTCTCCACTCATTCAGCCCCTTGCGGACATATATATACCCCTGCCCCTGCCCGAAGTAGTCCGTGACCCATGCTTTCTTCATCTGGTAGGCATTAAGGCTGTCGCCCGTTGAGCCGTTGAGCAGTTCAACTCTGCGGTCATCTGTCACCTCTTCGGTCTTTGCGCCGACTTCCGCAGGCGCTTCACGATAGAGTTTTATGGGCACCCTCGCACATATGGAACTGATGAAATCTATGCTTGCCGAAACGGGCGGGAGCTGCATCGCCATCTCAAATGTGACCTTAGTGCTTGTACCGAAAGCCCGCGCAAGGTCTGCCGCAGGGTCATCTATGCGGAAGCCGTCGCCGCTCCGCTTTTCTCTTCGTCTGAATAGTGCCAAATATACACCTCCCAAATAAAAAAGCGCCCCTCTCGGAACGCTTGACAAATATTCTGTTGTGTGGTATAATGTGTGTAATAAAAGAGGGTGCTGCACGGCTAGTGCGGTTCTCCTCCAGAGTAAGTTATTTTTTTGATAACCGTCCTATGTCAGAGTGGGGCGGTTATTTCTTTTTGTTATTGTTTACAAGTCCTATTATGCCTATCAGCACATTTATCAGAGTAAGTACCTCAAGAATAGTCATTGAAACTCACCTCCGTTTCCGGAGGAAGATTTGAACCGCCTTTTGCCGCTGTGTACAGCACCCATGCTCATATTATAGCACAAGTGACGCATTTTGTCAAACCTGCACCCCGAAATCACTGGCGGGACACAGTATCTCGTTTTCGTTTACCAGATAAACAGCGTCAAGAGTCGCCATTACCAGGTCAACCTTGCCTGCGGAACGTTTCTTATTCACATAAGGGTTGAGGTTTGTGTCCTTTGTACATCTGGAATTGCGGATATTTATTTCAAGCAGCTGATTATCTTCATCATATGCCACCTGCTTGTTGAAGACGTACTCCTTGAACAGCTTTACAGTCGGCGAGAGTACCGAGCTGTGCTGTCTTATCTCCACACACTCGATAGGTTCTTCTGCCGCTTCCAACCGCTGTACTGTGGCAAGGGCGTTTCTGCGGTCGAAGCCCAGCTGAATCAGCTCCACGCCGTACTTTTCGGGCAGACCCTGTATGAAACGTTCGATCTCGCTGTAATCTACCACAAGGCTGTCGGGGTCTCCTGTGGCAAAGCACAGACCCTTCTGCCGGAGTTTCTTGTATCCGACGTGTTCCTTTGTGGACTTGATCTGTTCTTTCCCTGCGGGATAGAAAGCCCAGACCTTGAGGTACAAGGTATCCTCCCACAAGCAGACCATAGCAACACCTGTATTATCATCACTTTCGGCAAAGTCGGTGCCGATATATACCTGCTTGCCGCGCCAGAAGCTGTCAGGTATCTTTCTGCGGCATTTGCGGAACAGATCTATCTCGATATAGCCCTCGCTCCCCAAGCTCTGGTACTGTATGTTGCAGTGCTTTGTCAGGAAGTTCTCACGCTTGTCCTCGTAGAGAATGGCTTTTGCCCTGAGCTTCAGGATAGCTTCAAAGACCGTCTTGTTGTGGCAGGCTACGGGGTTCGACTGGAATATGACATTATTGTCAGTCTGCCAGTTTGCTATGCGTTCCTCATCGGGTTCATAGAGCAGTGCGAATACTGTCGGGTCCTTGATAAGTCCGTCCAGTATCTTCTTGGCGAAATCCACCTCATCGGTGAACACACTTTCCTCATTCGGGTACTTGGTCGAGATGATGATACCCAGCTTGTTCACAAGCGTGATCTGTGAAGATCTCATAGCTTCCACAGGGTAGGTATCCAGAGCTCCCGCTTCATCGGCAAGGAAAGCATTGGCAAGTTTGCCGTCCATCTTGTCATTGGAATATGCAAGCGGAGTGTACTCACTGCTGTTGATCTTGCAGGTCACCATTTCACGGGTTATCTTGAAATGCCTTGTCAGTGCAGGCGAACTTTTGATTATCTTACGAACTGCCAGTCTCAGTTCCGATGATAACTTATAGTCGGGGGCGACACTGAAAAATCTGGAGAAGTCAGGCTCGGTGAGCATCAGGAGAATGAAGATAACAGCCGAGTTGAACGTCTTGTAGTTCTTTCGGCATATCTCCAGTATCACCGTTTCGTAGAGCCGCCTGCCGTCTTTCTTCACAGTGCAGAAAATAGCGGCTATGAGGAACAAAGCATAAGGTTCAAGCCCCTCATACATGGTGCAGTTCAGGTCGGGGTGTACCATGATGCGAAGTATCTTTCGTATCTTGGCAAATTTAGCCTCGCTCACCCTTATATTGTGGTCTTTGCCGTCCGCATACTCCAGCCACTTAGATGCCTGGAGCTTTACATACTTAGGCACTCTCGGGCTGCCGCTATTAGCACACCAGTCTGCATACTTGTAGGCGATGGTAGTTTTTATGTTCATTCATCATCATCGCCTGAATATTCGTCTGTGATCTCTATGGTGAGATCAGCTTCAACGCTGTCGAAGCTGTCTGCCCGTTCTTCCGTATCTTCATCGGGGGAACTCCTCAGCGCTTCCAGCAGAGGGTCAGCCGCCTGTGCCTGCGCCGCCATGTTTGCCATCTTAGCACGGCTCTGGGGGGAAAGCCCCAACTCATTCAGACAGCGGAAATACTCCGAAGAATACTGCCGCCTTGCTGATATTATCTCCTTGTCTGTCAGGTAAACAGGAGATAATGCTGTCTTGGCGTTGATGTCGTTGAGGGCAGCTTTTGCCACCGCATAAGAAACAAGTATATCAGCGTCGAGTTTGCACAAGGTACCCGCAGGCTCCAGTTCTTTCACCACGCTGCGAAAAATTCTCTTCTGGGCATCGGTCAGATACTTTGGTGGTGTAGGTCTGCCGCCGCTGCCCCTCAGCTTACTTTCACCTGCAAGTCGGGCTTGCTTTTCCTGAGTTGTCATGTGCCAGCTTGATGTGGCGGCTGCTTTTGTAGGTCGTGCCATATCATCAGCTCCTTTGGCACTTCATATTTCATTTTCGGACTTTTTTGTGAAGAAGGG
>Ga0326513_10000964_pt1 | contig 23761 bp, 27 predicted proteins | sample 2_2465_0518_D_FD_203654 | JGI IMG/M metagenome (GOLD analysis project Ga0326513, IMG submission 203654) | Bovine rumen microbial communities from UC Davis, California, United States - 2_2465_0518 | ecosystem: Host-associated > Mammals > Digestive system > Stomach > Rumen | place: USA... | reverse complement strand
ATTGGGTCCGGCCCATAAGGAGCAAATCGTAGGGACACTAATGTACTATACGCTTTCGCCATAATACTCTCCTTTCCATCAAGCCAATCCCATTCATAAACGAATCATAAAAATAGCGAAAAAAAAAGACACCCGTAATTTCTTACGAGTGCCATCTTTGCGTTAATAGAGCCCGTACAGTCTGTCTGTAATATACTCTACCGTCTTTTGATCTGCCTCTTTGCCGATGTGTTTAACCCTTATCCACCCCTCGTAATCCATTGGATCTTCCGGTGCAGCATTTTCTCCTGTTCTGCATTCATGATCCACAATTGAAATACGAAGTTTCTTGTCATCGCCATCGGGAAATTCAGCATCAATTTCAATATGTATATGTTTGGACATATTGCATCCTCCTTTCTTATGCTATTAACAGCACGTAATTAATAGCGAAAGAAAAGAGACCCAGATCTTTCGATCTGAGCCCCTTGCCCGAAACCTCCTATCTTATCACTATCTATCCAATAAGTTTCACTATCTTACTCCAATTCTTCTTGCTAGGTTTTGTTTTACCTGTTATCCAGCAAGATACCGCGCTTTCTGTAACGCCGATCGCTTTTGCGAGTTCGACGGTATTATAGCCGCACCTCACCATAACATTGTAAATAAAATGTCTAGCTGTTAATTCGTTCTTCATAGTAATACCTCCATTTTTTTGTTTTAAGAACTGGTTTTAGTTTCTATAATAAGACGAACTTTTGACGCGAACGGGTATTCAAAAAAAAAAAAGACACCCGTAATTTCTTACGAGTGCTAATTTCTTAGTAATACCTATTCATGATATCTTCATACTTAACGTCTAATATATCGGCTATTTTTCTTACCACATCTCTTCTTGGCTGAAATGCTCCACGTATCCAAAAATTCACGGTACTGATATTGCAATTTGTCATCCTTGCAAAATCCTCTCGTTTAATTTCTGAATTGATCAAAGCCATTCTTAGCCAAACTCTGAATGACGGGCATATTCCAAATAATGCCGTATTGTCGATCGTTAATAACATATTAAATACCTCCTTTCTTATACTATTAACAACACATAATTAATAGCGAAAAAAAAGACACCCAGAATTTTCTGAGTGCCCTCTTTGCGTTAGATCTCAAACCCAAATACAATACCAATGTTGAGCGCCATTGATCTGGCTATCTGTCTTGAATCCCAGTTGTCGTTAATCGGAAACTCGACAATTGTCGGCGGATTTACAAGCGTATCCATTCCTGCCGGAGCTGCCTGTCCCTCAAAGCGGCATGACCACTTATACGTATCGTCGCTGGACGTATGACCCTCTTTTAATTCTCCGTTAATAGAGATCATACGTGTAGCGTAGATCTGATTAAGTGCATCAATACCTTTCAAGGTAACAACGCCCCGAACGGTACGATAATACTTTTTATCCTTTATAACGTTCGTCAGTTCCCTTTTAAGCTGATCGTCAAAACTATAACTAATCATAACATACCTCCTTTTATTATAAAAAGTTTTACAATCTATGCTATAATAGCACCAGAATAAATCGCTAAAAGGACAAAAAAAAAGAATCGAAGAAATCCAGGCGAGGGGGATAAGCATTAATGCGCGAACACTTATACTTGAAACCCCCTGCCTTGAAATGTTTTTCAGGAATTTTCCCCCCGGGAATTTTCAGGATCTGAATCTGGACTTCCTTCAACAATGACCTCAAATGAAATATAACGTGACTTCTCGATCTCGGGTAAGTCCTTTTCGAACCTAAAGCCTAAGAGCTCTTTAGTTGGGTCATCGTAATTTATCGTGAGAGTACCTACCCGATTGATCTTTCTAATGCGGCCTCTAACATACCCAATTGCAAAGCCAACAATGAGTACGCAGAGACCGGTTAGAAAATAAGTCAGGTAGGCCAACACAAGATCACTCATCGACGGTCACTGTCTTGTTTTCCTCGTTCTTGAGCACGCCATCACCATGGCAATGCGGGCAGCGATGGAAACCTTCAACGCCCTTACCTGCTTCCTGAGTGTAACCCTTGCCCTCGCACCACGGGCATTCTGTAGTTGTTTTAACCTTAACTGTTTTTGTTGTAGACATAACTTAATCCTCCTGTAAATATCAGTCGAGCGTTACAAGCTCGCGGCCGAACTCGTCGATCATAACGTTGGTCAGGCTGGTCGCGCCAAGAGCAAACGCATCTGTAGCCAGTGTGTATACCAGCTGTGCAACTTCACCACCAATAATTCCGGAAGCAGTGATTGTTGTACCGTTGTCGATTGCGCTAACAAGGATGACTTCCTCGCCGTCAACCTTTACTACTGCAGCAAGCAGGTCTTCTTTAGTAATACGTCTCTTCGGACGGCCGATCGTACCGGCAGTTTTATCAATTACAAATGTTCTGAAATTAGAATCTTCGTACTTAAGGAACTTTCCCATAGTATCTCACTCCTTTGTGTAAAAATATAACGGAACTTCATCTGCTGAGTTCCAGTTGTCATTGTTGTTAGCAAGAGCCATAATATCAGCAGCACTAAGGCCGCTTCCATCTCCTAAAGACATTTATTGTCCTCCTATAGAAATGTAATGAAATGTGTTGACGCGTTCCATATTCAGTTGTAAAGGTGCAAAAATATAAGAGCCATCTACTCAACGGAAGAAAGGATTATCGGGTCTGCCGTGCCCCGCAAAGGAAAGACCGTTTTAGTAAGTAGATGACTCTTATTAACTTAAGGAATGAATATGAATGAGAAATTGTCTAAATGGGCGTTTAGGTTACTACTGTAATCGTACACGATGCTTGCAAGTCTCCGCAGAATGCCTTTACAATGCTTGTACCTTCCGACACACCTGTGACAAGTCCACCTGATACAGTAGCCACGGATGTTGCTGACGATTTCCATGTAGCACGCCACTCAGGATAAGTCACATCATCCGGATACTGCGTAGTAAAAGACGGTTCTAGCTGTACCGTATCGCCAACTGATACAGTTACTTCACTCTGATTTAGAGATATTCCAGTACACGGATTTACATGTTCTACAAAAGGCACCGTATATTTCTGGATTTGTTCATCCTCTCCGATTTTCCAAACGTCAATCTTTGAACTATTTTTATCAATGTTGATAAAATAAAAAGGACAAGCATCATACCTGTAAGAGTCAAAAATAACTGTAGGTATCCCGCCGAAATAATTGTACCAGTCTACATGTGAGTGACCGTGAAGCGAGCAAAGCAAATCTGATGTGCAAGCAGAAAAATCATAACTGTGTGTTACACCTGCGGAATCCGTGATTGTGCCTGATGTCTTGTTTTTTCTGGCACGTAAGACCTCGTGAAGCGGAGTATTATATGCGGCACTGCTTGTTCCTATATGCCCATCAATTACAACTCTGTGAGCATTTCCATCCACCGATGGATAAATACTGTTGAATGTGCCAGCGGACGGCTGTATATGAGATAAAATCACAATGTCATAATTTTCAACCGTCTCCAGCATATCAATTAGCCATTCTAGTGATGCGCCAGAAATATTAAAACGATAATATGGTGCGCCTGATGTATAGTCCCACGAACCAATACATATATATCGGATTCCACGGTCAGCATCTATCATTGTTTCAAACCCTCGATGCTGATACCTCACATTGCCGTTATATGCAGAGTTGTTAAAATACGTGTCAAACATCGCATCCATGGCGGAATCATTATCCGTAATGCCCTGCACATCGTGATTTCCCGCAAGGTTTATCTGCTTTTCTATTGGAATCGGAGCAAGCGTTGTCTGCATAGCAGAAAGAACATTCGCTTTGTATGTTGATCCACAGACATCTCCGAGATTCAAATTTGCTGATGCTTCTGACCAATTAACTGCCTTTGAGAGATAACTGTACAGCGCTCTGCCATGTGGTTTTGCCGCTATCAAATCGCTCAAATACCCGTGTTGGTCTGTTGTCAGAACGAGCGGTATTATTTCGTCATCAGCCCTGTAAGCGTTAGCCCATGCGTTCCTTGCTGTCAAAATAGCATGCTGATATTCGGTATCGTATTCATCGTAATCTTCGCTTGAACCACCAGAAAAAATTTCGACACCGTATTTGTCATAGGCTTTCGAGAGTGCGTTTCCACTTTTATCATAAATGGTCAGCAGTACATTACCGTTTTTGTCGTATACGCTCATGCTACACCGCCTTAATCATTGATGTTATGTTTGCCGTAATACTGTGTATTTGCACCTGCAAAGATAATATCACCCTCGGCAACTCCATCAGGAAGGATAGAGCCAGCAAGTGGTTTACACCAATAGGCATAACAATCATCCAAGTCTAATAGTGGTAATGTAAAAGCTACCCCATTAGACCTCATGTCATTTGGGCTATATCTATTAAATTTCCAAGTCTTCTCGGCGTTCGCAGTAATAGAACTATATCCTGCACCAGTATCATCTCTAAAAAGAGAGTTCTTTGCTTTTGCCCCAGAAGGCCAGGAAACGCCATTACTCCTCGTATTTGCATCAGAAATGTAGTAGTTAAGTCCAGACCACCCATTTGTATTCATATAATCATTGGTGGAATCGTAATACTGGCAATCTTCGATTGCGCTTTCGCTGAAAAGATACTCATATTTCTTTGTTACACCAAATCCATTGTAAGAAGGAGTTGTATAATCTGTATAAATGTATGCGTTCTGTACAGCGATTACAGGTGCGGTAGTGTAGGTGCTGACTGTCACAGTAAATGTGGTAGTCTTTCCACCATAACTGACAGTGATAGTGCTTGTTCCCTCAGTAAGCGTCCCAGATAAGGTGTAATCCGTAACAGGTCTTGTTGTCTGGTCGCTCATGAGGGCAGTAATAACAAGGTCAGATTTAAGACTATCGAGAGAATCAGTATCATAAACCGTTCCAGACTGAGTATAAACCGCAGAAATGCGCACAAGATCGGCAGGTGGATAAAGAGCATTGTACAAAGCGGTAATATACGTTTGTCCTGTCGGGTCATCGTCGTCCCACGCAATATGATTTACAACGTTCATGAGCGCAGTCTTGACCGCATCCGTCAGACCACTTCCACCGCCTCCGGCTTCGAGTGCCTCAACACGTTCGTCTAAGTCTTCTAAATCAGCCTTTATTTCATCATCAGCCGCTGTTAGACCTTTAATCCTCTGCGCATACGGCGTTAAAACCTCTTTTAAATCAGAATATAAACTCATTTAATCCTCCTTAATCTAGCAGGTCAATGAGCTCGGCTTTCTCTGCCGAAGACAAACCTACAGACTGCCCGTCCCCGGAAATAGTAATCTCTACAACTCCGTTTTCATTAGGTGTAACCGGGTCGCTTCCGTTGATACTCACACCCTTAACGTCTGTCGTATCGGCAGCCTTGATAATATCAATGATGTTGACCTTGTTACCCTCGCCGTCATAGACCCAGCCAGAGATTGGGGACATGTGGTCGTAGTTCTGAGTATTGCCATGAGTGCCTCTGAGAAGGTCTGCAATGTTAACAAGATTACCATCGGCATCTGTAAAATTTCCATTAATAATAGCCATCACACCATCCCCTTAAACATTTCATAAGTTGCACGATCAATCCTTCCAGTCTGGAGCATCATATCCAATGCCTGAGCTGGAGTCTGAATACTAGGATCGCCAAGCATGTTCTTTGCCGTAGCTGCAGGATCAAGATTCGGATTCTGCTTCTGCGCACCCTGCATAAACATCTTTACGGCATCAATTGGGTTCATTCCCATAGTTTCCCTCCTTACTTAGAAAAATCCTGCCATGCAGACAGGAGCTTGTCGATCTTGCTATTAAGCTGGTTGAATTCTTCCTTGGTTACATAAGGCCCTTCAATCGTTTGGGGTGGCGGAGTGGTCTCATTAATCTCCCAAGTTCTGTCCGGCCTAGCAAAGCCGTTCTGATCTCTGGACCTCATCTTAAGTGTTGTCATACCCTGATCCAGGAAGAACATGCTGCTGTTCGGAGCAAGATTGTATGAATCGGCAAGCGAAATATCACTCAGTAAAGTAACCATCAGAGGCGTGCCGTTGTTCTGTGGCTGATTAATGTAAGGATTGTAATTGTTCATTCGGTTCTCCTTTTAAATATCAATCATCGAGCAAACCGATTAATGCTTCTTTTTGTGCGTTGGTTAATTTTACATAATCTGTAATTGCTTTGTTTGTAACCATATTAGTACTCTCTGAAGAAAGCTCCACATCAGCAACAATGGCTTCTGGTACGACCCAGAGATGTATTAGGCCAGTATCATCTGGCGAAGTTACCGTGCCATTGTTTACTTTTATTCCAGATATAATGTAGTTTGTATCCGGTGCGGGGAGAGACAATCTGGCATGTAATACATCTCCGCTAGTAAGCGTACCTATTAGTGACATTAGTCAACCTCCTCAGTGATAACAAGAACCGCTCGATCAATAAACGTATCGACTAATCCATCAGCTGTTGTTATCTGGATGTCGTATCGATACTGCCCATAGGTTAATTGCTTTGTGTCCACCGGATCGAGAACAAGTTTCATCGTATCAGTTGGTATCTCTTTTACTAGTATTGGAGGGACGCTGTCGTCGAATGTTTTCTTAACCGCAAAACGAATATAATCCCCATCGACAGGTTCGTAGGCCGAGCCATCAGCATTCTGCAAGTCCAAAAGAACTACCAATGAATCGCCCCTAGTCATGGTGATAGTTGTTCCGTTTACTCTATACAAAATATCACCCCTTTACTTCAAACCCACATATTTCCAGTTTGTCCAGTCACCACCATTTCTTCGTCGAATGGCAATCTTATCAGCGGCAAAACCAACGGCAACCTGAACATTGTACTCTGTTCCTGGCTTGGTTTTTTTACCGGGAACTTGAGTATAAACGCTATACTGATTTCCATTAAGAGACGCCGGCATTTTACCCTTGCAGTTACTTCGCATTCTACAGAAAGATTGTAGAGGCTCATCGATGCTATAATCGGTACCAGCATAAATAGTCAATCCGGAATTAAAGTATCCAAGAAGTGTATTGACATTTGCATTAATTGCTGCATCAGCTTGGTGTAGACTAGCATTGTCGTCACTTATGGTCTGTATGTTCTCATTTATTTTAGAAATATCATCATCATGACCATCAACCCTTGATGATGTGGCTGTGATCTGATTACCAAGATTCGCCGCTACATCACCATCAAGAAGTGCTGATATAGTATCTTTCCATGCATCAATCTCTGCAAATTTTGCATTTAACTGAGCTGTTACTTGAGCCTTATAAGATGCTATATATTCATCCAAGGTTATTGACGGGTCTACAATAGCTTTTACTATCGGCGTTTTACCATTTGCCGGCGGATCTGGATTACCGATGGCAGATGTTACAACTAAACTACTAGACGACGATGCTGCTTTAGGGACTTTAATAAATGCGATTGGATAATAGTAAACATCATTATTGTTATCGTCACTCGGAAAGCTGCTAGTCGGATCACTACTAGGTGCCCCCTCTTTACAAGCCAAATCACAGCTTCTAGCGCCCTTATTAACTCTAAGATATATGCAATCGATTCTTGGTAATGTACCGTGAGCCGCAGATAAAGTCACAGTACTGGTTGTATTAAGAACCCATACATGGTTAAACCAGGCTCTACCTGGACCGATACTAATGACTAGATCGTTTCCAGATGTTACTTTTGTTACTTCAAAGGGCGGAATTTTAACGGACTTACCGTTAACGGTTCTAGTTCCGCCAGGATAGTTTTCGTAGACCCCATCAGATATGAGGCCGTCAAATATAGAACTAAACTCATCAGCAGTATATATCCTCCGATTCGATTCTGTAGAATCAAAGAATCCGCTGGTTACGTTTGATGTTACGCTTGCTGCCATTCTTCCTCCTTTACTCTTCTCCTCCCATTACTTCTCCGAACATTTCGAAAGTCGGATTTATTGAGAAGCCTTCTTCATCGTCCGAAAACGTAACTTCAACGATCCTTGCTTTCGTTTCATGTCCATATACATCAGATATATCTACAACATCACCAAGTTTGTAATCGACGCCATATTCATATGTGGTTCGATAATCTACTTCCCCTTCAAAAGTTGTCGCTTTCTTATTAGACTCGCTATTTAAAGATTTCTTACCCTCGTCTTGTAAAGCAGCTTTTACTTTGGCCCATGCGTATGTTGTTTTATTGTCATCATCTTTATATGGAACATTCCTTGCATCGCAGAATAATTCCCTACGATATAATCCAGTATATACATCGAGATTTTTTCCACGACAAACCCAAGTAGTTTTATCCTCTATCTCTTCCTCATCGTTTTGATTCTGCTTTGGTTTTGGATACTGTCCTGCTATTAAAACTGTCGTTTTATACCCCTTAACGGATTCATAATAATCCGTATCAAATATGTTTTCTAATTGAGGAGAAAATGAAACTGGAAGATTACCATCGGTATTATCGCTGCTATGATCGTTGCCTATATATAAATAGAAATGAAACGTATTATCAGATTGGTGCCATGTGATCTTAAATCCGACCTCGGGATCTCTACTAGCACACAACTCGGTGATTATATCATAGAGATTCTCTCCCCAATACTCAATAGCGTCCATTTTTATCTTATTTGCAAGGGGTTCTTCCCACGTTCGACGAACGACCATGTTTGAAATTTTTCGTCTATCCGCAGCAGCTGTGATCTCATTAGCCCAATCCGATCCTATGTACTGAGCCCGTGGTGTAGACATTGCGTTTATTACAAGTTCTACTATAGATCGTTGAAAATTCATAGCTAGATTGAATTTTTTCTTAGTCCAAACTATTCTACGTTCTAATAATGATTCCAACGAACGACCAGTAACTATAAGTCGATTACCTTTTTCCTCATCAACCTTGATTTCAACACCCTCGATAATCATCAAGTGTTCGGACTGAGAAAAATATACATAGTAATCAGATTTCAAAACACTCAATAATTCACTAGTTGTCAACAAGGTTAACTCGAAATCACCGGCTTTATTATACCGATCGGTCCAGTTGAAACTCTCGTACTCGTCTATAACAGCAACCGTGTCGAATGATTTATTGAAAACATAAAGATCCATTACATACCCTCATATAATACTTTAAGATCAATGGACACCTCAACACGACCGGTTGTTGGTGTTGCTGACAACTCGTTATTGCCGCTGTATAGTTTTAGCCACTTCGATTGTTTATTCACCGCAGCAATAATATTATGTACAGTGCTCCCTCGAAACAGTTTTGCCGTTTTGTTTCCAGTATGAGTTGTAACAACTATTCGATCTCCTGATGATATGAGACTGCCCGTTAGTTTTCTTACAGTCTCTGAACTTATGGTTATTGTTTCATTGTGCGTATCATTTGATAAGGCTATATCTCCAGTTGCTGACTTACAGGCAACAGTCAGAGAGAAGCCAGTCTCAAGATCCCCATAGTATGGAATATTTCCAGTAATACGACTCTTCTTTCTAGAGAATTCCAAATGGTCTCTGTTCTCGGCCGTCTCTTCGTCAAAGTATATAGGAAATGTCAATAATGGCTCAGTATTTATAAGTCTAAGATTTGTAACTCCTACATCCTCGCTGATAAACCACGGATCGTTGCATACAATTGAAATTTGTGATCCTTCCATGTTAGTGAAGAAACCAATCTCATTTGATTCAACATAACCGGTTATAGAAGCACGTCTTCGATCGGTTATGAAATGTAAGGTAACTTGTCTTTTTATAGGAAAGAATTTGTAGGTTCTTTGACGTAGTGCTTCTACATCTAATATCTGGCCATCGGTTCCAGCAGTATTGTCTGTGTAGTAGATCAGAGTTATTACAATGTTTCTGCTTTCAACCTTAGCTGAATTATAGATACTGCCATCCGATCCGGCTCTACGAGTTGTATTAATATCGGCCTTTGGAGGGCCGAGACCAGTGATCCCGGCCACAAAAAAGCCTGACTTTTTAGGATTCTCAAGCTCCATCATGAGACTGTTTCCTGATGGATTCGTAACAGTAAACGAACGTATCATGCTCTAGCCCCTTTCTGTACAGCTATGAGATTCTTTGTTTGTCTATAAATATCACGAGAACGTAACGCTCTCGGCGAAGTAATGTTCTGTACATAAGAAACATTACTATTGTTTGTTACATTATTGGTTCCAATAGGACCTGTCTGGCGATTGAACGCGTCGTTTCTAGCCGCAGCCTTGATCGTAGTAGTTGTTCCACCGCTCAGAATATCATTGAGCTTTCTGAGTTTCCGAATAGCTTCGTCCGAATCGACAACTGGTGTGATTACAGGATCAAAGTCGATGTCAGAATCCTCAATAGCAGCTCCCATTTCGGCCATGGACTGTTTCACCTTAGAGATGGCAGTCTTCATGGTACCCGTAACGGTCTCAAATATCATCTTACCGTTCTTAAAGATACCAACGGCAAGACCCGCATCCCAATAGTAACCAACCTCTTCCATCTTCTTAGAAGGAGATTTAATAACCGCAGCTGCTTTAGCACTAGCCATAGCATTTTCCATAACGACTCTAGCCGCTGTATTTGTTATGGACATGTTATTACTCATACCACTAGCAAGACCTTCATCGAAATGAAGACCAACGTTCTGCACGTCTTGGGACGTAGCAACCTTATCCGCCTCGTTAGTTGAGCTAACGGAGACATCATTTGCTGCGCTTGTTGCCTTAGACTTATTACTACGCATTCCGGAAGCAAACTCTTGTGTCTGAGTTTTACCAGAACCTTTAGCATCACCATTCTTAAGACTCTCTGCTGCTGCAGTTGATACTTCTTCTGCTGCTGCATCGGCTTCTGTTTTTGACGCTTCAATGCCTTGAGTATAAGTTCCCATGCTGGTCGCCGCTTCGTCTGAATAATCCTGTTCGCCAATCGTAACGCCGATGCTATCAAGATACTGCTGAACGTCTGCCTCTGTCATCTCACTAGACGAGTTGAACGCTTCGGGCATTCCGGCATACAGCTGCGTGTAGTCTATCTGCTGACCATCTACAACGGCTTGCTGTTCGCCGCCAATGGTGCTCAACTTATTGAGCATCTCGGTCTCTTTCTGGCCAAGACCTTCTTCCGGATTAAAGCTGTCAACGATCTGCTGGCTGGCTTCAGAACTAGCCGATGCTGCTGCAGGCGTTCCTTCTTTAATCTTTTGTTCTGTCTCATCCATGAAGCCGGTAACCTTATTAGCTGCGTTGTTTTCAGCAAATGGTTGACCGTAGGAATCGACAATTGTTTGTGCTGACTCTTTTGCTGCTGGAGCCACTTCGTTTTTGGCCTTGGCTTCCATTTCAGCCTGGGCCTCTTCGAGAATTTGATCACTCTTTTCTTTGCCAGTTTCTACAAGATCGGCAGCCATGTCGTTTAGCGAATTAGCAACGTCTCCTCCGATAAGAGGAATCTTTTTGAACATTGCACCAAGCATGATCAATATAAGCGCCAAGAAGTCTCTCCATCCTCTAGACCAACCGGCTTTTATCTGGGCCCAGAGCATTGGGAATGCTTCATCAATCTTTTCCCAGATCCAAACAAACAACTCAGCAATAGCAGTAAGAACCGCCACGCAGACAGCTCCGAGACATTCAAGAAGCAAAAGACCAAGATCCACAATGGCTCCAGGTAAATATTCCCTAGCAGCTTTAATGATGTCGTCAAGACCTTGAATTATAGCCACGAGAGCAAGAGCAAGACCGTCGGTGACGCCTTTTATAGCTGCCGCTATGATTGTAGAAATAGCATTGACAACTTCTTCTTCTCGTCCGCTAACCGAAGCAACGATTGTGTCCATTCCGGTAGCGAACAGCACACAAGCCTGAGCAAATACCCATACAGCTGCTGCAGCAGCAAGAAGACCAAGACCAAGGAAAAGCATACCAGCGCCTACAAGAAATAAACCTGCTCCGAGGAAATTCCCAATAGCTCCAATAACAGCAGCAAATACTGCAATTCCTACGCCTAACAGTACAAGCATGCCCGCATACTTCTTAATCTGTTCCCCATTGTCTGTGAGCATCTTGATCGCAAACGCAAATATAAGCAGTGCTGCTGCTACGCCAATCAGAGACAGAACAACAACTCCAAACTCTTTCAGTCCTACGTTGGCCTCTTTCAAAAATACCGACAAGGCGGCAAGTCCCCAAATAGCGCCTATAAGAACGCCTATAGCAAGTGCTGCTTTCAACAACTTTGCAATTGGTAGCAAAGCAAATGCGGTAACTGGAATAACAAGAATCGTTAATGCAACTGCCATTAAAAGTAGTGCCGCAGCAATACCTTTCACGTCTGCAGAGACGCCACCAATGAATGCAATCATGCCAGTAATAGCAGCCATCAGAATAACAATGGCACCGATACCTTTTGCTAAAGTCGGAAGCTCTAACGATCCAAGAACCTCAACTGCACCGGCTAATTTCTGCAAACTTTTGCTAATGGCATAGATCAGAAGCGCTAAAGATGCCATTTTCTTAGCGTCACTCTTATTACCAAACTTGTCAGATATAAAGAGCAATCCAGCAAAAGTGGCGCCTAGTGCTACAATAACTAGACCCATCATGGCCAAGCCCTTAAAGAAAGACCCCCACGACATTGAAGTAAACTGGGCAATAACTTTGGCCATCAGAACCACAGCTACACCAATCGCCGCTATGATTGCAGCTATACCAAGAAGCTTAGTGAATTTACTAAATGCTTCTTTTGCATTGTCAATGAAACCGGTAATGGCTTCTTTCAGTTTATTCGTCTTCTCTTCGGCATCCTTTGTTTCAGTAAGCATCTTCTTTACAAAACCGAAAACAAGCATCAAAGCGATGGCGAATACCGTTACTGCACCCATTGCTACTACTGCATTCTGTAGGTTCTCTTTCGGAATTAATGAGAGTACAAATATAGCACCAGCAAGTATAACCAAAGCACTAGCGATTCTAAAGATCGAATCGGCCATTATCTGCCACTTAGCTGCACCGATTAGATCAGTTACATTCTTTGCAAGTTTCTTTATTGTCTTACCGAAGCCGGTAAAACCTTTTGATACTAAAGAAAGACCATTTAAGAAATCGTAAACAGCCTTCATAAATTTAAAACCAAGGACAACGGTAAGTAAACTCATTACCTTGCCCCAGTCGAAAGTGATGATACCCTTAACAAGACCACTTAAGAAGCCCTGTATCATCCCGACAACACTCTGACTAACTTCTTCTTCTTGACCATCAGGGAGTGCTTCTTTCGGACTAAGAGCCTGTTTTAGCTTCCCAAGCAGATCAAGAAACTCCTGAAATTTAGGTCCAGCAACCGTCTTAATGGTCTCGAATAAGTGCTGAGCGCTGGTCTTTACAGAATTGAAGAATGTCGGAATATCCGGAGCATTCGCCAAAGCAGTCTTAAGGTTGTTAAAGAACTCCTTAAAGTTACGACCCATCTCAATGAATGTAGAAGAAAGTTCGAAATTCTTAAAGGTGTCCTTAATTGTCTTTATTATCGGCTCAAATGTACCAAATATAATCCGACCGATGCCTGTCTGTTTAATGGCGTTCTTTATGTCTCCAAAAATTGCTTGAATGTTGGAGAACAAATCAATCCCCGCCAGAGCAGTCTTAAAATCATCGATCTTACCAACCACATAATCGATAAATCCGCCAAGGCTATCGAACTCACCGGACATGTTGCGAATCTTAGTAGCCGCTTCATCTGCCGTATAGCCTTTTTTCATTAACTCCGCTAGTCTTTCGGCAGGAGCCTTCTTGGCAAACTTAGTGTCTTTAGAGAATAACGCATCTATAGACTCGCCAAGCTTTTCTATATGCGCGCTAAATTTCTTAGCCAACGGACTATTTTGCCAGAAGTCATTGATATCATTAAGCCAGTTGGTAAATCCCTCACCTAGATTTGTCACTATCGGTTCGATGAAGGAATTAAGAGCTTCAAAGGCACCGGTAAGACCCTCGATAGCGCCAGACGCATCGTTGAACGCTCCAGAGAACGTATTAGATATAGTCGTACCTATGTCATCGAACATGTCTTCGATTGTCGCATAATTAAAGAGCTGAGCAAATGAATCGATTAACTGACAAATGGCATTGTAAGCACCTTCGCCGGCCGTGGTTATGGTATCGAACAATAAGCTAAATAAACCTGTTGCTCCGCCAAGAGTCTCGATTATCGGATCAAAGTTTATAGATAGGAACGTCTTGTCAAGAACGAACCAAATAGCATCTATGATTTTAGAAATAAAGTCAAGAGCCCCGCCAACAACAGCGACAACCGTATCGGCGAATGAATATATCTCATGCTGGAATCCGCCAACTGTAAAGAATGAGCCTATGAGAGATACAAGTTTAAGTATAACGCTTCCGACGAGCACTGCAACTTTTGCGACTAAAGGTAAAGCCTTTTTAGCGATTCCGGTAATTATTGTAAACAATCCTCTAGCTGGAACGAGGATTGACTGAACGACCTCATAAACCTGACCCAGTCTGTTTCTACCAGACTCAAGGTTTGGATTGAAATACTTCTTAATTTGGGTTGTGATTCTAAAGAAGCCTTTTGAAATGTCAACAAGAAGAGCTGACATTCGTTGTATGACTACAAGATTTCCGGAAAAATTCTTTCTATCAGCAAAGAATTTCTGCACTTTTTCAAAGTTTCCAAGTATTCTATGACCGAACAATGTCTCTAACGCCAGACCGATATACTCCGAAATATTCTTAAATGCGGTATATACATTCTTAAGCGCCTCGACTAAGTATTTATGACCATTGTTTTCCTTCCAAAGTTCAAGAATACCATTTCGAGTATCGGCTATACCGGCAATGATACCACTAAGCACGTTAGAAACATTTGTCCAAAGAGTTGTTGCCTCTTCCAAATCACCAAACAGGATTTCAAAGGTTGTAGCCCAGCCAGAGCCAACTGCTTCACGAAGGGAGTCGATCATAGCAGAATACGTTCTAAATTCCTGAGCCGCATCAAATGACTTCTGACCTAACTCCTCGATTCTCTTAATTTGCTCATCGGTATAATGAAGACCTTTTAACTTCTCAACCCAAGCTTTACGCTCTTCCTCAGTCATCTGTCTAGTGTCAGTAGCATAATTCTCAAGAGTCTGAGTAAGAACTTCGGTCGTCATCCATTGATTTGAAAGAGCGTCATTGAATCCAAGAGTAGAAGTGAATATATCAGAAACCTTACCCTGGGCATTTGTGGTAGTCGTTTTGTATCCCTCTTCAGTTTCTACTACAGTGCCCATAGCAACAGCCGTGTCAATCAAAGACTGCTTGAAGTCAACGGTCGCCATGTTAGCATTCTCAATTGACTTCCAGTCGATCAACTTAACCGAGCCAGATGACAAAGCCTGAGCGAAGTTATACATTGCTCGGGAAGCGTCATTAGCATTTGCACCAGCAAGAGCAGCCTGGTTTGAAATACCCTGAATAGCAGATACAGCAGGACCCAGCTTAACACCAGCATTAGTAAACTTACCAATACTAGATGTCATATCAGAGAACGAATAAATAGTCATATCAGAATATGTATTCAATTCGTTAAGCTTCTCTTTAACCGTATCTAGTTCTTCACCAGAAGAGTTTACGATTGTTCTAAGAGAGTCCATTTTAAGCTCGTATTCATGGAAACCACTGCCGATCTGGTCGACGGACATGGACTTAATCATGTTAGTCGTCCAATCAACGGCTCTATTTGATAGATTCTGAAAGACCTGATAACCGAAGGACTGCATGCGATTAAGAGAATCCTGAATGCCTTCGATTCCACTCAACACCTGTTTGAAATTAACCTGATCGGCAGCAACCTGAAGCTGCTTAATGCCGTTTTTTCCACCTTCGAACTGGGTAGCTTTGTCGAGTCTATCAAGATCCTGAATTGTTGAATCAACGCCTTTAGCAAACGCTGCGTTATCAAACTTCATCTCAACAATTCTTTGCTCTACTGAAGTGCTCATGCTTTAGTTACCTCCTCCCAGGCAGATTTCGCTATTTCATCAAAGATTGGTTTCAACGCTGGATTAATGTAATCGACACCTGCAACCCAACCACCGGTTCCAGTGCCGTGTCCGTATTGTATAAGAAGGGCGATTGGGATTGAGCGGTTTTCATTGGAGTTAGTCCAGGTTATTGTGACCGAATCACCAGTATCTTCTATGATGTAATCCCAAGAATTTGCGGTTGTGCCGGTCCTCTTTGGTGTTGCTTCACGAAGAGCTTCAACCCCCATTTGCCCGTATTTGTCAAGTTTGTCTAGGAATCTCTTTTGCTGTAGACTCCTAAGAAAGTTTCTAGTTTTGTCAAGATTTCCAGAATAAGAAAACTTGATTGTAGGAAAACTATTGGCCATTGAATCACCCCTTTGAGCCGTACTTTGCTCGTCGAGCTTTATTCAGCTGAGCATAGTAGTTCTGAGTCTCTTTGAATCCTCTCTTCTTCTTGGGGTTGCTCTCAATGCTGCAGACCTCAATAAGAGTCATCAAACGATTCAATGGCCACTTCTCAAATTCCTTTGGAATGTTCTGCATGATCATCCAACAATAGATAAGTTCGGAGGTAACGACTCGATTGGAACCGCTTTTTCCATGATGATTTATTGTTGTGGCCGTGTGTTTCTTCTCAATGTAATCCTTGATGTCAAGAAGATTCTCTTCCGTTAGACAACGATAGACATTTGGATCGACATTCTTTGTCAGTGTCATGAATCGAATGTAGTCCATGACCTGCTCATCAGTTTTCTCTTTTCTGGAAAGATAGGGGACTTCCCATTTGTCCTCCCATTTTGAAACAGAAACTAGTGAATGCTCAAGAAGCAAGGTTGTACCCTTGACTTCTGTGAACTGATTAGTCTGTCGATTGTACAATTCTCTTCCAGGAACAAAAATCTGGAGTGGCATCCACTAGCCTCCTTTCTTTAGTTTTTCACAATGGCGAAGTTGCTGCCTTCTTCAGTTTTCGGCGTGATTTCACGAACGAAACGAGCAGCATACTCTGCGTCTGTTGCCAGCTTCATGTACATCTGCGGGTACATGGGGCTGTACTGGAATTTCCGACGAGCGGCTTCATCCTTGATAAAGAGTTTGCCATCCTCAGACTTCTCACCATAAGCTGCAAGGATAATCTTCTCAAACAGCTCAATGATCCGGCCGCCATCCTGTTCCTGTGTGATCTTCTCAACAATCTCTTTGAGAGTTGCACCGGAACCGTAATTCAGTCTCATGATGTCTGGCTGGGACAGATCGAAATAATGTGTTTCTTCTCTTTCTACACCATTATAGTCTGTGTATTTAAAGGTTTCTTTAAACATAGTTCTCCTCCTTAGTTTTGCAACTTTGTCCTAATTTTGTCCTAAAAATCCTAAAAATCCTATTGACTATTTTCATTTTTAAAATTTAATTTTTTATTTTTTAAAAAAGTTAATAGGATTTATAGGATTTTTAGGATTTTTTTCAGGATTTTTTTGTAAAAATATGACAAAATAGTAATCAAGTAAGTGTCGTAATGACCTCAGCAGGCATCGGAAGGTACGGATCAGTGCCACCTGTACCGCCTGTACCGTAAAGCTTCGCTTCAAGAGCTGCCAGTTTTGTCGGGTCAGTTGTTCTGGAATCAACAATAAGCTGAGAAGTCGGCTTAAGTCCAGCGACACCAGTGTCAACCGGAACTGTGTCAAATTCCCAGCTGAACGTCATACCTTCCGGAGACTCGTTGATTGTCTCATAAGAAGATTCAGACGGAGAAACAGTTGCTCCATAGATCAGGTGAAGCTTATAACCTGCATCGCCAAGATCCTTCTTATCACTTCCGATAAGAGTTCTGAAGCAGAAACCGAAAGTCTTTCTGGACTGCTGTCCAGCTGTAAGACCAGTAGCAAGCTGCTTCGTTCCATTACATTCCATCCACTCATCCGGGAACATGAATGCTTCAATTGTACCGCCAAATTCCTCAGTACCTCTGAGGTTGGCATAGATCTGGTTATCAGCATACTGCTTGTTGGAGTCACCACCAGACGGAGACTCACTTACGCTTGTAAGACCGGACCAAGCAACGCCGGGAGCATACTTACTGTTCTGATTGGTGCTTTCTTCATTGTAGACATACAGGACACCCCTGTCAGTACCCGCTTCTACATACTTCTGACCTTCCTGGTCCCACTTTAAAGTAAATTCAGTTGTAGGCATAGGATGTTTCCTCCTTAATAATAGAGTGTGTAAACTTCGTGATTTAAATTGTCTGCTTTGTAACCACGTTCATGGTCGCAAAACATGAAAAGAGTCGGGAATTCCTGAAACAAAGACCAGTCCGGGTCCTTCGATATGAGAATTACCGAATACCTTGTGTAACCTCGGTATTTAATGTTGTCCGCCTTGTCGAAACTAATCTTCTCTCTTGAGTAGATGATTCGATTGCCGCGGTTCATTTGTAATCCATCTGGCGGCTGGAAGTATACGTGCTCAGAACCAAGAGCTTCTTCCAGTTTCGCATGGAGTTCTTCTCTTGATTTCATTCGTATAAACCTCCAACCGTCAAAGCAATTCGTGGGTAATTTGTCGGATCTGCAGCTGTTACCTTCCACTTCTGCCCGAGATACTCGACGTATCGAATATGAGCGAAGTTCTTGTAGGCAAACGGGTCAGCAATGATTTCGATTGTAAAGTCAATCTTGATGTCATCGATAACCTGACCCGAATTCTGGTATGAGCTTCTCCAGTTTAGTTTGTCGCCAGAGTAAGGATACTCTTCCGGTTCACCATCCTGCCAAACGCCAGGTGCGGTTTTTACCGGAATTACAAATCCGACATTGCCATACCATCTAGCCATGCAAAATTACCCCCATTTTGATTACGCCTGCTTGCGAATGTAGATAGCAGAGTACGGCTTGATCAGAGCGCCAGAGCAGCGTGTCTCGATCAGGTACTTCTCCTGGTTGTAATCGATGTCGAAGTCTTCGAACATGTTGACGGAGCCGCCCTTGTCAGCGCCTACATTGTAGTCGTTAAGGTTGACGATCAGCATGTAGAAGTCTGCCGGTGCATACTCTTCCGGAACAGTAACGATGCGGGAAACACGAAGCTTTGTAGCCAGTTTCTGCTCATCAGCATAGAGCGGATGGCCGATTCCATCCTCAAGAAGCAGCATGTCAGAAAGAAGGTCTTCTGTCATGAATGCGATCGGGCTGCCGGAGCCTCTGTAGCCCTTACGGGACTTAATAGCACCACGAATGATTGCCTTAGCTGTTGCATCGGCGTCAGCACCCTGAGCAACATCCCACTTGATGCAGAAGAGGTCGTCTTCCTTAAGGATCGGACGAATGTTGTCTTCTTTGATCTTATCCTGGCTGAGCGGGCTTCTGCCGTCACCGAAGATGTAAGCACGAGCAAGTTCCTCATCAAGCTTGCCTCTCATCTCACCCTTGATCCATGCAACAACATCGAAGTCAGTGATGTCGATGATGTCATCACGATCCATCTTCTGCTTCTTGTAAACGGTTGTCGGGGTGGTTACCCTACGAAGCAGACCAAAGACCTCCTCAGTCTTGCGGTTGCCCTTCATGTAACCCTTAGCTCTGGCCTCGTCCTCGGTAATGTCAGCGTAAGTTGTCTTAATTCTGCTGAACGGTGTGTGATGTACGCCGCCCATAACGACCTTAACCCACTCCTGATTACGATCGATAAATTCCGGAGTTGTGCCGTTGATGTTCTTTGCATCCGGGAACAGGTAATCGATAGACTCAATACCGTACTCAGCAGCGTGGGACAGGAATGCGTCACTCAGTCTGCCACCGCGGCCTTTGACATCGTCGAATACGCCCTGCTGAAGTTCCATATACTCAGCGTGAGAAAGCTCGGAACCACCTTCAGCAATGCCTTCAAATACATTAAATTTCATATCATTGTCTCCTTCCATGTCGAAGTGTTCGGCCTCTCCGCCGTCTTCATCATCTTCATCTTCATCGTCGCCTTTGTCTTTTTCGCCGGTCTTCTTCTTAAGATCAGCGGCGTTTTCAACAGCATAGGCGAATGCTGCATAAACTGTGTTTCTTTCCTCTTCCGGAAGACCATTGAGAATTGCTTCCAGATCCTTGGGTTTTCCAGCCACTTCCTTTTTCCCCTCTTCTTTATCTTTGCTTTCTTCTTTATCATCTGCATGCTCAAGCTCTGAGTTGTCGAAATATAAATGCTCGCTCATTGAGTCCATGTAGATCGTTGCCTCATCAGCCTCAAAGTCTGACTCCCAACTTCCATCAGAATGCTCGATAATCGGATACTCGATCGTAGCGCCATCGTTTGCACCAGCAAGAACGAGTGAAACTTCACGAACTCTGCCGTGATAAACTCTTCCGTTACTCTCTTTAAGCTGGTTTGCATAGATACTAAGAGCCGTGACATCTCCGTGCTCAATCAGCTCTTTGGCGTTCTGACCCATGTCAGTATTGTTCAAATATCCCTCTGCCCACAGGCCCTGCGGACGATTAGAGAGGATGCAGTGACCGATTACAGCGTCTACATCCTTGTGATTGTGCATATAGACGAGCGGAACTCTTTTGCCGTCCATATCTTTGAAAGCATCCTGCTGGATAGTCCGTCCATCAGTGCATCTGATGTTGTTTCTAGAGGCCCACCCTGCAAAATCGTATTTCATGTCAATTCCTCCTTAGCCTGCCTTTTGTTTTGCTAAAATATCCTTAATAACGGCAGCGTCCCCACCGCCCTCGGGAGCCTCTTCAGCAGGCTTTTGTGCTTCTTCTTTCTGGTTAATGTTCTTGTTCCTAAGCTCGTCAGCACCTTCCTGAGTAGACGGCTTGAATCCGATAATCTGACGTACTTCATTCGAGGAGAGAATCTCGTTTCGAGTAAATTTGTCGGCAATGTCAGCCATCTGGTTAACTGGTACTAACCGGAACGCATCACGGAAGAACAGAATGTCCTGGCCTTGTGAACGAGCAGTCTGTGTAAGGAACTTCCAACGCATTGCATCGACGATCGCTGAGATAATCGGCTCTACGGTCCGATTATGGTAGTTCAGCATCGTCTCTTCGTTGGCCGTTCCAGCAAAGACTTCTTCGGTCATGCCTAACTGGCTGTAGACCATCTTTGTATAGAATTCAACTTGTGCTAGGAGTTTGTTTTCAATAGCTCGATTGAGCTGCGTGATGTGTTCTGCGGCGTCAATGTAAGCGATGCCGTATTTGGAATCGGCCAATTGACCCTCAATTTCGGCCCGTCTCTGTTCTGCAGCTAGCTTTTTGGCTGGTGACTTAAGTGGGTAAGGAAGTTGAATAATGAGATCGAGCTTACCGTTAGCGTTCTGTTCATCAATCGTATCAAGCAAGTTGAGTTTCCTGATCAGTCGCTGTAAAGTCGAATTATACTGATTCATTACAGAGTACAGCGGATTCTCAATGATTGCAGTGAACGATTTGTCAACAAAAATCTCCTCGTGTTTGCCCGTATCTTCGTTATAGAGGTCGACCTTTACCTGGGTTGGATACCACTCAAGTACCTTGCCGCATCGGAGTTCAAGCGGATCGAAACTTCCACTAAATGGGTTTCCATCAGCTCGTGTAGGAACAACAGCAATCACACCTTCGTCCATCAGCGACATAGCAACATCCTGTCTGAATGCTCTAGCCGTCTGATCTCGATTGGCAGCCAGGGTAAAACAAGAATTAAGACCGGACTTCATGGATTCTTTGTAACGTCCATTCTCGTCCAGTCTTACATGTTCAACCCTTAATGAAGCCACGTCGATGGCAATTCTGGTGTAGATTGCATTAACAAAAGAGCGCTCATTACCGTAATGGAGTCGTTTGCGATCCGGTCTCTGAGCGCTTCCGTATTCTCGTCTAATTGTCGGGTCTCTGCCCATGAACGCATTCCACGCATTCGTAAACCTATTTAGTAAGCCCATAGGCAATTACCCCCATTTTGAATTGATTCTAGTCATTACGCACCTCGCCGCACTGAGTTACCACTGCCAGTCGATCCTCGACGTTTTACGCCAGTACTGGACTGCGTTACGCGTTTGGTTCTGGAAACCGGCTTACGTCCAGGGCGTCTTATGACGACTCCGGAGCCACCACTAGTGTGTTTCTTCTTTCTAGCGCGAGGTCTAGATGAAGTTGAAGCCTCCCTGGAAGCCTGTTTAGCTAAAGCGGCGGCTCTACGATAAGAACCCTCGGCAAGACGTCCTTCTGTTTCTGCTGCATCCATATAAGCTCTACCTTCAGCATAGGTATTAAATCCATAACCAGCAGCTTCATCTCTGTATTCTTTAGCCTTTATCTGATGATCTGCAGCATTCCAGACTGCCGCTTTTGCTTGATCCTTAGCCGTCTTTGCTTTAGAGCTTCCATTGTTATGTAGCTTACTATTAGGGCCCTCGCTATAGTAATACGCAGCCTGATCCATCGTTTTTGGAATCTTTGTCCTTTTATGGACCTGTTTGTATTTACCAGTGGCTTTATCGTAGAGTCCGGCTATAGAATGGTCGTATTTCCACTGGGCACGGTTGGCTTTCTCGGTTGCCTCCCATTGATTTACGCGAGCACCCTTAGCCTCTTTATCGAGTTGTCTTGCACCTTCTTTATAGGCCATGTACTCTCGAACATTGCCGGCTTTCTTATTGGCGTTTGCAGCTCGACCCTGAGTATTAGCACGTCTGGCTATATCGTCGGCATCCTTACGCTTTTGAACCATCTCTTTATGGGCCTCAGCAGCCTGAGTCTTGTACTTTCCGCCAAGGGCGTCATAGGCTTTTTCTTTAAATGACTTCGGTTTCTCGCCAGTTTCACCAACGGCTAAACCCCTCGTTCCACTAGAACGATTCCCGTTAATGACTAGATGCTTATCTTTCACAGAAATTCTCTTAGCCTCAGCAACGGCTGATCCGACCTTCGAAGCAGCGCCACTGAGTTTGCTAGCCATCTTGGTCCTGTACTCAGCTACAGACATACCGGCCTTCTTAGCCATCTCTTTGAGCTTCTCGTCATCTTCAGCGAATCCGCCTCCGCCGCCACCTTCAGCATCTACGCCCTTACCAGCCATGAAGTGTTTACCCCACTTCATACCACGGACGCCATGGTGTTCAAGGTATGGTTCGCCGGCATTGATGAAGAGTGTACCGTTTTGAATTGTGAAAGCGTCGTGCTTTGCTTTCTTCTTTTTACTAAAAGAATTTTCGTTCAATTTCTTATCCAAAGCCTCTCCTCTATACCCTAGGTTTTGTAATGATTGTTTCTTGGCCCTGGTATAAGCCTCGTTAGCAAATTCAGTACCAAGTTTCTCTCGATTATCTTGATACTCTTCAAAAAGTTTAGCTCGCTCCTTCGTCCATTTCTCTTCTCTGGCCTTATCTGAGATCTTTTTCGCTACAGCATCGACAGGATGTGTAACTTTATTGAGGACGTTCTTAGCTTTTCCTTTTATTACGCTAGCTGCAACCTCACGATCATACTTAGTTGGATTCCCAGCTCGTGTCATATCATCTTGATGCTGATAGTCCTTGATTATAGTATCGATAGCAGCTTTCGCTGCTTTTTCGTCTTGCTTTTTAGTTCGCTCTTCCTCTGCGTTTTCTTTAACGTCCTTAGCTTTCTCGGCTGCCTTACGATTTACATAGCGACCCTTGTCAAATGGAAGCGCCTCTTTAAGCTTAGCAAATCCTCCGCCATCATCATCGTCAGATCCGTCGTCCTGCGGTGACTGGTTGGGTTTACCAC
>Ga0326513_10000963_pt1 | contig 23776 bp, 34 predicted proteins | sample 2_2465_0518_D_FD_203654 | JGI IMG/M metagenome (GOLD analysis project Ga0326513, IMG submission 203654) | Bovine rumen microbial communities from UC Davis, California, United States - 2_2465_0518 | ecosystem: Host-associated > Mammals > Digestive system > Stomach > Rumen | place: USA... | reverse complement strand
AAAGGAATGACAGTAAATTTAGCAAATAGAAGTGCAGGAAAAACATTTCAACAAGCTGTACATTATGAAGTTAAAAAAGTTTTGCAATCACTTTTAGAAAAGGAGTAGATATATAAAAAACTCCTTTGAAAAATGTGATAAAACATATAAAAAGTCGTTAGAAAAATGTGAAAGAAAGGATTAAAGATGCTTAAAATTAAAGATGATGTTGATTTAAAAGAGTTAGAAAAGTTTGGTTTTACATATTTTAGTGATGTAAGAAGCTTTAGATATGGTTGTTGTGATTATCAAAAAGAATATTTAGAAATTTTTATAAATAATGCAAGAGTTATTACAATTTCAAGTGATAAAAGTATATTAGATTTAGAAGTTTTATATGATTTAATTAAAGCTGATTTAGTAGAAAAAGTTTAGCTGTAATATACAGCAGTTAGGAGGAAGAAATGAGAGATGTAAAATTCAGAGTATATGATGATGGTAGAATGAAATATCCAGAAGAATATAAAGAAAATAGATTTGATAATTACTTTATAGACTTAAATGGTCAATTAAGATATTATCAAAATTGTTATGATGGTGGTTTTTTTGATACAGACAATGCAAAACTTATGCAATTTACAGGACTACACGATAAAAACGGAAAAGAAATATATGAGGGAGATATACTGCAACAGGTACATTATGTATTTTCAAATGATGAATATGACCATAAAGGTTTCAAAAAGTTAATAATTCAAGTTTCATGGGGACAAAAAGAAGCAGCATTTATTTTTAAAGTAATAAAGAAAATAGATATAGAAATGCCAAAAGATTATAAAGAACCATATAGAGAAGTAATAGGAAACATATACGAAAATCCAGAATTATTGAAAGGAGCTGATAATATTGAGTAAAGTATATATAAATCCAAATATATTAGATGAAGGTAATCAAATGGAATTACTAGAAGACAATGAAGATAAATTGAAAAGAATAGTAAGATGCAACAACTGTGGAAAACCTACTGAATATGGAAAAACAAGAATGATATGTGGATTTGTAGGTTGTGATAATAGAATTGTAAATGGTAGAAATGGAAAAGTTAAAATGTGCTATTTTGATGACTTAAGGCCAAGAGTAATGAAATTTCATGATAGTAGTAATCCAGATGAATACAATTTATATAGAACAGGAAAAGTATATAGATGGAGAGATGGTGTAAATGACTAAAATATGTCAATGTTGTAGTAAAAGATTTTTCTGTAAAGAAGTAGAGACAAAAGAAGAATGTAATAAGTTTAAGAGTTGGATATATACTAAAAACTATGGGGAGGTAAAATATGAAAATACCAAAAATATTTATAAAAAACAATAAGAAATATTATTTTATAGAAGCGTGTAAAAATTTTGCTAGATATCAAACAGGCAATGGTATATGTGAGTGTTTTACTTATCATGATCTGGGACTAGTTGAAGAAATGGCAGAACCATATAAAAAGCAATACAAGGAAGGCATAATGTTTTTTAAAAATAAAATTTAGGAGAAAAATGTTATGATTTATGAAAAAGACAAAATAAGACGTTTAATAGAACACAAAGATGAAATTACTCAAACACAAATTAAAAATGATTTAGAATGGATCGTTGAGTGTTACAATGAATATTTTGCAAATAGCAGGGAGTATGATTATCAAAGAAAAGAATATAAAAAGATATTGAACAAATATTACAACTCGGAAGATGAAAAAGCCAGTATAAAAGAAGAACTAATACTTGTAAAAAACAAATATAGGGCATTAAAAGACAGTTGCAAGAATTTAAAAACTATGATATAATTCAACCAGAAAGAACACTGAAGGATGATGTAATATGAAAAGTTATATAGCTGATAATATTATGAGAGAATATAACAAAAAGAAAAGGCATGCACAGAATAAGGCAAGAGCAGAAATGGACTTGTTTAAAAGGAAAGTATGTCTTAATTGTGAAAACAAAAACACAAAATTATGTAAAATAGTAAGAAATATAGATGGAAATTTGCAATGTTCTTTTAAAAAGTAGATATTAAAGTACTAGGCAACGTTAATATATAAACCCTCATTTGTCGGTTGTGGAATTGGAGTTTTGTGTAGGGACTTTAAGCAAGATGTCTTTAAAATATACAAGTTATATCCTAGTTAATAGCTATATATAGAATGTAGTGATATAAAAAGCCAGCAATGGGAGCATAAGGTTGATGGCACTAATTCCGTCACAGGGAAAAAAAGTGCAAGACTTCCAAGAAGTTCGGTTTAATAGACTAAAGGTTGAGCTGTGATATAGACCGTGAACTCAAACGATACAGAATAGCAATCTGTATAATCCTATATCATTACATTGTGTATATAGTAGAAAAGAGGATTAAATGGATAAATTAAAAATAGAGTATGTAGATATTAAAGGAGAGTGATTAAATGGCAAGACCTAAAACAGGTAAATATGATAACCTTATACAAGACATAGTGGATTACACCAATAATACTGAATACCCTATATTAAAAGAATTATGTTATCAAAAGCATTATAATTACGATACTATAATGAAAATGCAAAGAACCGATGAAGAATTAATGCAGTCTATAAAAGAGCTGTTGTATAAAAAAGAAGCTTATTTAGAGAGAGAGGGAATAAAAGGAAATTTAGCACAAACAATGGCTGTATTTACTTTGAAACAATTGGGTTGGAGAGATAATATAGAGGTAGAGCATAGTACAGAAAGCGGAATATTAGGAGAGTTAATAGGAGCATTAAATAAAGCAAAGGAAAGTAAATAATGAGTAAAACATTAAATGAAATGTTAAATCCAAAGCAAATAGATTTTATGCTATATGATGATAGAAGAATAAACTTATTAACAGGAAGTGTAAGAAGTGGAAAGACTTATGTATCATTATTAAAATGGGCTGTATTTGTTGGAAGTATGCCAGAGAATTGTGAGTTCTTAATGACAGGAAAGACAATAACATCATTAAAGAGAAACTGTTTAGGATTATTACAGGATCTAGTAGGAGATAATTTTAAGTATAGTTTAAGTCAAAAGAGTGGAACATTGTTTGGTAGAAGAATATGGCTAGAGGGTGCAAATGATGACAGAGCAGAAAGTAAAATAAGAGGAATGACACTTGCTGGAGCTTATGTTGATGAGTTAACACAAATACCAGAAGATTTTTATAGAATGTTATTATCAAGATTAAGTATGAAAGGTGCTAAACTATATGCTACTACTAACCCAGATACACCAACACACTGGGTAAAATTAGATATAATAGATAATGAAGAAATAGATAAAAAGATATGGCATTTTACTTTTGATGATAATGAAATATTAAAAGCAGAAAATGAAGAGTATTTTGACAATTTGAAATTAGAATATCAAAGTATGGGAGAAGTGTATTATCAAAGATTCATACTTGGTTTATGGTGTGTTGCGAATGGTGCTATATATAAGAATTTTGCTAATAATAGTGAGTTGTTTATAAGAGAAAAGCCTGTAATAATTGAAAATGGGATAGAAAGACCAATAAACTTTATGATATTATCTATTGGTATTGACTACGGAGCTAGTGAAGGTGCGACAAAGTTTACTTTAAATGGAATAACATCATTATTCAAAGAGGTATGGACTTTAGATGAGGAAAAGTTTGGTGGTAGAGATGGTTTATATTCTCCAGAAGAATTTTATAAAAAGTTTGAAGAATTTTATAATAGAGTAGTAGAACAATATGGGAGGGTGACACATCTGTTTTGCGATTGGGGTGCACTTGGTCAAGTTCTTACTTATGGTTTAAATAGATATTTACAACAACATAATATACCAATACAGGCTCAAGATTGTATTAAAGGAGAAATAAACGACAGAATATATTTAGACAATTACTTATTCGCACAACATAGACATTTTATATTAAGCAAATGTAAATATCTAATAGAAGCATATAAAACAGCTATATGGGATGACAAAAAAATAGATACCCGTTTAGATGACCGGTACTGTGGATATAGACTCGCTCGATAGTCATGAATATTCAATTAATCCGTTTTTTGATAAACTTATGATGAAAATAAGATAGTTTACAAGTCTATTGCAGAAGGTACAAAAATATGATATAATCTTTATGAGGTGATTATATGAGAGGTATTTATGCAATAAAAAACAAAACAAATGGGAAAATGTATATAGGAATGACAACAGATTTTAAAGATAGGATAGAAAAACATTTATGGGCATTAAGAAATAATAAACATCATAGCATAAAGTTACAAAGAGCATTTAATAAATACGGAGAAGATAATTTTGATTATTATATTGTTGAAGAAATGAAAGAAAGTACATTTAAAGAATTAGCAGAAAAAGAAAGATATTATATAAAAGAATATGATACATATAACAATGGATATAATTGTTCTTTAGGTGGAGAAAAAGAGAAAGGATATACACCAAGTCCAGAGGCAATAAGAAAATTAATTATAAGAAATAAGACTACGAAACCAATGTTAGGAAAACATTTATTACAAAAGAGCAAAGATAAAATATCAAAAGCAAACAAAGGGAAAGGTAATGGCTTTTATGGAAAAAAACATAGTGAAGAAAATAAAAAGAAATTTAGCGAACATTCTAAAAAGTTATGGCAAGAGCATTATGAAGAATATAAAGAAAGATTAGTAAACCTAAATAAAAGTGAACGCAGAAGAAAAGAAGTGTCTGAACAAATGCGAGGAAATCATAATCAAAAAAGTAAAGTAACAGAAAAAGATGTAATAGAGATAAGAAAAAGATATGATGGTGGAGAAAGACCTAGATTTATTTTAAAAGATTATCCACAATTATCAAAAAGTGGGCTAATGAAAATTTGTATAAGAGAAACTTGGAAATATTTAGAAAAGGAGATGTAAAATGAAATTAGAAAAATTTTTACAAGATAATTACAATTATAATCCAGAGGTAAAAGACAATATAAAAACATATATAGAACAATGGAAGAGTTGGTATGCAGGAAATGTAAAAAGTTTCCACAATTATTTTATATATAACGGACAAAGAAAAGTAAATAAAAAGAGATTCACTTTAAATATGGCAAAAGAAATAAGTGAAGACTGGGCAGATATATTATGGAGTGAAAAATGTGAGATATCTTTAAAAGATACAGGTTCACAAGAACAATTTGATGAATTGATTGACAATTTAGATTTATATACAACAATAACACAGGCAATAGAAAAGTCGGGGGCATTAGGAACAGAGGTTGCAGTAGTAAGTGCTTATGATATAATTAAAAATGAGGATGGAATGACATTAGATGTAAGCAATGCAAAAACAAGAGTAAATTTAGTTGATGTTGATTGGATATTTCCATTAAGTTGGGATAATACAGGAATAACAGAATGTGCATTTGGAAGTGTTAAATATATAGGTGGTCAAAAATATGTTGTTTTATCAGTACATAAATTAAATGATGCAGGAAACTATGTTATATATAATCACTTATTTAGTGAAACAAACGGAAATTTAACAGAGGTATTAGGACAAGAGGGAACAGAAAATCAATTTGATACAATGTCAAATATAAAATGGTTTGCACCATTTAAACCATTATTGACAAACAATTTATTTAGTGATAGTCCTTTTGGAATACCACATTATGCAAATGCAATAGATGTAATGAAAACAGTTGATATAGATTTTGATGCATTTAAAAATGAAGTAAAAGATGGTAGAAGAAGAACGTTTGCAAGAGCGGAAATGTTTAATTATGATGCTGGAGAACAAAAATTAGTATTTGACCCTAACGATACAGATATATATATGTTACCTAAAGGAGCAAATAAAGATGATTTAATACAACCAGATACAGAAGCTTTAAGGGTAAATGACCAAGTAGGAGCATTAAATACAAGTTTAAATATTTTAGGTAATAAAGTTGGATTTGGGGAAAACCATTATCACTTTGATGGAACAAATTTAAGTACAGCAACAGCAGTTATATCAAGTAATAGTAAAATGGCAAGAAGAATGAAGAAATTACAAATAGGATATGAAAGTGCGATATATGATTTAGTAAAAGCGATATGTTATGTATCAACGATATTTGGTAAATACAACTTAAATACTGATGATATGGTAATACAGTTTGATGATAGTATAATAGAAGATAAAGAAGCAGAAAGCGTAAGAGCATTAAGAGAATACAATGCAGGCTTAATTTCAGCAGTTGAATATCGTATGAGAATATTTGGTGAATCAAAAGAAATAGCAGAAAAAGCAATAGAAGAAATTAGGTTAGATAATCCAAGTGTAGAAGATATAATGAAAGATAATGAACTAAATGAAGAAGAAAGAAAGATGAATAATGATAGAATAGTAGACACAGCACTTAAAAAAATGGGGTTGTAATATATGGAAAGTAATTTGAGAATATTAAATGCTTTCAAGAATTTAAAAGAAAGCATAGAAAAAGAAAAAGAAAAAACAGAACAAAACAAAAAGAATATTGCTATTCATGATGAAGAAATTGACAAAGTATTAGAAACGGTGCAAAAAATAATAAAACAAGCAGAAGAAAACAAAGAGGAATTAAAAAGTGAAATAACTGATAAAATAGAAAATATTAAAATAAGGGTGCCAAAAGACGGCAAGGACGGAATGAATGGAAAAGATGGAAAAGACCGGAAGGAATGGCGTTGATGGTAAGGACCGGTAAAGATGGCATAAATGGAAAAGACCGGCAAGGATGGTAAAAATCGGTAAAGACCGGAGTAGATGGAATTGATGGTATTGATGGTGTTGGAATATTAGATGCTGAAATAAACAAAGAAGGCGAATTAATATTAAAACTAACGGACGGCAGAAGAATAAATGTTGGTAGAGTAACTGGAAGAGATGGTATAGGCTATCGTGGATTACAAGGAATAGGAGTAACTAATGCAGAAATAAAACAAGGGCATTTAATAATTACATTAAGTGATGGAACAGAAATAGATGCAGGGCATATAAGTGGTGGCGGTTCTGGTGGTACAAGTGATTATGAAGAACTAGATAATCTTCCATCAATAAATAATGTTGAATTAACAGGGAATAAAACATTACACGAGCTAGGAATACAAGAAGAGGGAGATTATGCTTTAAGTTCTGAAATACCTACAGAATTATCAGAATTATCAGATGATAGCACACACAGAACAGTAACAGATGCAGAAAAGACAGCATGGAATAATAAAAGTGATTTTAGTGGCAATTATAATGATTTAAGTAATAAGCCAACAATACCAGTAGTACCAACAAATGTAAGTGCATTTACAAATGATGCAGGATATTTAACACAACATCAAGACATAAGTGGGAAATATGATAAGACAGGCGGAGAAATATCAGGAGATGTCAAAATAGATGGAAATTTAACATTAGATATAGAAGATGAAGATTATGATGCAGGAATAAGATTCACAAAAGTATTAGATGACAATTTAGGAACAGTATTGACATTAACAGGATATGCAAATGGAGATGAGCCAACGAGCTATAAACCTATTATAAGAAATATAGGAACACCAAACGCCAATTATGATGTTGCAAACAAAAAATATGTTGATGATAATGTGGTACAGCCAACATTATATTTAGTGTTTTTAAATCCTGATGGAACAGTAGACACTTATTCTTCTTCATTGAATTATAATAAGGTATATGCAAATCTAACAGATCCAAAAGAAGCAGATTATTTAGATGTTATATGGGGAGATAGTAGATTTTACGCAAAATGTATAGAAATAACAGATGTAAATAATGGAGATTTAAAATTCATTGCAGATATAGAATATGCAGGTATTCCAAGAAGAATGGTATTTACTTTAAATTCAAATAGTGTATTAACAACGACATCAATTACAACAGGGGAAATTGTAAGTAATAAAGTTCAAGATATTGTATCAAATAGTACTAGCACAGAAAAATACCCTAGTACAAAAGCAGTATTCGACCAATTTCAAAGAAAGCCTGTAGTAATATGGGAAACGGACAGAAACTTATTAAATGCAATACAGGCAGATATTTCTGAAAATCCTGCATGGCAACTAACAGGACTAGATATGACACCATTTAAAAGAGTCAAGATATATAGTAAAGCTGGAAAAGGAAGAACCAGTGCAGGTACAACACCTGCTATGATATTAGAGATGCAACTTGATACAATAGCAGCTAGTGCAGACTGGGGTGGACATTATATTGGATCAGTATTAGTACAAAAGCCAAATGATGCAAATAGATATGCCTCATTGACTTGTGCAATATCAGCGGATAAAACAAAGTTTGTAGTATTGAGACAAACAAGTTTATATGGTACCGCAGCAACAACAAATAATGACATAGGAGCAGATGTATATAAAATTGAAGGATATTATGATTAAAAGGAGGTTGAAAATGTTTAAAGTAAAAGATGATATGTCAATACATGTAACAAGAGGAGACGTAGGAACAATAGAAGTAAAGGCTAATAATGAGGATGGAAGTGAATATACTTTTCAAGTAGGAGATATAGTTAGATTAGGAGTTTTTGCAAAGAAAAATTTTAATTTAATAAAATTACAAAAAGATGTAACTGTACAAGCAGAAAGCACATCAATAAATATGTCTTTAACAGATGAAGATACAACTATTGGAAGTATAATAAATAAGCCAGTAGATTATTGGTATGAAATTCAATTAAATCCAGACACTAATCCTCAAACAATAATAGGATATGATGAAAACGGTGCTAAAATATTCAGACTTTATCCTGAAGGAGTTGAAGCGGAATGATAGTAGAAAAAGGAACTTTAACAGGAAAGATAAATGAAAAACAAAGTCTAGCAGGAACAATAAATAAAAGCACAGAGATAATTTTTCCTGAAACACAAGAAAAGCAAGTAACCCCTACGAAACAAGTTCAAGAAATAGTCCCAGATAGTGGAATATATGCATTGTCAAAAGTAACTGTTAATCCAATACCAAATGATTATATTATTCCAAATTTACAATCAAAAAGTATAACAATAACAGAAAACGGAACACAAACAATAACTGCTGATTCTGGGTATGATGGATTAAGTTCTGTTGGAGTGGAAGTTAATGTAAATAGTGGAGATGAAGCAACAATAAAATATAATACAGAATCATATGGTAGTTTTACGGATCTTGCAAATAGAATAACAGAAGTTAAAGATTTGGATATATCCGAATTTACAAGTTTATCTGGTTTATTTGAAGATTGGCACGCCTTACAAAAAGTAACATTTAAAAAATTGCCAAATAATCCAACATCTTATGAAAGAATGTTTTATTCTTGTTCAAGTCTAGAGGATATTTCAGATTTAGATACATCAAAAGCAACGAGTCTTGCCAATACTTTTTATTTATGTTCTAGCTTACAAGTAGTTCCCGTGTTGGACACAACAAACCTTTCAGGTGCTTTTGCGTTTCGAAATACATTTGCTATGTGTCCACTATTAACTGAAACAAGTCTAAATAACATTTTGCAAATTTGTATAGATGTTTCGAATAAGATAAATGCTAATTATAAAACATTAAAAAGCATAGGGTTATCATCGGCACAAGCAACAACCTGTACGGGATTATCAAATTATCAAGCATTTTTAGCAGCAGGGTGGACTACAGGATATTAAAGAAATAATAGTAGGTGGAAGTTATGTTGAGTCAAGAAGTTGAAGAAAAATTAGCTGAAAGGGTTGCAACAAGAATAAATGACGTAAATGCTTTAATATTACAAAAAATAGGTGAAAATATAAAAATTTTATCAACATTGTCGCCTAGTGAAGCTTATCAGTTAGGGCAAGTGCTTAAATATGGAAGTAATTATGAAGAAATAGTAAGAGAGCTTGCAAGAATTAGTGGAAAAAATATAGAAGAAATATATGAAATATTTGAAAAAGTAGCACAAAACAATAAACAATTTGCCAAACAATTTTATGAATATAGGGGTATAAATTATATCCCTTATTCTAAAGATGTAGCATTACAAAATCAAGTAAAAAGTATCGCAAGTATAACAGCTAACACTTATAGAAATATATCTAATACAAGAGGTATAGGATTTTTATTTGAAGATATAAATGGAAATATAACATTTAAGAATATACAACAAGCATATTATGATATAATAGACAGAGGAATATTAAGTATAAGTCAAGGAAAAGAAACATTTCAAGGTGAAATGCGAAGAATAATGAAACAGTTAGGCAATAGTGGTTTGGTATTATATGAAAGTGGCAGAACAAGACGATTAGATAGTGCGGTTAGAATGAATTTATTAGATGGAATAAGACAATTAAATAATGAAACAACTAGAAGATTTGGAGAAGAATATGATGCAGATGGAATAGAAATATCAGTACACGCACAGCCAGCACCAGATCACGCCGACATTCAGCGGTAGACAGTTTAGTATAGAAGAATATGACAAATTAGAAAATGGAGAAATAGCAACAGATTATCAAGGAAATAAATACAATGGAGCTAATAAAAGACATATAGGAGAATATAATTGCTATCATAAAATATTTAGTATAGTTTTAGGAGTAAGCAAACCAGAATATACAGAAAAGCAATTAAAAGAAATACAAGAAAAGAATGAGCAAGGTTTTAATTTTGAAGGTAAACATTATACCAATTATCAAGGAACACAATTACAAAGGCAAATAGAAACAGCGATAAGGAAACAAAAAGATACACAGATATTGGCAAGAGCAAGTGGGGATAAAGAACTTGTAGAATCTTCACAATTGAAAATAAGACAATTAACAAATAAATATAATGAATTATGTAAGACAAGTGGATTATTACCTAAAAAGGTTCGTATGAGCGTAAGTGGATATCGTAGAGTTAAAACATAATGTGGAAAATGTGGATAACTTTGTGGATAAATTGAAAGGAGGTGTAATATATGGAGAATTTAGTAAAAGTACAATGTATATTAGAAACAGGATATAATGATGCAGAATTAGGCGAATTTATAGACAAAAACAGAATTTATTATGTAACAGAAGAAAGAGCAAAACTTTTAGAAGAAAAAAATGCAGCTAAAAGAATACATGAAAAGATTGATGAGATAGATAATATAGAAGAAGTAAAAGAGGTTGAAGAACCAAAGAAACCAAGAAGAAAAAGAAAATTAATGTAAGTTGCATAATTTTAAAAAATGTGTTATAATGCAAGTGTAGTAGGAGTAGTAATGGATATAAAATGTAATTGTGGAAAATTACTTTGCAGATATAAAGATGGATATCTTTATTTGTACTGTAAAAGTTGTAAAGAAGAAAAAAAGATACCAATAAACAAAATAATAGTAGAGCCAAAGAGCCGAGATTAAATTCTAGGCTCTTTTTATTTATTAGTTAATAACTTTTATTATAAAAAGGTTAACGTACCTTAAAAGCGGAATATAAGCCTAACTTAATGGCTATAGAAGAAAAGGAGAAAATGTTATGGAAGAAGATAACAAAGACGTTGTTACAAACAACGGAGAAACAGGAGATGTAAAACCTGAAAAAACATACACAGAGCAAGATATTCAAAACTCATTTAATGCTGGAGTAAAGAAAGCAAATAGTGATTGGCAAAAAGATGCAAAATACAAAGAATTTCTTGACTGGAAAAAAACAAATCAAAACGATAGTGAAAAAATAAACGAGTTAACAAACACTAATGCAAGTTTAACTAATGAAATAAAGCTATTAAAAGCTCAAATACAAGTAGATAATAGCAATTGTAAAAAAGAATTTAGTAAATTTGTTACAAGTGAAGTTATGAGTTTAGTAAATGACACTAACGATTTTGAAAAAGCATTAAAGGATTATAAAAAGAATAATCCACAATATTTTGGCGAAACAGTAATAACCAAAACACAAACAGCACCAAGTTTGAATAATGGTGGCACACAACCACAAACAACATCAAACATTATGAATAATTTAATAAGAGGTGCAAGAAATAATTAAAAATAGGAGGAAAGAAAAATGGCAAGAGATGTTATTGCAAGAACAGATGTAGATAGCTTAATTGAAACACAAGTAGCTAATGAAATTTTTGAAGGAGTAATCAAAGATTCTAAAGCTTTATCAATGTTTAGAAGATTACCAAATATGACAAGTGATAAAACAAAATTAAGAGTATTAGACTCTTTACCAGTTGCTTATTTCGTAGATGAGTCAACAGATAATGGTAGAAAAAATACAACTAAAATGGCATGGGATAAGAAATTTATTAATGCTGCCGAATTAGCTGTTATAATACCAATAAAAGAAAATGTATTAAATGATGCTTCAATTGATATATGGTCAGAAGTTAGACCAAGAATAGTAGAAGCATTTGCAAAGAAAATAGACAATGCTATGTTCTTTGGAGTAGACAAACCAACAGATTGGAGAGCAGGATTAGTTCCATCTGTAATTGCAGCAGGAGCAGAAGTAACAGAAACAGGAAAATTATATTCAGATATCAACGATGTTATGACAAAAGTTGAAGAGTCAGGATATGATGTAAACGGAATATTAGGTGGAGTTGGATTAAAAGGTAAATTTAGAATGATGACAGATACAACAGGACAACCACTAAATACAACTGAAATTGGTTCTGTAAGAAGAGAATTTATGGATAACGGTGTATGGGATAAATCAAAATCAACATTAATTGCTGGAGATTTCTCACAAGCAGTTTATGCAATTAGACAAGATGTAACATACAAAATATTAGACCAAGCTGTAATTCAAGACACAGATGGTTCAATTCTTTACAACTTAGCACAAGACGATATGGTTGCATTAAGAGTTGTTATGAGATTAGGTTGGGAAATACCAAATCCTGTAAACGCATTAAATGAAACAGAAGCAAGATTCCCATTTGCTTCATTAAAACCAGCAACAATATAATAAATAAAGGAGGCACTTTGTAATGGATTTTACTAATCAATATTTAAACTATGAAGAATATGAAGATTTAGGAGGTACATTAGAAGAAGTGCCTTTTAATGAATTAGAATATGAATGCAGAAGAATAATAGACAGCAGAACACAAAATAGACTAAAAGATGCAGATGAAATTCCAGAAGAAGTAAAAATGCTTGAAAATAAAATGATACAAGATTTACAAGGATACTATGTTAGTTTAAATAAAGCACAAAGCGGAGTAGCAAGTGAAAATACAGATGGATATTCAGTAAGCTATATATCTAGTAGCGAAATAAGCCAAATTGTATCAAGCAATATCGATGTTTTACAGGATTTAGTTTCTACATATTTATTTGGCGTAATTGTAAATAATGAACATCTTTTATATATAGGAGTGTGATAGTATGATAACAAATGGAAGTATAACTTATTATCACAAAACACTAGATAATAATAAATTGCCAGTATGGAACAGATATGTATTTGAAAGTGTATGGCATTTTGGAGGAAAGGGTAGTTCTATCAATAAAGGATATGAAAACGCTAACGATGTGAATATAAGAATACCAATGGAATATGTAAATAGTAAAGACATATTTACAATTGGAGATATCATAGCAATAGATGTACAACCTGAAATAGAAAAACAAAGTGATTTACAAGGCAAAGAATTTTATAATGTAACAAGTATAACTATAAATGAATATGGAAATAATCCGCACGTTCATTTAGGAGGAAAATAAAATGAAAATGAAACCTATAAGTCAAATAAAAGCTGATTTAGGTATAAATCCTCGGAGGTAGAGTGCAAAGGTTTTTTACAGATACTTGTTATAAGCATATGGACAAATATATACCGAAAGATACAGGCAACTTAAGGAATAATGTCGATAAGGGTGAAGATTATATAACTTATGAAAGTCCTTATGCACACGCACAATATATTGGAGAAATACACGGAAGTCCAGTAAGAAATTATACTACACCAGGAACAGGTCCATATTGGGATAAAAGAATGGTTAGTGCTGAAATAAATGATGTTATAGAAGAGGTGCAAAAATATGTCAATAGAGGTAAGTGATTTAAGAGTAACTAAATTAAGAGCATATTTAATGGATATAATAACTGAATTAATAGGACAATATGGAGAAATGAATATAAACTTTTTAAGCAATGAGCCTAACAATTATTCACTAGATAAAATACCAGTAAATCCTACAACAGAGCAATGGATAATAGGAAACTTTTTAAAAAGAGATGTATATTCATTTAGAAGTCGTATGAATTATAGTGCTGATACAATGACTAATATAGAAAACATAGGATTTTATGAAACTTTTGAAAGAATAATCAAGCAAAAGAATGATAGCAATGATTTACCAGATATAGATGGAATACAAACTATAAGTTGTTTAAATTGTGGAACAATGAATAATGCAAACACAAACACAGCAGAGTTTGACATACAAATACAAATTGAATATAGAGAGTAAAGGAGTGAAAAATATGAGTTTAGCAGAAATACCAGCAGACATTGAAAAAATAAAAAGAAGTCAATACTTAACTTATTTAGATACAACACCAAGTGGAAATTCAAGAGCATGGGCTGTTGTTGGAGTTGGAGTTGACGAATATGCAACAGAATATAATCCACAAGTAGATACAGAAAAATGGATTATAGAAGATAATGCAAGAAACGATCACACATCAAATCAAAAACAAGGATCAGTAACACAAAAATGTTACAAGAATGACCCTGCATTTGAATTTGTTGCAGCAGGAAGAGATCAATTAAATTACAAGACACATATATTAGATATAGATACATGGAATGGAACAGGAACAACAACTGTATCATATCCAGCAAAGATGAGTGATGGATTAGTTGCAGTAACAAGTTATTCTGGAGAGGAAATTGAATATGATTTATATTATGATGGAGACCCAGTAGAAGGAACTGTAACAATAACAGATGGAGTTCCAACATTTACACCAACTATATAATAGCCTGCTTAAAGGGGTTAGAGGAATAGACCTCTAGCTCCTTTTTATTAAATAGAAAGGGAGGAATTGAGTTATGGAAGCAGAGATTGATATCAAAAGCGATAACAACATCATTCAATTAAAAGAAAGTAAAGAAATATTAAGATTAAGAATAAAAGATGAAAATGGAAATGATACAGGAAATAGCCTAGAATTTAATTTAGGGGATTTAGATTATTTATTAGTTTTACAAGATATGATAGAAGAAGATAAAAAAAATAGAGCTTATTTACAAAATCAATATACAATAATAGATAAAAAGCAAGACCATAAAGGTAAAAAGTTATTTAGTGCTAATGAAGAAGCTAAAATAAAAGCAACGAATGAATTTTTTAAAAAAGAAGCTGAAATATATGATATGTTTTTAGGTAAAGATGGAGTAAAGAAATTGTTAAATGGAAGAAAATTAACTCTAGCAACGTTAGATGAAATAGACGAAATAATAGAAAAAGCAATACTTCCTAAATTAGAAATAAAAGCAGAAGATATTAAGAAAAATATAATGAAAAAATATTCTAATACTGAAAAACGAGATGATGTAATTGAATAATCCACAATATGTAAAAGTAGATGATAAATTATATAAAATCAATACAGATTTTAGAGTAGCTTTAGAATGTAATAAGATTGCAGAAGATGAAAGTATAGGAAATTTAGAAAGGGCAATGGCGATTATTTATAAGCTATTTGGAGAAGAAGGACTGGATTGTGAAAATCAAAATAAATTGCTTGAATTAGGTATGAAGTATCTTTTATTAAGTAGAGATAAAAAAGAGCTTAAAAACGATTCTCGTAATAAATATGAGCTAGATTTTAATAAGTGTGTTGGTTTAATAAAGGCAAGTTTTAAATTTGATTATAAATATGACCCTTATGAATTAGAATATTTACATTGGTATGACTTTTATAATGATTTAGAAAGTTTAAGTACAAGTGAATTTGGAAACTGTTGTATATTAAATAGAATAGTAAGTATATTAGAACAAGAACCAAAAGAGATAAAAGACAAAAAGACAAGGGAAAAACTTGTTAAAAGTCAACAATTATTAAAAGAAAAATATTGCAAAAAACAAGAAAAGAAAATGACAAAAGAACAAGAAGAAAGTGCAAGAACATTTTACAAGTCTTTAGGTATAGAAATTTAGAAAGGAGGTTGTAAAGTGGATGGAGAAATAACAATAGGCACAAGCCTGAATACAGATAAATTTGATAGACAAGTTGCACAATTAGAAAAGAAAATGCAAAAAGAAGAAGATAAAAAAATAACATTACAAGCAAAGATAGATGTTCAAGAGCAAGAATTTGAAGCAGCTAGACAAAAAACAGATGAACTTGCAGATGCTTATCAAAGATTAGAACAATTGCAAAAAGTAATATCAAGCGGAAAAGCAACGCCACAACAATTTACAATGGCACAAGACATACAAAATACTTATGGAAATATGACGCAGTTAGAAACATCTTTTTTAACAGCTCTAAATAAACAAGATGCAATTAATATAAAAGCAGAAGAAATGAAAACAAAATATAATGAAATAAACAACAAAATAGCGGAATATAAACAAAAAATAGAAAGCATAAAGTTAGAAAAACAAACATCAGATGTTGAAAGATTAAAACAAGGATTTAATAATGTAGGGAGTTCAATACAAAAAGCAGTTTCACAAGTTGGAAGATTAGTATTAGGAGTATTTAGTGTAGCTGGAGCTTATATGGCTTTAAGAAGAGCATCAAGTGATTTAGCAAGTTATGATAAACAATATGCTGCAAATATTGAGTATATAAGATATGCTTTAACACAAGCAATAGCTCCTGTTTTAAGATGGATAGTAGGTTTAGCTGCAAAATTGTTAGGATATATAAATGCAATAATGCAAGGATGGTTTGGTATTAATTTATTTAGTAGAGGAAGTGCAGAAAGTTTTAATAAAATGAAAGCAAGCACAGGGGGAATAAGTAAAGCAGTAAAGGAAATAAAAAAACAACTTGCAGGATTTGATGAAATAAACATGTTAACAGATCAGTCAGACACAGGGACAAAATCAGGAGCAGGTGGAGAAGGAATAACAACGCCTAGCTTTGACTTAAGTGGTTTAGAAACAGACATTCCTCCATGGTTACAATGGATAATTGATAATAAGGACTTAATTTTAGCAGCGTTGGCAGGTATTGCAGCAGGACTTATAGCATTAAAATCTGGATTAGGAGGATTATTATCTTTAGGAATAGGAATTGCGGTTGCAGGTTTAGTTGCCTTAATACAAGATATTATTAAATTTATAAAAGACCCTACATGGGACAATTTTGCAAATATATTAAGAGATATAGGAGTAGTACTTCTTGGCGTTGCAATTGCCATGTTGGCAGTAAATGCAGCAAATCCAACAATTTGGATTGTGTTACTTATAGCAATAATTGCTCTAGTTGCAGCGGCAGTAATAAAAAATTGGGACAAAATAAAAGAGATATTAGGCAAAGTTGGTAAATGGATAATGGACAATATAATTACCCCAGTAAAGAAGTTTTTTACTGATTTAGGAGATAATATAAAAACAGGGATAAGTACTTTATGGACTAACGTAAAGACTATATTGAGTAAAGTTGGCAGTTGGATAAAAGAGCATATAATAGATCCTGTTAAGACAGCATTTTCAAATATGTGGGATAATTTAAAAACAGGAGCTTCAAAGACTTGGGAAAAAATAAAATCAGTATTTAAAGGAGTTGGAGAATTTTTTGGAGGAATATGGGACAAAATAAAAACTAAATTTAAAAACATAGGACAAAAAGTGGGAGATACTTTTGGAGGAGCATTTAAATCAGCTGTAAATGGAATATTATCTTTAATAGAACACGTTTTAAATTCTCCAATAAACGCAATCAATGGTTTAATAGGAGTTATAAATGCAGTACCAGGAATTAACTTAAGCAAATTAAGTACATTTAGTTTACCAAGAATGGCTGTAGGTGGAATAGTAAATATGCCAAATAGAGGAACAATGATTGGTGGAGCGATTGTTGGAGAGAGTGGTCGAGAAGGTGTAATCCCATTAACAGACCAACAAGCAATGGCTCAACTTGGAGCTGAAATAGGAAGACACGTTTTAGTAAATTTAACCAATATAACACAGATGAACGGAAGAGTAATAGGAAGAGAACTAAAACAAGTACAAAGTGAGCAAAATTTTGCTTTTAATTCATAAAGGAGGTGCAGTAATTGTTTATAAATGCAAATAGTATAAAATTAAATGGAACATCAATGGGGCAATATTTATTAAGTGCAAAATATGAATATAATAAATTATGGGGAAGTGATACTGGAAGGAATTTAAAAGGAAAATTCAGTGGAACTTTAGTTGGGATATTTCCTAAAATAACCTTAACATTTAGAAAGTTAACAAAAGCAGAAATGAATATTATTGCACCAATTTTAGATAGTGGAACACAAAATTTAACTTATTATGATCCTAGTACCAATTCAAATAAAACTATAAGAACATATACAGGAGATTGGAGTTATGAAAATAAACAAATAATGACAAAAAATAATAGTTTTGAATGTACATTTATAGCTAGAGAAAGGAGGTCGTAATGAAAACACATAGTATTGATTTTAAAAATCAATTAACAGAATTAGGAAGAGAATTAAGAGGGATAATAACTTATGATAATATAACTTTAGAAGAAGAAATAAATTCAATTACGCCTCATTATGAAGCTGATATATTAAAATCAGTTATGAAACAATTAGATTTAGAATTATCTGTAGATATTCCGTTAGAAACTGTAATAAATTGTCAAATAGGTATATTAGTAAATGGCGATTATGAAATGTTGGATTATGGAAATTATGTTGTTTATAGTTCTGAAAAACAAGAAGATACTGAAACATATAAAATAGTTTGCTATGATAAAATGTTATACAGTATGAAAGAATATGAAGAACTAGGAGTAAGTTATCCTATAAGTATTAAAAATTATTTAACAGCATTAGGAAATAAAATAGGATTAAACGTTGCGAACAATATTTTTTACAATCAAAATTTAACTATACCATCAGAATTGTATTTAGGACAAAATTATACATATAGAGATGTTTTAGATGAAATTGCACAAGCGACAGGAAGTATAATTTGTATAAATGATAATGATGAAATAGAGGTAAGATATACAAATGATTTAACACAATATAATCAAGCAGAAGGTACATCAATACAAATAACGGACGCAGAGGAGTTTCAAGCAAAAGAAATAAAAATAATAGGAAACAGTGAGCAGGATGGAACACCAACACCAGAAAATCCTATAGAGATACACAGCACAGGAGATAGCGGTAATGTAAATGAGAAAGTACAGAATAAGAATTTTCTAAGTTTACAAGATATAGCACAAACAACAGCTTTAGGATTAACTTATAGTGTAAAAAATGGAAAAATAACTATAAATGGAACAGCTTCTAGTGGAGGAATAGCAATTCCTTTAAAATTTCCAATTAATTGTAAAAATGGAACGAATTATGTTTTATCTAAAGTAACAAGTGGCACATCTTCAAATAATAACTTTAATATACAATTAAGAAGTAATGGAGTAAGTATAAAACAGCCAACAGCACAATCATTACCAGTAATATATAATGATTTATCTGATACGATAGATGCAATAAGATTATATGTAGGAAATGGATATGTTTTCACTAATTATACTTTAGAGTTGCAAATCGAGCAAGGCACAACAGCAACAGACTACGCCCCACATGAAGAACAAGACATATCATTCCCTTTAGCACAAGGACAAAAGCTAATGCAAGGAGATTACTTGGCAGATGATGGGGTACATCATGTTAGGGGAGAATATGAACTTACAGGGAATGAAAATTTATTGTATACACAGTTAAACGATAATACTTTTAGATTTGGTATTTTAATATCAAATAAAAAACCTAACAGTACTAGTATATCACATTTTTTATGCAATATTGGTCAAGGTGTGCCTGATTATTATTGGGATAATGATGAAGTAGGAGTTTGTGAATTAAGAAATCCTACAATTCGTGCAATAGTTTTTAGACTTCCATTAAGTATAGCAACAAATATAGAAACTGCAAAAGCCTACCTGGCAGAACAATACACAAATGGAACACCTGTAAAAGTACAATACGAACTAGTTACAGAAGTAATAGACCCATACACAGAAGAACAACAAGCAGTATGGGAGCAAATAAAAGCCTTGCGTACATACAAGCCAGTAACTCATATATCAAGTACAGATGAAGTACCTGCTACTGTAAATGTAACGTATGCAACTAATTTAGAAAAAATAGATGAAGAATATTTAAAAGATATAAATGTAACATTCGGAGAAATGTATGGACCTGTAAATTCTATTGTATTGTCAAGGTCAGCAGATAGCGACAATATATATTTACAAGATACAGAAAGTGTACAAAAAAATGGATTGTGCGAGATAAAAATATCTGATAATCAAATAATGAATTTTAATAACAGAAGTGACTTCTTGCCTGGAATATTAGAGGCATTAAATGGACTTACTTATTCAATAAACGATTTTAACAGTACAGGTATATTATATTATGATTTAGGGGATTTTTATTATGTATCAATTGGAGAAAATCTTTACAAATGTTTAATGTTGAATGATGAAATAAATGTAACAACAGGAATAGAAGAAATAATCCATACGGATATGCCTGAAAAGAGCGAGACAGATTATGAAAAAGCCGATAAAACAGACAGAAGAATAAACCAAACTTATTTAATAGTAGATAAGCAAAATCAAACAATAGAAAGTGTTGTAAATAATGTTACAGAACAGAACAATAAAATATCACAAATAACACAAACAGTTGATGAAATTAATTCAAAAATAAGTGATATAGCAGATATAACAACTTATGGAGAAAGTGATAGAGCAGGAGTAGAATTATTAGAAATAAATGAATCAGAGCCTATCATGATAAAAGTACATCCAACAAGTGAAAATATAAGTTATTTGTACCCTAGAGAAAACTTATATCCTAGTGATTTACAATATTTGCCTAACAGAATAATAAGATTTACAAGAACTTATGAAGAAAATGAACAAACATTAACAGAAAATATTGATTATGAGTTACCAGATGACTTATTAAGATATAGTGATACAGTGTATGATGAATTTTATTTAGATTATGAAAGTACAACTTGCCAAGTAATAAAAAGATGTGCATATAATGCAGATGGAACAGTAAGAGCTTTAGGAACAGAAATAACAACAGATTATCCTTATCCGACAATTGGATTAGGAGATGGAAATTATACTATAACATTACCAGGATATGACTTTGGATACTTATATGTAAGATTAATGGCTAAAAATATATATACAACACAATTCTATACAAAGTATGAAACAAATTCACAAATAAATCAAAAAGCTGATGAAATTAATTTAGGAGTAAATCAAACATTAACAAATTATTCAACAACAAATCAAATGAATAGTGCAATAAATATTAAAGCAAATGAAATAACAAGTACAGTATCAAGCACTTATGAAACTAAAAGTAATGCACAAAGTAAATATTCACAATTGCAACAAACAGATAGTAGCATATCGAGCACAGTTGCAACAAAGGTGGGAGAAAATGAAATTATTTCAAAAATTAATCAATCTGCTGAAGCGGTAACTATAAATGCAGGGAAAATAAATCTAAACGGAGCTGTTACAGCAAATCAGAATTTTAAGATAAAAACAGATGGAAGTATGGAAGCAAAAAATGGAACATTTACAGGTGGAAGTATTTCATTAACAGGTGGAACAATAGATAATCCTAGACTTCAAGTAGTTAGCAGTTCTTCTTCAAGTACAAAAGCTTCTATAGCTCCTGATGCTATAAGAGTTGGTTCTGGAAGAACCTATTTATCTTTTGCATCTGGAATATTAAATATTATAAATAATAATAGTTCTTTTCAAATGTTGGCTAGTTCTAGTAGAATAAACGCTGGTGTTGACAATTTTTATGTTTCAGGAACAGTACATGCTAATGCTTATAATTATGATTCATTAGAATCTTTAAAAAAGAATATAAAAAAATATGATAAAAGTGTTTTAGATATTATAAAAAATGCAGAAATATATGAATTTAATTTTAAAACAGAAGATGACAAAACGTCGAAACATATTGGATTTATAATTCCTGATGAGGGTGGAGATTTTTATACACCTAATGAAGTGATAGCAAAAGATGGAAAAGGAATTGATGCTTATAATATGGCATCAATATTATGGAAAGCAGTGCAAGAACAACAAGAACAAATAGAACAAATGAAAAAAGAAATAAAAGAATTGAAAGGAGGAAATGAATAATGGCTTATAATAAAACAATATGGGAAAATTTACCTAGTACAAATACACCTTTGAACGAAAGTAATTTAAACAAAATAGAAGGTGGCATAGCTGATTTATATAACGAAATATATTTTAAATCAGGAGACAGCTATACTTTTGCTGCTGTTGAATGTGCAGGGCATTTGACAGGTGGTCAAAAAATAATTCAGTTTAGTATTGTTATGCCAAAGCGAATGGATAATGTCAATATTTCAAGTATATCATTAAGTGGGTTAATAAGGTCATCAGCTGGAGGATATATAAATTCTTCCGACACATTTAATTTTGCAGACTATGGAACTCTAGAACCAGCGATTAGAGGTAATATTATAAGTATCAATTATACTTTAAACAATAGTACAAGTTTTGCAAATAATAGCATGGTAGCTTGTTGGATAACTGGAACAGTAAACTTTAATTAAGTACAATTTAGAGACAAAACAGAATATTGATATAGTAAATTTGATTTTTTTATAAAAATATGTTATAAAATAATTAAGAGGAGAAAAAAAATGTCAGAAGAATTTGTTAGTAGAAACGAATTTAATAATTTAAAAGCAGAAGTACAAGAGATAAAAACAGAAATAAATGAAAATAAAGATATTTTGCAAGCAATTAGTAGAAAATGTGATGTAATAACAGAAAGACTAGAGAATACAACAAAAATATCAGATTTACAAAATGAAAACATTGAAACAAGAATAACATCAAAATTAGAACCTATAAAAAAAGATATAGCATCAAATAAAAAAGAAATAGATGAAATAAATGATAATAGAAAATGGTTATGGCGAGCTATGGGAAGTGTATTAATAGGCATTGTAATAAAACTTATATTTGATGTATCAGCGTATGTAACAAGCTTGCAGAAATAAAAGGAGGTAATGTATGATGGAAGAAAGAAGTTTAGCTTTAGAGATGTTGCAAGAATTAAAAGCACAAAGTAAGAGATGGTTTATTTCTTTTATAATTGTTTTAATATTATGGTTTGCAACAATAGGAGTATTTATTTGGTATATTAATCAACCAATAGAAGAAGTTGAAACTACAAGGACACAAGATGCAGACACAGAAGGAGATAATTCTCCAATAAATCAACATATAGGAGAGTGATAATATGGCAAGAGCAAGGCAAACAAGAACAGTAAAAAGAACTATTAGAAGAGCAAGAAGAGTGAGAAGAAAAAGAAGATAAAAGGAAAAGTATTATGAAATTTGATTTTACTAAACCAGAATTAGAATACATATTAAATAATGCAAATTTTACCATTGAGCAAGAAGAAATATTTAAAATGCTAACAAGTAAATATGGTAGAGCTTCAATAGTAAATATAGCAATAAAAATGAATATGTCAGAAAGTACAGTAAAGAGAAGAATAAAACAAATAAAAAATAA
>Ga0326513_10000962_pt1 | contig 23790 bp, 44 predicted proteins | sample 2_2465_0518_D_FD_203654 | JGI IMG/M metagenome (GOLD analysis project Ga0326513, IMG submission 203654) | Bovine rumen microbial communities from UC Davis, California, United States - 2_2465_0518 | ecosystem: Host-associated > Mammals > Digestive system > Stomach > Rumen | place: USA... | reverse complement strand
GTCTCACGCATAATTACAAATCGTCCCCACGTTCTTTTCATTATTTGTTTACCTTGCTGTTCTGCTTGATAAAGTTCCATTAATCTTCCTAGTGTCATAATACTAACAAATTTAATTCGTGCAATTTAACAATCATTTCATAACAAGCATCAATTAGTTCCTCATGTTCGTGGGTTTTATAATCGTAGCCGTCTCCAATGATTGAATATGTAAATATATCTGATTGGTCAAGTCCTGTCTTTTCTATCTTAATATTATCTTTTAGAATATCAAGCAACGAAGCAAGGCTCCAGCATGGCTCATAGTCTTGTAATATACTATCACCGAATTCTTTATACTCTTCATAAAGAAAGCCTAGTTGTGCTTTGCCTTTAATGTAGCACATATCAGCACTCTCTAACGGAAGTATCTCAGCGAGTTTTCTTGCCTGATCTAAATCTACATAACTTTTCATTATTATAATAATTTAAGTTTGTTCAATTTAACAATCATCTCATAATAGACATCAACAGGATTGTCTTCAAATATAGCAATCGGGGATGTAATAGTTTCATTAGAATTATACCATAATTTTAAAAGCCAGTGACCATCTATTACAGGAAATAGACAAGGAGCATAACGTTGTCCTTCAATATTGACTTCTTTAGGTAAAACATCAAGTAACGAAGCGAGGCTCCAGCATGGCAAATCATGTTTTTTATCAGCTCCTTTATTATAAGGATACATTTCAAGAGTATATTGAGCCGCATTATAGTGATTAGTAAAACGCCTGTAAAAGCAGTCTGCACTATTCAATGGTAATATTTCTGCTAATCTCTTGGGTTGCTCGTAATCTGTGTGTGTTTTACTCATCGAATTTATAATTTTCTTCCTGTAGTTTAACAATCATCTTGTAACAAGCGTTAACGAGATTATTTGATTTCACCCAAAGGTCTTCAGGAAGTCCAGTCTCGTATTTATATACAATAGAGCAATCTTCCAATTCTATTATAGGCTTAAAATAATTTATTCTTGGCAAAGAATCAATTAATGCTCCAAGTGACCAAGCTAAAATTTTGCTCTGACCAGGAGAAGGAATTACATTACCTAAACATAGTTCATATTTACCTCCTGGCGAATTTTGAATATAACACATATCAGCACTTTCAGCTGGTAAAATCTTAGCCAACTTCTTACTCTGATCTAGGTCTGTGAATGCTTTCATTTCTATATTTTTTTAAATTAATTTAAGTTCAACTTGTTTAGGACTATTTTCCCAAGTAACCTCAGGAAATAATTTAGGATCTATACTAATTATTTCACCATCCCACATATCGTCTACCTCTACCATAAAATTACCAGAATCATTATTTCTATTTGGTAAATAATTATATAAAAATAATTTACCATCTTTATCTCTAGCAATATATAGTTCCATAATTGTTATAATTTAATTTATTGAATCCAAGCATTTGCAAAGCCATTTTCAATCTTGACAAAAAGATATTCACCGTTTAGCCAAAAATCCCTCAATTCAGTAGGTATTGGTTCCATTTGAAATTTGATATTGTCCTCAATTACCTTTTCAGAAACATACTTTATGCTTCCAAAAAGATAGCTTTCTTTCTTCTCAACTGAAAAGCTTTCTATTGTATGTTTACATTCTTTAAAAATGTCTTCTATAGGAATATCAATATCTCTATTATCATTCAAAGAAAAAACACATACACCTTTGGCAATATACTTAATTAAACTGTCAATAGAAATAAATGATTTTATTTTATTTGTTAAATTATTTGTTGAGTATTCACATCCATTTTTATTAGAATCACTGAGGTCATTAAACAGTTTATTAAGGTCATAGCAAAAATTTTCTGCTCCTTCCTCAAATTCACAACCAAAGTCATTATCGTGAAAATTAAATGCAAAAAGATAATTTAAGTCTTTAATCTCTTGAGGTAAATTCTCAATATCAACCTTTTGAGGGTGTTTCCATCCATAGAATACTCCCTGACAAAATGCTGATGCAAGTGAGAGGTTAACGATGTCTAAAATACCATCCTTCATAGGATGATTTTCAATCCATGCTAATGGGATGGCTTTACTTACATCACAGTGATTTTCAAAATGAATCTGTGCATCTCTGTCTATAGATTCTTCAACATATCCCCTTTTATTTTTCTGTGCCATAATTTTTGTTTTTATATTCTTATTCTCCTATGATCGTCATTACTATAAAGACGCTCATAGTGACAATTATTATGTTTACTAATACTAAATGCTGCGATGAAGGAAAGTGACAATCATATAAAATCTATGATTGTCACTTCTCACTCCAATATTACCAACTTTGTACCACATCAATCTGATTCTGATTCTGAGAAATAACTTCCATTATCATATTTCATATTGACAAAAAAGTCCATTGCAGCCTCATTTATTGTTCTGCCAAATCCACTTATGCCATCATCTCGTCCATTATCGTAACCATAGTGAAAACACCACTCACCATCCTCTTTTCTGGATGGCTTAATACCAAGTGCTGTTATACACTGCCATACTTCGATATTTTCCAAAGATGATTCGATATGATCTCTCACATAACATCTCCAAACGTCGTAATCCAATTCCACCATAATTTTTTGTTTTTAAAATTAGAACTCAACTCTATAAGATGTTAGTTTTCCACAGTGTTTACATTTTTCAACATAAACAATTGCAATTAGATTGTCTTTACAATCCTTAACTTCTTTCTGTTCAATTACTTCGAGCTCATGTAGTCCAAAGAAACACTTAATGCTTTTAGTCATAATTTGTTATTTTAATATGTTTTTAAATAATTGTTTAGCCATCTCATCTGAATCTTTTAGAGTCAAAAAACTACTTATAAGCCACATTTCCTCTAATTTAGCCGTTTCTGGTTTCATATGATCTCTAACTAATTCTAGTAAATGTTCATAGTTTGTTGACAAAATATTTACAACAGTCTTACCAAAATTAAGAAGACCAATTTCTTCCTCCTTTTTTATAGTAAGACTATTTCTAAAAGAATATGAATAAGCAGCATCAGCAACACTACTTCTAATTTTCATTATATACTTTTTAATGTTGTCTAAATCATTTATACTTATTTTTTTAAACAATCTCTCTTCTAGATGTAGAAAGTGAATTTGTTCTTTACTTAGCCATTTCTCATGAGTTAATGGTTTTAAACTAAATACCATTTTTACAAAAGGCAAGTGAACTAAACTTTCATACATTTTTAATAATTTAAGATCATACTCTTGTTCAACAGTATCTATAATTCTACCATTATTAGTACAAAGCTCATAGAAACAAGCTTCTTGTCTTTTTGCCTTGTCTATGATAGAATTAAAAAACCTGAGAACTTTATGTGCTCTAAATGCTATAAATATTAGTACAATCCAAATAAATGTTATAACAACTGTGAATATGTCCATAATATAAATGTTATTATTAATAATATAATTTTCATCATTAATAAGATAACTAAACTATTTCATAAGGTGTAAAAAAAAGAAAGACAGGCGCGAATGCGTCTGTCTTTCAATCTTTTAAATGAACTTCCAAATTTCCTGCTTAGTATACAATGATGGCTTGTAGACATCAGTAACATGAGCAGCTATAACTGAACCATTATATGTATACTTGGCTACAAATACTTTGTTCTTGTGATCTATCTCTAAGATCTCGTATTTATAGTCTTCATCATCGTAATCCGATGATGAGGTTATACAATCTCCTACCTTAAGTTTATCAAACTTCTTATCAGCGAAGAATGCTTCAAATCTGAATGATGTTGCATAAGTTCTTACAAGATCATCCTCAATGCCATCCACAATTTTGTCATACTCATCGCCATAGCTATTTCTAGATCTAAAGCTTAGAATCTTTTCGTAGTATTCCTCTCCCTCTAGGAACTTTTTGATGTTTATACCGTCTTTTGTTCCTAGTTTTAGTGCAATGTTATCACTTATATTTACACTTTTAACATCAAATCTGTATTGATCTGACTTAACGTTAAGGAATTTTCTACCAACCTTGTTGAATTCCTCAAATCCGTGAATGTTGATCTCACTAACAATACTCTTTAGAATGTCAACTGTTGAGATTTGAAGTGTATTTATAAATTCAACAACCTCCTCGACATTCTGCTTGTCATTCAGATTATCGTTAAGGAATTCTCTAACTACTTCCTCTTTTAGATTACCAAACTCTTTGATAAATCTAACTCTTGATGGTCTACTAATCAAGTTGTCATTTATAGTCAACTCATTAGTAGTGAGGAGGAATATCTTTCTGAATTTAGAATTGTATACTCCATCCATGATCTGAAGTACAGTTGAATCATCCTCATTGAAATTCTTTTCAAACTCATCAAAGAAAAGAACAGCGTCAAAACCAAATGACTCAATAAACTCGATCATTCTCTGATTGTAATCTCCCAAGTTCTTAACAAGAATTATTGGAAGACCAAAATCATTGGCAAGGGACTTAGCAGTTACTGTTTTACCAGTTCCCTTGATTCCGTTCAACAAAATTCCGAGGTTTCCTGTTGTATTGTTGAATGTAGTCTTTACATAATTACAGAATTCCTCTTCAAGAGCATATACTTTATAGTCGAACTGGAATTTTTCGGCAATTCTCTGTAGGGAGAAGTTTCCGAAAGCATCAACCTCAATATTGAAGACTCCACGAGGAAATTCTTCAATTACTTCACTGTTTATAGAAGTCTGGTTGAAATTTTCTCCAGATCTAATCCAAGCTCTTTTTGTAATTGTTTTGTTGTTACTCATTTTTGTTATTTTATTATGTTTTTAATTGGTAAATATTCTGAATTACTAAAAGTAGGCAATTTAACTATGTCAACTACCTGAACATAGTAATTATAATCTGGTGAGTCTACTTCAATTAAATCACCAAGATTTATACTATCATTATCTACATTATATAAATGTTTACGGTGTTTTGATGGATCAATCCACTCGTTTATTGATAGCTTCTCCTTAGTTAAAATACCTATTATTTCTTTCATAATGCTTACTTCAACAAGTCCTTTACTACTTTAGCAACTACAGAACCTTCTACCTGTCCTGCATATGCTTTATTAATTGCTCCAATAACCTTTCCAATATCTTTCATGCTGCTTGCATTTAGATCGGAAATAGTCTTCTTGGCAATTTCAGTAATCTCAGATTCACTAAGCATCTTTGGCAAGTATTCTGAAATAATGTTATATTCAAAATACTCTTCTTCTGCAAGATCCCGACGACCATTTTCAATGTACAGATCACCAGTTTCTTTTCTTTGCTTAGCCATTTTCTGAAGGATCTTCAGCAGATCAGAGTCTTCTGGATTACGATTACCTTTTGGAGCTGTCTTGAACTCTGTAAAAGCGGACTTAATGCCTCTAAGAGTATTAGCTCTTTTTGAATCTTTTGATTTAATTGCTTCTGTTAAATCATTCTGAATTTTTTCTTCTAACATAGCTTTTATATAATTACTTGTTAATTAATAATTGTGTTGGTATCATTATCAGATATCTGTTAAATATCTGATAATGAATAAGATATATGAATTACTTACAAAAGTTATCCACACATACATTTATTAGAGAATAGACCGATAAAAGACGGAGCAATTCTCAAAGTTTTTAATCCTTGATTTCAACTAACTCATATAGATAATCTTGAAAAATACATACTTTTAAAAGAGACTGTCTTTCATCTCTATCAACATGAAAATAATATCCATCTGATAAATATATGTGTGTTTTCTCCTCATCCATATGAATGAAAGAATTATTGAGATCCACTTCATTCATATTTTCATGCGTATTGTCTTTGATGTTTTTAAATATCATCTCTGCAATACTACTATATCCATCGATTTTTTCTATATAAAGTCTCCTTCCTCTACAATCCAATACTACTGTTATTTTTGGAAAGTTAGTTGGAAATTTATAGGTTTCTGAGAAAACATCTCTACTCTTTGCATTAGTAATTGTAACTTCAACCATTATCTTCTTCTTCTTTAAAGTTAGTTTCAAAATACTTTACAATATCATCGAATAAAATTGGTGTGTAATTGTGAAATTCCGTATTCACGTTATAATACCTTCCTTCTGGATTTTTAGGATAATATTCTCCAACATCCTTAAGATTACCAGATAAGTGAATATGACCGTGAATATTTCCACGATAATACTCCAATTCAAGCGGATGTATTGGAATATGTGTACATATAAAGCCTTTGTAAGCTAAACAACCAAGTACTGGAATACCTAACCTTTGATACTCTTTACAACATCGCTTTGTATCGTGATTTCCGCCAACTATGTACTTAGATCCTTTTAATTGATTCATATACTGTTCAATATTAGCAGATTTTTCCATTGTAATATCTCCAAGTATATAAACAAGATCTTTTTTGTTGACTACTTTATTCCAGTTTTCAATTATGAGCTTATCACTTTCTTCTGCACTCATTCCACGCAAACTCTCACATAGATTATAGTGACCAAAGTGAAGATCACTTGTAAAAAATACTCTACTCATTGTTATTATTTTTATTTGCTATCTATTTACCCATTGTTCTATTAGATGCTTTAATGAGAATATTTCCAGCTTTTCTTAAAGTTTCAATTTCTTCTGAACTCATATAGTCCAATTCTCTATACTGCTGTTCAAACAGGTATGTACAGATTTTACTTGCTAGCTTTAATCCCTCTGGCATTTTTGATTTGTTGTTGCTAATTTTTATACTCATAATTTTATGTTTTTATGGTTATCTATCATAAATAAGAAAAAGAGAAGATCTCAGAAGAGCCATTTCTTCTGAGATCTAATTTAATTTTAATTGTAATACTTCATTAATTCTAATTCTTCTTGTGTATAAAAACTCTCTGCGGTTATTGGTTTAAATGATAGTAGCATCATATTAAATCCAGGACCTTTTACAAAGATGTCAGAGACTTTGTTTTTGTAACACAGTGAAAATACTTTTCTTCTAAGTTTAAAAACTTTAATCCCTCTTCTACAATAGATATATTCATATACTATTGACAATATTAATACAGCTATAAAAATTAATTTTAAAAACATTTCTTATTTATTATTTCTCAATAATAAAGTATTTAGCTGCTATGACTGGAATTTTTTGAAGCTTATGTCAGCCATAAACATGTTTTTAAGAATTCTATCTTCAACTTTAGAAATAAGAAAAGAGGTTGATGAAAGTTTTATCATATCTGTATCTACTGATAGTGAATCTTTATAAAAGGACAGATTACCCATATTGACTGAATATATGTTTGATACATGAACATACTTTTCATCATCAACACACTCATAATCAACAAATTGTCCAATGTAATTAACGCCCCTTTTATTATATAGTACTAGGTCTCCCTCCTTTAATTCTGGTATACACGTTCCTATTTTAATAAGATAGTCAATTTTACTTGCTTCTATTGAATCAGCACTAATGGTATTAGAACTTCTAGAATTTATTACCAATCTATCATTAACACCATTGTCTATTGACTCAACTAGTTTCTTTGCATTAACGACATAGTTTTTATTTATGTCGTTAGTAAAATCACATAGGAGATAATTATTCTTAGTTTTATCAACTATCATTAGCATTTTATTTCCTACTCTTAATATATCTCCAGTTGATAGGCTTTTATCAGAACCACTAATAGTACAACTTTCTTTATGCTCTTCAACAATTTTATCAAACTCCTCTTGAGAGATATATGTAAAATCATCTAAAGTTTTAACAGTACCACCAAGCGTGCATGTACCCATTTTAGAAATCTCTTTTAATCCCTCTTCTAGTTCGTCAAGATTTCCAATTCTAGTATCTACGTAAACAATCCTAGGGATAATGGTATTCATTTTAAAATCCATTTTAAAGATTATTCCACGTTGATTAAAACAGTCATACAAGGTTTTATCACAAATAAAAACTTCTTCTTTTATGTTTTTAAATATCTCACTTTCACTATTTCTTATAACATTTAAGTTATTTGAAGTTAAAGTATTTATCATACTCCAACTGTGCTTATTACCAAGACGTTTACAAAATGGTGAAAATGGTTCACTATAAAAGAAGTATCCATCATTAACCTTAGAGTAGTAATTTATTTTATCATGACCTAGTAGTACCAAATCCCTTGGTACTACTAAATTAAAATTATCTATATAGGTAATATTGTTATTTTTATCTATGACTGGTACTGAAGGAATTCTTTTATAAATATATGCACCTTCTCTAGTAAGTAAATCTTCGACGAGGTTAAATGTTTCAAAATTATTCCCATTACGCAAAACTAATGACTGTTGGCCATAGCCTCTATAGCCATCTTCTTCATAATTTTGTGATTTTATTCTTTCTATTTCTGTTGAATGTCCTTCTCCATTATAATAATAGGCATAGGTTGCTGAGTTTATTAAAAAATATAGTAATTTATTAGCACCAACTACCATATTAAATAAACTCCTGAATGTTTCTTCACACCTATTTTTCTCAAGAATTATAATATAGTTAGGAAAGTTGTTTAGTTCATAACTAATATCACTATTGACTATATCTAATAAGAATAGAATATAGTAACGATCTGAATTAATGGTAATATAGTCAATTACTTGAAATCTGGCTATATTAATTCCGCTTCCAGTATTAGTTATTACATTTCTAACAGAAAAACTTGTTTCTTTATTAATGAGAACTTCTCCAAGTTTAAACCTGTACTCATCTTCAACAGGTTTCTTAAAGATTTTTCCACTATTTGGATTAATATCAAGACCTTGATCACAAAGTGCTTTACGTATTGCTGAATCTATACCATCAATTACATCACTTTGTTGATATAGTGCTTCTATAAAGCTCTTTATTAGTTCGTTATCTTTATTCATAGTTAATCCTTATTAATGTTATCGTCACTAGAAATTACATTAAAAATATTTGAGTTCTGCAAAAATTCAATCACTTTAAGCAGCTTTTCTTCACTCCCGACTGGAATGTCCAAGTGAAAACCATCCTCTTTCTTTTCAATGTCAAAATTTTTCAAGAATACTCTTTCTTTATAGAGTTCATCACTAATCTCATCAGATTTTTCATCCTTATCCTCATTAACATCATTAAGACCGTCTTTAAGATCTCTTCTAACCTCATAGATAGTATCACAAATGAATGCAGTTCCATCAATTCCAACATTTGAAAGTAAAACTTCTGGTCTAACATTCATTACAATATCACGCACAGAACGTTGTTCAGAAAGACTGTTGATTTTGACAAGAGTAAAGCCATTCTTCTTATTATAACTAATGATTTTGTATATAGAACCATAGCAAGCCTTATTCTCACCAACATACTTTCCAATCATTGAGTTGTAGAGTTCTTCAACTTTATCTCCCTTCTGATTAATAGGAACAATACTTACCTTTTCATCAGTTTCAAACTTCAATCTCATTCCCTGTTTGTGTAAAACTTCAGAAATAAGAATTGAAAAGTCTATGTCCCCATTATACTCTACTAAAGATTGTAGAAATTTTTTAAAATCTATAACTACTTCTTTATCTTCGTCTTTTTTGTTCTTTGTAAACATATTTCTATATTTTATATTAGTTAATAATTTTCATATATAAGAGTATTAGCCTTTTTCATATAATTCACAATACAGAGACCAGTTGAAAAGAAAATGGGGCGCTAGCGCCCCATTTTCATCATCTTTTTCAAAACGTTGGTATAGTCCTTGCTTTCGCTGTATCCAATTCTATTCAAAAAGTCTTCATAATTTTCATTATTTCTTCTTTTTGATTGAACTAGTTCAGCATAAGCATCTATACTTTCCTTCCAATGTTTGAATCTGTAATACCTCTTGTTTTTAGAGTCATATAATCCAAATAGATTATTGTCTTCTCTAGCAACACGACTCTTATACCATCCTGTTTCTAGTCTGGCTTGGGCTAAAACCCACTTCTTAGAGTCATTGTCTAACTTCTTACAGTTCATAATTTCTCTCTTTACATTCCTATCTGTTAGTTTTGTATAACCTGGTTGATAGAAATGAAAAAACAAGATTGCAGTAATAATTACAACCTTGTTTTTTAAAACAAGCTTCTTAATCCACTCTCTCATAGTTTCATAAGTTGCTTGAATTCCTTTTTTTTTGAGTCAATAGATGTCTGATATAATATCACGTCTTCACCTACTAACTTTATATACAACCTTCCCTGACGAATTCTAGAATTAACTAGATCGTATGTTTCGTCAGGTAAAGTAAAGTTCGAATTGCACATTACGTACCCAGATTTTGTTGGTACCTGAAATGTACACTTCAACATGTACTTACCAGTTATAGAATCCTGGTAAACGACGTTCTTCTTATTATTCACAATTGGACTAGGAACGCCATCTGGTTCAATTGTTACTGTCTCTGTTTTTACTATAACAGAGGGTTCTTTCTTACTACCGTTAGAATTGGTAGAAAAAATGCTGATTACAATAAAGATCAGCAAGAGCATGATTAGTATCAGCTCTTTAATTCTTTCTCGTTTCATTTTTTTATTGTTATTAAAAGTTAATAATTAATTGTTTTGGAAAATCCCGTTAAACTTAACGGGATTGAAAGACTAAATAGTAAACTTACTTAAATCCTCGACATAATCAATGTCTAGGCTCACATTAGTCTTTTCGTATTTTATAGTGCTAATAAACTGCTGGATTTGACCTCTTAAAGATCTAATTCCAGCAATCCAAAACAAGTGATTTGGCATCATTTCTTTTAATATATAATAACACTCAATGTTAGTATATATTATTGGATACTTGCCATATTTGTTATAAAATAGCTCATTTAATTCAATAAGCTTTTCTATATCACTCTTTGTTGGATTTGCTCCTATAAAACCACCTTCTCCATTATCTTCTCTTTCAAAGTCGATAACAGGCAGCAAATCTAGTTCTAAACCAGAAGTTGCTGATAACCAGTTATTAAACTGGTCCTCTACTGGAAACTTACTCTTAAAAAAGTGGTAAGCTCCAAATTTGACAGATGAGGTTTTACAAAACTTGTAAATCTTCTCACGATCCTCATCCTTGAATCTTGCTCCACCAGATGCCTTTACAAAGCAAAATGATGGATTGATCTGTTCAATGATACAGTTCCATTTATCTTTGTCTATACCATTGTGGTGAGACAAGTCAATTCCTGTCTCACCGAACCCGTTAAAATCTACAACAACTTCACCAGTTTCGATGAACTCTTTGTTGTATTCGTCATAATCCTCTGAATTACTTTTTATATTATTGCAAGAACTCAGGGTTGTTATTACTGTTAATAAAATAAATAATCTTTTCATTTTCTTTAATTTTTAAGTTTGTGTTGTGATAAAAAAAGAAAGAAACTAATCTTCTGTGAAGATTAGTTTCTTAATATGGCCTACTTCTTTCTAAAGAAGTTAGATACAGCGCTAAACGCTTTACCAGCAACCTCGGAAATACCAGCTGCTGTTACATCAATCAGCTGGTGCTTGGCTATCGACGATGTCAGATCGTCGATAGCCTTCTTTAGGTTCCAGTATTGCTTACTGGAGATGATCCCCCTTGCTTCGAGGGATCTTGCTGTTGTTAAGAGGTCTCTAACCTCACTGTTAATTCTCTCTAGATTGTCTGCCTCATTGAGGCAGGCTTTTGTAAATTCATTCTTTGCCATTTTTGTTAATTTTTAATTGGTTAAAAAATAAACTACCTCACATAAATGTGAAGTAATTCTCTATCATATATAAGGAATTTAGCTCATTTCATACGGTGTAAATTCCTCATTCTCAATGTCTTAGAAAAAATACTCCCGCTATCTCAGCGGGAGTAGGTCTTATCTTTTTAGTAGTTCTAGAAATTCATTCCAAAGTAATCTCTTTTTGATATCACTTGGAAAGCCTTTTAAAAATGAACTGTTAATATTATTGTTATAATACTCAATCCACTTATTACTACTAATTAGACTATTAGTTTCTTTATTCATCGTCCTTTCTTCTTCTACGTTGACGATGCTGAGTAATCACGATCTTAGATAAGATAAGTGGTCTTACCCTATTGATCTCCTCAATTAAGATCTGCCCTGGTGTTTTGTCATCATAGTCACTACACCACTGGATCTCTTTGTTCAATTCTCGAACCAGGAAAGTTTTATCTGGTCCATTCACTCTCACACTGTATCGCCCGTCGTTTTCAACGAGCTCAACATAGTTGATGCAATAATTCATCTTTATGGTTTTTTAAAAGGTTAATAAAAGATGTCTAAAAATAGACATGTATCTCGGAAACTACCCAATCTTCACAGACTAGGTAGCTAAGTAATCTTAAAAATACAAATTAATTAGGAATTATAGCTTTTTGATTTATGTCTTCGAAAAAGGCCATACTCACTTTCACAAGCAAGTATGGCTAGTTAGAATGTTAGTTGAATCGAAATCTATTAACAAAATAATTCCAATGAAAATAGACTGTGTCGGGAACTGCTCGATCTTCACAGACCAAACAGTTTAATAAAATACAAATATACAAAATATAAGTAATATGTCTTTGGAAAAAGACCATACCTGCTTTCACAAGTAAGTATGGTCAAGCGTCTAAATATCCAATAAAAATGGCATATTATGTCGGGAACCACCCAATCTTCACAGACTAGGCAGTTTTGGAAAATAAAATAATAATACTATGCCTTGGAAAACCCCTAACTAATTAGGGGTTGTTTTATTAATTTCCTTTTTGTTTTGATACACCCAGGATTTTTTCTTTCTATTTCCTAGGAGTTTTACGAGATCCTCTTTACTAGCACCTTCTTTTAGTGCTTTTATAAATCTACGCGGATCCCCATCATAGATTTTTGTTAAATTTTCACCATACATACTTAAGGCATGTTTTAGCCAATAAGCAGTTTGGTCTACTGTAGGAGTAGTTCCTATTTCGAACTCATCCTTATTGCCATTATCTCCAAAGAATGAAGTAATGACCTTCGCAAAGATAATCTCTTTGGTCTTGTCCTTTTTATTTTTTGATTTTGAAAAGACAAATACACCAACTAGATTGTTTGTTTTTGATGGCTTTTTTGTAGTCATCAACGATATTGTCTTGCGCTTATCTCTAACTGCAAGAAATACCTTGTCCCAATCTTCTTTTCGTTTTATATCTACGAGATTTGATGGGACGAAATAGTCAAGCTTTTCTTCTATGGTAATCTTTGTATTCCATAGATCTTCTGCTTGACATTTTTTCAATGCTCTTCTCATCAATCTATAGATGAGATTTCGCTTTACCTTGTGGTTGTGTATTATTCGGACAGCCACAAGGTTTCCGTTAATGATTATCATATTTTTGTTTTTTAAATTTGTTTTGAAAAAGGCCATACCTGCTTTCACAAGTAAGTATGGTTAGACTCAAATGAATATGAAAAAATTTAGATTTAGTTTGTCTCGGAAAACACCTACTTTCACAAGCAAGTGTTTTAAATTAATTTAATAATATATAATTATAAATAAAAAAACTGTCTTGGAAATACACCTACCTTCACAGGCGGGTGTATTAAGAATTTAAATTTAAAATATATTTTATATGAAAAAAAACTGTTTTGGAAAAATTTATTTTATAGCTGCACCTACTCATCACGAGCAAGCGCAGCCTAGTATAATCTAGTATGACTCTATTTCATATTGGATAGCTAAAATGTCATACTGTTTTATGTTATGTTATGGAACTCTATGTACCTTATTTTCTGATAGATTCCGTACTCTTCTGGTCTCTCATCAAGCCAGAATTCTGCTGTAAACCTGCTAGCCGATACTACTGTAACTTCTAACCTTTCACCATTTTCTAGGGTGACTATAAACTTATATTCGTTCATATTACTACATTAATAAGATTTTTAATTGTTTTGGAAAGGAGAGTTTTAATACTCTCCTGTAGCCCAAGGTTTACATAGGGTAAAAAATACCAGCTATCTCCTTGAAGGCTGCCTTTTTTGTGTTTTCTCTGTTTTCAAGTGTCATAATACATCTTCCTTCTTCATTACTTTCTGATTGAAAGAAGATAGGGAGGTTATCGTCTATACGAAACTCTCCAATTAATCTCTCTTTCCAAGAAGAATAGTTTTTCTTAGAAAGATATTTACAGAGGTCTATATATCTAGCAGCCTCTATAACTGAGTAAGCAGCACATTCCTTACTTATGTCTAAGGATGACTGCACCTTTTTAATAATACTCTCTAACATATTTTTTATATTAAATTGTCTCGGAAAAGGGCAGTTTAAGAACTGCCCCCTTTTGTTATTAGCAATGCTGTGCCTCCTCTTCGGCCTTTCTTTTTTCCTCTTCCTCTCTAGCAGCCTTTTCTGCTATGAGAGCTTCCAGATCTATTTTGTATAGAGCTGCAATACTATTTACTTCAGTAAGTAGCTCATCAAAATCTTTGATCAGGTTGTTAACTGAGGAACCTATCCCTGAAAGTGTATTATCAGAGATTATACATACATTGTTTAACATTACTGATGACTCAATAATTCCTTTAGAGTAATTTATTGAGTCCTTCAAGAATGAGTACGCGCCAATAAGTGTATCAATAGCCCGTACCCTTGAATCTACTGACCCTGAGGCCAGCTCTTTCTTCGAATCCTTTATGGCTTCTTTTATACCATAAAATTCATCTTTCTTTTCCATTTTAATTATAAATTAAGTTAATAAATTAATTGTTTCGGAAGAAGTGGAAGATAAACTTCCACTTCACTTGTTACTTGTTATTTGCAATCTCTTCGCACGTTTTTATTACGTGCGCTCTCTCTTCCTCATCAAGAAGTGCTTGACCATCTACAATTGTTTTCTGTAGCTTGGTCATATCTTTGTCAGCAAACTCTTTGTCTACTGTCTTATTTATTTTGTCTAGCGCCTCTCTTTTACAAGAAGAGTTTTTTACTTCATCTTTGAATATTTCATCAAAGAAAAGCTTATATATCACACTACTGCATCTCGCAGAGTGGAATATACACCAGAAGTTGTCAGCATTCTCTGATGCCTTTAGTACAACTTTCTGTATATTTGTCAACAAGATCAACAACATTGAAAATATTGCTAATCCACTGTACACATATCTCATAACCCCTTCCTGAGAGTTAATGAAATATTCTACAATTATCGGTGTCACGGCTGAAATCAGTACCAATGGCACGATAAACTTCATGATTATGCCAGCAGTTGTCTTTATTACAACTCCAGCAAACTTTGGATAATTTCCCATCATTGTTTTTATTTTTAGTTAATAATTAATATCTTGGAAAAAGGGGATATAGCATCCCCCGTGATGATTCAATAGAATTGCTTAAATAGCTCTTCCATTTTCTCATCTACTGGCTTCATATCGTTTTCAGCCTCTTTATAAGAATCTATTAATTTCTTAATAGTTTCTTTATCAGATTGGATGAAATGGGCTTTCTCTATAAGCAATAGAAAGTCCTTTTTATAATGTGAAGTCGCTGTCAAGAACGCATTAGCATTCTCTTTGACCTTTAACTTTTTAAAGAAGTCACCATTTTTGGCACCCTCTTCAAGGAATCCCATGAACTCTTTTAATGGGAATTTCTTTTTCTCTTCCATTTTCTTTTAAATGATTAAAAAGTTAATAATAAATTAATTGTCGGGAACAAATGGGAATTAATTCATTCCCATTTGTTTCTTAATTTTATCAATTTCTTTTTGAGCTTCTAAGATCTCACCATCTATTTCCTTAAAAGCATCGGAAACACTTTTTTCGTATTCCTTTTTCCTCATTCTTTCTTTCTTACTAAAGATTGGCAGTATATACTCATTAAAAACTGCATTCACAGCTTCGTTAGTAAAAGATCGCATAATACCACTTTTTATGTTGGATATTACACCTTTTTTAGCTCTTTTCATAACACAAGTATTTACTATAATTCTTTACTAAGATCTCTTTGAGATGCTTTCTTGGCTTTCTTAGTCTTTAGATTAAGAAGCTCTTCATTTTTTCTTTGGAGCTCAAGCTCCTTTTGCTCAAATTCTATGTCCCGTTTCATTTTACCTGAAAGGACATAAAATCCACCTTTACCCAGAGCGATTAGATAACCAGCTCCAGTTGCTACCGCAGTCTCTAAGCCTAGATTCATTAAGGCCGAGCCTGCGAACTTTAAAATTTTTACGTTCATTTATTACCATAATTGATTAATACTTTGGTTAATGTTTTGGAATAAAAAAAAAGGAAACTATCTCAAATCGAGATAGTTTCCTGTGTGCAGTTACGATCTCTGCTTTTGTCTCTGAAAAATGGCGGATAATACCGCCATTATTGTGATAACTTAATCCTTATTCTCGTTAGAATTGTTACCATTGTTCTCATTGATGCCTCTTCTTCGGGCATATTTGCAGCCCTCTGAGAATCCTTCACATCTACCGAAGTAGTAACCGACTTGTCGGTTTGCATCGGCGATGCCGTCCAACATGAGGTTAAATCCCCATATGAAAAGTCCAGCACCTGTAAATGTTTTAATCAAATTTTTATCAATCTTCATTTTTTGAAATTTTTTAAGTTAATAAAATGTTAATAATCACTTAGAAAAAGAACTTCACAAACAGAAATAAAATTCCTGCTTGTGAAGTATATTTTATTCCTTAGACAATCATTTAGACTGCCCTTTATTTTCACCCTGTTTCATAATTGTTAATTTGGTTTAATTGGTTAATATATAATAAAATGTCCACTTACTCTCTTTGATGTGGACTGTCTTGAAAAACCCCCCAGGCATAAGCCTGGGGAAGGGAATTACCTGAGTATTTGTGTATAAGGATTACCCTCCTTAACACTTACTAACTCAAGTATATAATCAGAACCGTCCAATAATATACAATTTCTTATTGGACAGTATTCTATCAAACTGTTTACCTTAAAGCAGTAGGTGTCAAACTCATGTACTGTTATTCCTACTACCTTATTATATTGATCAACTGTAAATTCACAGTTGATTCCATAATTATCCATACTATTATCCAGTATGGTGGAGTACTTCGATGTTTTTAAAACATCATTCATAGCCACTATTAAATTGCTGTGGCTGCTTATTTCTTCAATTATCTTTTTCATTTTTTTTGGTTTTTTGTCTCGGGAAAGATATAGGCTATTAACCTAACTGGCACTCTCTTAAGATTTCCTCAAGCTTTGTGCTCGGATAGAGAGAGAAGCTCTCACTAACGTCCGAACCTATATCTTTCTTTCTTGTTACATCTTCTTACAGCTTAAAGCTGCCATTAGAGATGTTAAAAAATTCGTTTTCATTTATTTAAGTTTTAAAAAGAAAAGACTACCTCACATTGTGTGAAGTAGTCTTTATTTATCCACATATAAGGAAATTAGCTGTTCTTAGACGGTCTAATTTTCTTTGTTTGTCTTAGAAAGTTTTAAAAAAGAAGAACCCCATAAACACGCTTATCTGGTGCTCTTCATAGAATAGAATCCTTGTGATATTTAGAGAACTTTTCTACTTCATCTTGTCTTCACAGATTCAATGAATAGTTTGTGTTGGAAAGGGATTGAGATATAAGCCTCAATCCCTCTTTAATTAATCTTCTTTCTCTACAGGCTTTTTACGTAGAGACCTGTAGTCCTCTATTAAAAGATTTAGTTGACTATTTGCGTGCTCTATCTTTTTAGAATATATCTTCACACAAGCGAAATCAGTAGTAGATTTTTCCAATTCCACCATCAGTTTATTACACAGATGGGCTATTGTCTTGGTGTGATTAGTACACTCTTCTAGTTTAGAAAGTGCCTTCTCCTTATCACTACGATTAGTTACTTGTTCCATGAAGATACAGTAATTGATCCCACGCCAAGTCGCCTCATTGTTTCTCTCATAATCCAAGAGAGATTCTTTCAGAGTTTCTTTTTCTTTATTATTCATATTGATTAATTTAATAAATTGTTGTTTTTGGAAGGAGATTAAGGCTTAAGCCTTAATCTCCTTTTAAGTCCTCTTCTGGAACTTTAATCCGTAGAGAAACGTACTCATCAGTTAAAATATTTAACTGATCATCTACGTATGCTATTTCGTTAAAGTAAACTTGCACAGCGTAGGGATTAGTACAATCCTTCTCTAATTCTTTCTCCATCATATCGCACAAATGAGCTGTCGTCTTTATGCAATATAGGCTCTCTCTTAATTTAGAAAGAGTCTCTTCTTTGTTACTAAGATTCAAGACATCTTCAAAGCGAATACATGCTTCAATCTTAGCCTTAGACTTCTCATTGTTCTCCTTAACTTGAAGGAGAGCTTCCATTGATCTTTCTTTGTCCATAATTGACTAATTTAATTGATTAATAATTAATGTCTTGGAAAGTCTCGTCATAATCTCTTTATCATGGCGAAACTTTTAAGTGTTTAATGATACTTTCTAAATGAAACCTGGTGACTGCTTCCATCACTAAGTGTTACGTCATAGACGTACACTGTAAAATAGTAGCGGTCAGATGTCATTCTCATGCCGTCATCTGACTCGTATTTTGCTGAATCCTCGTAAGTATCGTAGGATTTTACCAGCTCTTTCTTTATTATAGCAAGAACTGTTTTGTCATCCTCGATCCAACGATAAGACCAACAATCATTCATCACCTCCTTCTTGATAAACGGCTTATAGTCGTTATCAAGATGATAAGTGTAGTACCATCCTTTCGTATGCGGATGAACAACAGTATAGTCTGTTCTTATTGCATACGTGTCCTTAAAGTCATACTTAGACTTGTCATGTATATAGTCCTCGTAATGACTCTCTACTTTTGCTGGAAGAGGATTATCCTTTTTGAATTTCTCATAATCCTCTATGGTTATTCCTTTAAGGAAGGTCTCATTGACCTTCTTCCAACCCTCATAGAATGAAATTGGTTTTAGGAAACCGTTGTACTCCAGTCTTTCTCTCTGGTAGGTAACCTCACACAACTTGCTGTACCACTCATCGTAACAGCTATAGTGCTGTGTATCGGTTTTTGTTTCTACCAGCACTTTAGGGCGTACTGTTTTGCCCCTCACTGTAAGATAGAATGTATCTCTATCTGTCCCTGATGGGACGAATTCAGATACTTCTATCCAGTAACCCTCCTTCAGTGCCTTTAGACACCAATTAGGAAGTCTACGCCGACGTACTATTCTATCTTTTCTGTCAGCTGTTGCTGCCAGAACGTCTCCGTTCTGTATGACTCTGTAATCGCCATCCTCGGCGAATGTTATATATGTTTCAGAGTCATATATTATTACACTATTTGTTGTCATAATCTAATACGATTGACCTATACATCGTGAGGTTTTATTGGTTAATTAATATTTGTTTTGGAAAATCCCCAGGCTTACGCCTGGGGAAATATTGCCTACTTATGAATAATATTAGTTTGTATATTACCTATACGAATTAATACTATCTCCATGTCTTGGTGGTTCCATAGCTTGAATCCCTCCGCAGTGGCAATAAGTTTCTTGCCACTCACTGTTGTGATGGCAATAATGATCCTATTGTTCTCCTTGAAAGAAGAACTCGAGATCTTTATCTTAAGTGGTTCCTCGTTGTCTTCGAGTCCACTTCTTTCCGTGCTTGAAAGCACGTACTTAACGTTGATCGCCAATGTTTCAACGTTAACAGGGCAAGTTATGCCCTCAATAATGATTTCCCCGTCATAGAGGAAACCACAGCTATCCTGAGATCTTCCTCTCAGGAAGTAAAGTTTCTCATTATCCATACTTTTTGTTTTAATTGATTAATAATAATTGTTTGTTTCGGAAAAAGGAAAGCATAAAAATACTTCCCCTTTAAAAGATTGTTAGATATATAAAGACTCTTTTCTCTTAGTAGCAGCTTCTACTACCTCTTTAGTGTCCCTATTTGGATTTATCCTAATCTCTAGATAGTAAGCGTAGTTAAACTTTGCAAGATTAACGTAATCGACTGCCATAGCTAGAAATTCCTTTACTGCTTCACTAGCATCTTCCGCATTAGCATCCGCCAACACAACGTCTCTCGCCATCTCTATTCTAAACTTAGCTGCTAGCAATAAATCCTTACAATTATCTAGCCTAATAAAGAAAATATAATTTTCTTTTTTTTTATCAGCTATCTTTAATCCTGTTCTTACTAATCCTAGGAGACATCTAATCTCCTTATAAAGATTATCACTAAAATCTAGGACTTTTACTTTTAGTTCTTCATCTACTATCATAATTCTTGTTGTTAATAGTTAATAAATAATTGTTTTGGAAAAAGAAGGAAAACATAATAGAAATATTTTCCTTCTTGATGAATATAATAAGGCTACAAATAATTTTCCTCTATAGCCTTTATGCCTGTTTTGACCATTTCTAGGAAAAGATTATTCATCTCCTTAGCAAGTCTCTTTGCCGATTCTTCCTCCTCTGGGGAGAATGGCTGCAGTACGTTGTACGTGATTTCTGGGTTTTTATCATCTCTGATAATGTAATAACCCTTACCATTTTGGTCGTTAATGACAGTGCCACTAGCAACCATACGGAACTTAAAATCAATTCCGTTAATGTTAATACAGCTCCCCTCTTTTAGGAAGAGCACCTTGTCATTCCTTTCGAAAATTATTTTCATATCGTTAATATTTTTAAGTTAATAAAATAATTGTCTTAGAAAAAGGAAGCACTAACGCTTCCTTTGCTCCTACTCTTTCTCAGCCTTTTCAGCCTCTTCATAACGACTAACGAATTCAGCATAGGATTTCTTAAAGTAATCTATTGATTTCTCCTGAATCTCTTTTGCTGCCACATTGTTACGAACGACTACCTCCAATGTTAAGAGGTATGTCTTGCAGGCACTTATCTTGCTGTCTGCAAGGCTGTAGTTCTCGAAGGCCTTCCAGTGGGAAACCATTCCTGTCTTCTCCCACGTTTTGCCTATTCTACTCATCTCATTATCAACAATATTGAAAGATGAGAAATAGTTTTTAATCTCACTAATTTCCTTGAGGATCTCATCTCTAGATCCATCAAGTTTAATCTCTAGTTTTTGCATAATTGTTAATATAAATTAATTAATAAATTGTTTTGGGAGAGGAGGCACTAGTGCCTCCTTTATTCTTTTTCTCCTCTCTCCTCCTTCATTCTATCAAATTCAGCCCATACTGAATCATCCTGAAAGGAATGTCTTTTCATATCCTTAAGGATGGCATAGAATAAGCAGGAGAGATTTGACTCAATTAGACTAAGTTTATATCCAGAGTCTTTATCAAGCTTTGGATTTTTCTCCATAGTCTCTCTTAATGCCTTAATCTCTTCTAAAAGAAGTTTGGCATTTACGAACTGGACTACATCTTTTTTATCAGAGCAATCGTCCCATCCAGATTGAAATGCCTGTTCAACCTGGTCTTCTACACTCTTTGGCTCTTCTTCTTTGAGTTCAGCCATTCCAGCCTCAATTTTTCTTTTAAGATTAAAGAGGCTCATTCGAAAGTTTTTTGCACTTTCCTCCATTTCTTTAAATTTTAAGTTAATAAATAATTGTTATGTTGGAAACTCCCTCCTACCTTAATAAGCAAGAGGGAGTCGATAGCTTAAAACATTGGAATACCACGATGCGTCCACCCATAATCGGAGTGTTCTAACCACGAACCATCCGTCATCATAATTGTACCGAAGACTACTTGTCTTACACAGTAATTATTATAGTCTTCATCTATAGAGTTGAGAAATTCTCGTATATCTGCGTAGCTACTATCTGGTGGCACAACGCATTGTTTTACTTTCCCATTGTCTATATCTATGTACACTTTCGCCCAATCAATGATCTGAACTGCTTCATCAATGGTATTGACGTTTAAAGCGTCAAGTGTTTCTTGCAATAAGTTTGCCATATTACAATACGCTTAACTATACAACGTTACGTTTTAAGTTAATAATTAATGTCTGGAAAAGGAAGGGAAACGTAATAATTCCCCTCCTTAAAAGTTTGTTAAATTATAGAGGATAATACTCCTTAATAGATTTAACGGTTTTTTCTAACTCGCTAAGGCTCTCATTGTTCAATTCCTTAGCTTTGGCTTCTGCTTTTTCATAAGAGTCAAAAGCCAGGTTACTTGGGATAGTTACAATCCCACATCCTTCGCGCTCAATGGTATACTCGCCGTTATTAATATAGACAACAGCACCATCACTAACGAAGTAGAACTGACATCCAGTTCCATCTATTGTTCCATCCGTCAGGATGGAAATGACATTTCTTCCTTTCTTAAGGAAGAATACATTATCCCCCCTTTTAAATTCTTTTGTTTCCATATTGTAATTATATTAGTTAATAAATTGTTGTTTCTGAAAAAATCTCTATCTACTTTCACAAGCGGATAGAGATAAAAATACAAAAAATAATGCAGATATATAACTAATGTGTTGGAAAAAAAAGGATTATATAATCCTCTTTTAATAATTACCTAAAAATTAATAATTTTTCTTTGAGCTTGTCTTTTAATTCTTTGAACTTTTTATTATTTAAGCTCTCTAATTTCTTAAGCTCTTTGTCACACTCTGTAACAGAAGTATGGGTGGCAAACACCATACTAGGTGGTAAAGTTATAGTTTTATCAAATCCCGCTTTAATCATACTGAATTCAGCTATTTCGATATACTTACAACGAACTTTTTCTACTTTACCAATACCAGAGTAAAAGAATGTTGTGGTTTCTTCTTCTTCATCGAAACTACCATCCTTATTCTTTCTTTTTACAGAAACAATAATATCTTTGTCTTCATTGATATAAGATACTATATCTCCTTTTTTGAAAACTTTTTTTGATTCCATAATTTTAAGTTGATTAATAGTTAATTATGTTGGAAACTGAGAGGTCAAAGACCTCTCAGTATAAGTGGATTTACTTGTTGCCGCCATAGAATTTATTCTTAATTCTTTTTAGCATATCTTTCTTCGCCTTGTCAAAAACAAGGATTGTTGAAAACATTGCAAATCCACAAAGACAAGCCTTTATAACAGGCTTAAGTCCGTTCTTGCATGCTGCCACTATAAATGCAATGACAGCAGTTATCAAAGCCACAATGATCGTGATTGCGATCTTCTTCTTATTATTATGGCGGCTATCTCTAGCCTTTGGTGCCATATTAAAGTTTGGCTTTTTCTTTTCTCTCTTCGCCTCTTCGATACTCTCTCCAATACACTTCTCCTTGTTAGTGTAGTCGTAATACTTAAGACGGTCGAAGAATCCACCAGCTTCTGGGTGGATCTTAATGTACTCCTTCTCTGCACATCGGAACTCAGCGCTCTCGAAAGCGTTTTTTCCGAATACAACAGTAGCGGTTCTCTCCTCCCCTAGATCAACTAGGTGGTTAAAGTGGAGTTTGGCCTTTCTATAGGCCATTGAAAATCCATTTCTCTCGGCTTTTTCCTTATAGTCGAGATACTTTCCATTCTCGTCTCTCTCTTCTACAGCGATAGAGACAAGAATCTTACAATTCTTACGGAGCTCTTTCACATAATAGTTCTTTAGCTCCTTTTTTAACTTCGTCATGCTTGACATATTAGTCTTCATTTTATTATTATTAGTTCCCATGACATTGTACGCTTGACCTTTACAGCATTAGGTTCTAGATTAATAAAAAATTGTTAATTGTTTCTGGAAAAAGTAAGAATTAAATCTAAAATTAATTCTTACTTTTAAAAGATTAGATATATAAAGACTTCACTGTATCAGCAGCAGCCTCAAATATCTCTTCA